>Ga0233444_10000045_pt1 | contig 154864 bp, 143 predicted proteins | sample SI_124_October20_6_FD_182792 | JGI IMG/M metagenome (GOLD analysis project Ga0233444, IMG submission 182792) | Seawater microbial communities from Saanich Inlet, British Columbia, Canada - SI_124_October2016_10_MG | ecosystem: Environmental > Aquatic > Marine > Inlet | place: Canada: British...
TTTCCCAATACAAAATTTAGAAAAAATATTTCCAAGGAGGTCTTCGGTATTTACTTCTCCTGTTATAGCTCCTAAGGCATCAAGTGCGACATTAAGATCAATGCTTAATAAGTCTGAGGGGATATCATTAGCCATTCCTGTTTTGATGGCGTCCAGGGCTTCCAGTGTATTCTGGATTGCGGTGTAGTGCCGCATATTACTGACTATAATATCGGATTGGGAAAAATTTTGTTGTTGAAGCTCAACAAGCAATTTTTTTAGCCTGTCAAGAGTATTTTCTTGCTTGGTGGAAAGGGCTAGATGTAGATGCTTTTTAAAAGTAGGAGGTTGTTCTTCGTCAGAGGTTAATAAATCAATTTTGTTTTGAATCAAAATAACCTGTCCATCCCCTTTCAGGTTTTCGATCTCTTTTTCAAGATTTAAGTCGGCATCCGTAGCATCGTAAACATAGAGGATTATTTGAGCCATAGCCATTTTTTCTAAGGCTTTTTGGACTCCAATAGCTTCAATAGAATCTGTGGTGTTTCGTAAACCTGCCGTATCAATGAATCGAAAACTATACCCTTCTAGGGTTAGGGTATCCTCAATACTGTCACGAGTGGTTCCTGCAATGTCAGAAACAATGGCGCGTTCTTCGTTCAAAAGAGCATTGAGTAAGGAAGATTTGCCAGCATTCGGCTTTCCTACGATAGCAATCGGAATTCCCTTTTTTATGACACTTCCTTGGGTAAAGGAATCGGCTAGTTTCTTGAGCTTATTTTCTAGGGTATGGAGTAGTTTGGAGAGTTCTTTACGGTCGGCAAAGGCAACATCTTCTTCTGAAAAATCGAGTTCTAAAGCAATCAAGGAAGCGAAATCTAACAGTTGTTGGCGTAGCTCTTGAATTTCTTGGGAATAACCACCTCGCATTTGCTGCAGGGCTAGACGATGGGCACCTTCAGATTCTGCTGCTATCAAATCCGAAACGGCTTCGGCCTGACTCAAATCCATCTTTTGATTCAAATAGGCCCGAAGAGTAAACGCTCCCGGTTGTGCTGCTTGCGCTCCCTTTTGAATACATAGTTCCATAATCCGTTGTAGAATAAACGGGGAACCGTGACAAGAAATTTCTACAACAGTTTCACCCGTGTAGGAACGAGGGGCTATGAAAGGAGTAACAAGTACTTCATCGATGACCTGTCCATTGTCATGAAAGATCCCCAGGGTGGTTTGATGCGAGGCAATGGAAGTCAGTAGGATTCCATTTTTAGCTTTAAAGTGCAAACTTACGATCTCAAGAGCTTGCGACCCCGACAAACGCAATATCCCAATGGCGCCAGCACCTTGCGGAGTGGATAGTGCGATGATGGTTCCTTCGTTGAACATGATGCAAAAATAGTAGTTTCCAAGGAGGACTCTTCTATGGATTCCTTACATTTAATTTATGATAGAGAATAGACAGCTTATTGTATTGATGCATTTAGCCCAATTGTTAGACCTTTTGACAGGTGTTGGCGGCTTAATTGTGCCCTTAGTGATATGGTCGGTAAAGAAGGAGGAAGTATATCAATTGGATCGCCACGGGAAACAAATCACCAACTTTCAATTGTCCATGATTCTCTATTCCCTTATAGCCATTCCTCTCGTTTTTTTATTAGGTTTCGGCTTTTTAATTTTAATTGCTGTGGGGTTGTTCTGCTTGGTGTATCCAATTGTAAATGCGTTGCGAGCTTCTTCCGGTCAAGACGCGATTTATCCCTTTAGTATCAGATTTTTGAAATAGCTTTTGTAAAAGTAGCCCTTCGTTTGTGCTGACGATACTCGTAATTGCGCCATAGCTTTTGGATGGCGGTATTTTCCACCAATTCTGGATTGGTTTCTACGAAACGGATACCATGCTTATTAAAAGTCTTTTGAATTTCATTAAAAATGATGGCTGTAATGCCTTTGTTCTGATAGTCAGGGCGAACACCAATGAGATAAAAAGAGGCTCTATTGTTGAAGTAACGCGCTTTTAATATGTGAAAAAATCCGAAGGGGAATAGCTTGCCATTCATTCTTTTTAAGGCTCTGGAAAAAGAGGGCATGGTGATAGTAAAAGCAATCAAGTCTCCTTTAGCATCCACAACACATTTGATGAAATCTGGATGTATAAAAGGCAAATAGCGCTCTTTGTAGTGTTCGATCTGAGAGTCTTGAATCGGTACAAAGGTTTGCAACTTGTCATAGGTCTTGGCCAACAAATCAAACATTTCATCGACATAGGGAAGAATTTCTTTATGAGAATGAAAGTTCAAAATACGAAGCTGGTAGCGATCTGTGATCAGTTTTGAAAACCGCTTTACTTTTTCGGGCGAATCCTGAAAAGAACTAATCTTAATTTCAAACTCTATCCATTCTGCCTGTTTTGTGTAGCCTAATTTTTCAAAATGCTGGGCATAGTAGGGCGCGTTGTACCAGGTGATCATGGTGTTGAGTTCTTCAAAACCTTCAATGAGCATTCCTGCTTTATCCATATTGGAAAACCCCATAGGACCTTCCACAGCCGTCATTTGGTGCTGTTGTCCAATTTGGATGACTTGTTCCATGAGTTTTTCGGTAACCTGTAAGTCATCTACAGCATCAAACCAACCAAAACGGACTTTGTTTTTTTTGAGTTCTTTAACTTCAATCCAATTGATAAAAGCCGCAATTCTTCCTACAATTTGCCCTTCTTTGTAGGCTAGAAAATAGTGGGCGATGGCGTTTTGGAAAGCAGGATTGACCTCCTTATCGAGCATTTCTAACTCTTCTTTGATGATGGGAGGAACCCAATAGGGGTTATCCCTATAGAGTTGGAATGGAAATTTGACAAAGGCTTTTAGCTCGATGCGACTTTCTATTTTTCGAATCTCAATCATGATTGATTTTTACGAGCACGGCGGTTTCTCTTTTTTTCTTTTTTCCCTAGCTTTTTAGCTGTTTTTTTGAGTTTTTTTTCTTCTTTTTTAAGCGTCTTTGCTTCGCGTTCTGCTGCGGAGGTAAACTCTTTGTGGAAATCCAGTCGGTACGATACCCCAGCATTGACAAACACACTGTTGGGACTGTTTTTGGTATTGGTTCCCAGAGTAGCCTCTAGTTGTAAATCGTCGAATAAGAGATAGGCAGCCCCTAATCGAAAAATAGAATCTGTATAAATGGTGCTACTGATGCCTTGGTTTTCGATATAAACAGACCAAAGGGGGTGAAAAGTGTGGGTGAGGGTAAGAATGTATCCTATTTCGGGATAATCACTCAGAATACGTGAATACGAAAAGTTGGTGACAAAAACCCAACGTTCAAAAAAATGGGATTGAGTAGCAATCATCCCTCGAAGGGTTACTAGAGGTTCTTCGTAGACTGGTTGAAGAATGTTCTGATAAAAAATAGGGCGATAAAGCGTAGCAAATACATTTCCGTAAGGATAGGGATTTAGGCTGCTGGGGATAACATTGGCTCCAAAGGTAACAGAGATGGCAGGAAATAAGTCTCGAATCCGAAACCGATTATTGGCCTTATAGCTATATAAATTAGGTTCCTCTTCTACTCGAAAGGGGTCATAGACCAAATATTTTAAGCCCAAAAAATTCTGTAAAAACCCCTTGCGTTCTGATTGGATCGGTTCCCCAGCCATTCTATTCTGTAAAACATCCCAAAGAAAAGCTCCTTCGTAAGTAAGCTCTAGCTGTTCTTTGAGAAATCCCCATCGCAATGACAAAAAACCAACGGTTCCATTCACACTGGATTGGTTGTAACCATTGTGTGTATAGTTTCGTAAGGCAGCCCCGGCTTCTACTTGAACCACGCGTTTGCCAACAGCAAAAGCACCTATAGACATGCCCGGGCGGTTTGAATTGATCTGGTCAGTATATTGGGCAGACAAAGGGGCGAAAAAAACTACAAACAGCAAGAAAAACCACTGTTGCCTCATGGGTGTCAATTTTGATGCAATATAGCGTGAATTTGTGAATCGAATTCGTTTAAAGTGCCTCGGAAAACCCAAACATCTTAACAACTTTCCCTACATTTGAAAAGCCTTATAAGCTTTTTATCAGTGATCAAATTTCTTGTCTTTTTGTTTTTGGGAATCTATCTTCTTCGTTCCATCCTTAGGGGAGTGATTCACTATTTTGTTAAAAATATTTTGCAACAACAGTCACAGCCTTCTCAGGAGCAGACTTCCAAGAAAAAACAACGGCCAGACTCTAAAAATGTAGGGGAATACATCGACTATGAAGAAATTGATTGATTCAAAATCGTTGCGTTCATTGGTGCCCCATATTGTCATGGTTGGTGTTTTGGCAGCCGCTGCTCTTCTTTTTTACAACCCTCTTTTGTCAGGAAAGGTCTTGTTGCAGTCAGACATTCAGCAGTATAAGAGTATGTCTCGCCAGCTCCAAGAGGGGCGTACGGCAGATCCTCCCGTGGAAACCTACTGGATCGATAATGCATTTTTAGGAATGCCCACCTTTCAGTTAGGGGCTCAGTATCCAGCCGATTTTCTTCAGCCATTTTACTATGTCACTAGGATCTTACCTCGACCAGCCAATCTACTATTCCTTTATTTATTGGGAGGCTATCTTCTTTTTACGGTTTTGGGACTCAAACGACTTTATGCCCTCATGGGTGCTTGCGCCTTTGGCTTTTCCACTTATCTGCTCATTATATTACAGGTAGGTCATAACACAAAGGCAGAAGCGATTGGCTATTTTCCTTTTGTCTTGACTGGGTTTTTTCTTTTGTTGCAGGAGAAACGGTTGTTGGGATGGCTAATAAGCGTTTTAGCTTTAGGCATGCAGCTTCGCGCGAATCACTATCAGATGACCTATTATCTGTTGATTGGTTTACTCTTATTTGGACTGGTTTATCTCTGGGACGCCTACCGTAAACAAAAGCTTCCGCGTTTTATTCAACAGATGGGCTTATTTGCTAGCGCAGGAGTCTTGGCACTGGGTCTCAATGCAACACCGCTGCTAGCCACTAATGAATACAGTCAATTTAGTACTCGTTCGGCCTCAGAGCTTCGTTTACAACCCGATGGCAGTCCAAAAGAGCAAAGCACAGGACTTACGTACGATTATATTACCCAATATAGCTACGGGCTTTTTGAAAGCTTTTCATTGCTCTTTCCACGTATTCAAGGAGGGGGTTCTCGGGAAGACCTAGGAACGGATAGTGATTTGTATAATTATCTAATTCGTGCTGGTGCTTCACCGCAACAAGCTGCTGGGTTTGTCAGCGCGGTACCGACCTATTGGGGAGATCAACCGATTTTAGAAGCCCCTGCCTATATCGGAATTACACTTTTCTTCTTGGCACTGATTGGCTCAATGAGCAGCCGGGGTCCATTGCGACAGGGATTACTTTGGGTTATGGGCTTATCACTGGCTCTTTCATGGGGAAAAAATATTCCTTGGCTGACCCATTTTCTTATTGATTATTTTCCATTATATAGCAAATTCAGAGCGGTTTCCTCTGCTCAAGTTTTGCTCGAACTGTGTTTGCCTATTTTGGCGATCTGGGGACTGTCAAACTTTTTCAAAAAGTCAAAAGACGAACAACGGCAGCTTTTGTTTCGAGCAGCCTTCATTTTTGGCTCTTTGATTCTTTTGTTATTTGCCCTTAAAGGGATGCTTTCTTTCCAAGGAAGAATGGATAATTATCTGCGTCAGGTTTATGGAGTGGAAATCTTTCAGCAAATTGTGAAAGCACGTAAATCTTTATACAATCAAGAGTTGCTTCGTGCCTTGCTCTATGGCGGAGCCCTTTTTGGATTGCTCTATGCATGGATTCTAGGTAAGCTTAAAAAACAAATCACTTTGAGCTTGGTGTTCCTTCTAATTGTGGTGGATTTACTTCAGATTGCCTCACGCTATACCAATCGAGAATTATTTGTACGAAAGAGTGTTGCCAGTGAGCCGTTTCGACCTACTTCTGCCGATCAGACGCTTATGGCTGACGATGGACACTATCGGGTTTATGATTCCAATTCACAATTGAGTAATGCCCGAACAGCTTATTTTCATCGATCCTTGGGCGGTTATCATGGCGCCAAGCCACGTCGTTTGCAAGAAGTTTTTGATTTTTTCTCAGCCAACCGTACGGAAGCCATTCTTAATATGCTTAACGTAAAATATGTGCTTTATGAGGAAGAAGGCAAATCAAACGCCTTGATCAACCCGGAGTCTTTGGGGATAGCTTGGCCAGTAGATTCCTTAGTTGTAGCCAAGGATGCCGATACGGAATTACAGTTTTTGGAACAATTAGACCTTTCAAGGCAAGCTGTTATTGGCGCCCAACACATAAGCTCCGACTTCCGACTTCCAATAGCCATTGATAGTAGTTTTCAAATTTCGATTCAGACCCAACACCCTGACAAACTCCTCTACACCTATGAAGCCAAAGAAGATCAGTTTGTGGTCTTTTCAGAAGCCTATTACGAAAAAGGATGGAAGGCCTATATCGGAACAGAAGAGCAACCCATCGTAAGAGTAAATTATTTACTAAGAGGGGTCTGGTTACCAGCATCGGCGAGTGAAATTCGATTTGAATTTGACCCTCCCGTTGTGCGATTGGGAACACAGATTCGTTGGGTGACTCTTTTTCTCTTTTTGCTGAGTATTGGGGGAGCGTTTTGGTATTCTAGACAAAAGAAATAAGCATGGGAATCATTGCAAAACAATCCTTTTACAATCTCTTTTCCATTGGAATTGGCTTTTTGGTGGGTGCCCTCAATGTGTTGTTTTTGTACCCAATTTATATGGGAGACAGTCGCCAAGGGCTGGTTGTGGGCTTGTTGGCTGTTTCAAATCTGATACAGCCTTTTTTGTCTTTGGGACTGCAACACGCGCTGATAAAATTTTTCTCAAGTTTTGCGGATGCCCGTTCACGAGATAGTTTCCTTTGGTTTATCATTTTGGCTCCATTGGTACTAATAGCTCTTTTGACAGGGGTTTACTTAGTGAATCCTGATTTTATAGGAGGACTTTTGCCGACAAGCTTGACAGCGGATTTTCCGTATTTGGAATTTGTTCTTCTCATTGCTATATCAACGGCCTATTTTGAGATTTTCAACTCATGGCTACGGGTGCATTTCAAATCGATTTTTGCTAATTTTTTAAAAGAATTATACCCTCGATTGCTTATTGGGGTCCTAATTATGGGCTTTGCCTTGCAGTGGTATGACTTTACTCACTTTATGTACTATCTGGTGGGGGGTTACTATCTTCGTTTACTTCTGGTGATTGGGTTTAGCCTATGGGTTTATCGACCGACTTGGTATTGGCATTTCCCACCGCAATTGACTGCGATTCTTCGGTACAGCGTTTTGATTTTCCTTTCTGGGGCAGCAGCTAGTTTTATTTTAGATATTGATAAGGCTATGCTTTTGTCTTTTTCGAAAGAAGAAGTTGCCTATTATAGTGTTGCCATCTATATCGCAGCGGTTATTGAAGCTCCAGGACGGGCGTTGTTTCAGATTATTAGCCCCGTAGTGGCAGAGGCAATCAATGCTAACAAGACAGAACGAATTCAACAGCTTTTAAAGAAAAGCAGCAGCAATCTGTTGTGGATCTCCGGAGCATTCTTTTTATTGATTAACCTAAACCTTAATGATTTTTACCAATTGATTGCACCAGAATACCGAGCGGCTTTTCTAGTGGTTCAATTGGTTTCTATAGGAAAACTCTACAGTATGTCAATGGGCTGTTTAAATCAGATCATCAGCAATTCACGTTACTATGCGTATGTGTTGTTTTTTAGTGTTTTCTCAGCCATTTTAGCCGTGGTGCTTAATATGTACTTCATTCCGCTTTATGGATTATTAGGAGCCGCCTATGCAACCTTGATTGTCATTGTGATAATCAACAGTTTAAAAATCGCCCTGATTGCGGTCAAAATGCAATTACACCCTTTTAGCAGTGATACACTAAAAATTTTGGGCTGCATCGGGTTGATGTTTACTGTTTTTTACGGGCTTGTACTTCCGTTTCAGCCCGTCATAAATATCTTATTGAAATCAGCGGGTATTGGTATTGTCTATACCGTACTTCTCTATTTTACAGGAGCTTTAAAAGGAATTACTTCCTACTTGAACCGAAAGGCGTCTGATCTAAGCTAATTTGGCTTTGAGGTACTGTGCTGTGAAAGATTCCTTGAGATGGATGATTTCTTCAGGAGTACCTTGGCCTACCAAAAATCCACCTTGATCCCCCGCTTCGGGACCCAATTCAATGATATGATCTGCACACTTAATTAAATCGAGGTTGTGTTCCACGACCAGAATGCTATGCCCTTTTTCGATCAGTGCTTGGAAGGAGATTAGTAGCTTTTTGATATCGTGAAAATGGAGACCTGTGGTGGGCTCATCAAAAATAAAAAGTAGTTTTTCTTGGGTATTACCACGTCCAATGAAGGATGCTAACTTGATCCGTTGTGCTTCTCCGCCAGATAGGGTGGCAGAAGACTGCCCCAATGTGATATACCCCAAGCCTACCTGTTGAAGCGGAGATAATTTGGTAACCAATCGTTTTTCGCCGTGTTGAGTGAACAAGTCTACGGCATCGTCTACGGTCATCAAAAGTAATTCATCAATAGAAACACCTTGGTATTTGACCTCACGAACTTCTTTTTTAAAGCGTTTTCCCTTGCAATGCTCACATTCCAAAACCACATCCGCCATAAACTGCATTTCGATGGTTACGACCCCTTCTCCTTTACATTGATCACAGCGCCCTCCGTCTACGTTAAATGAAAAATGTTTGGGTTGGAAATTACGCTGCTTTGAGAGTGCTTGTTTGGCAAACAAAGCACGGATATCATCATAGGCTTTGATATAGGTCACGGGATTGGATCGCGAAGACCGTCCAATAGGGTTTTGATCAACAAACTCTACGCCGGCTAGGGCAGAGAGGTCTCCTTTGAGTTCGGTGAACTCTCCAGGTTTCTGAGTGTAAATATCAAAATTGCGCAGGAGGGCAGGATAGAGAATTTTCTTTACCAATGTGGATTTTCCGCTTCCGGAAACCCCCGTTACTACAGATAATCCACCCAAAGGTATGGTGACGTCAATATTTTTAAGATTGTTCTCACGAGCCCCTATAATTTCCAGTTTTCTGGAATTTGTTTTGCGCTGTTCAGGAACGGGAATGCATTGTATTCCATTGAGATACTGTGCAGTAAGACTATTGGTCTTCTTTACTTCCTCAAGGGTTCCTTCGGCTACAATTTCACCACCCAAACTTCCAGCTTCCGGTCCCAAATCAACCACTCGGTCCGCGGCTTGCATGATTTCTTCATCGTGTTCCACAACGATTACGGTATTTCCTAAGTCACGTAACCGCTTCAGAACAGCAATCAATCGCTCATTGTCCTTTGAATGCAAACCAATAGACGGTTCATCAAGAATATACATAGAGCCGACCAAACTACTTCCCAAAGAAGTTGCTAAGTTGATTCGTTGGGATTCACCCCCAGACAGGGTATTGGAACGTCGATTCAGAGTCAAATAGCCCAGTCCTACATCAAGCATAAACTGGATACGGCTGTTAATCTCTTGAAGCAAACGATTGGCGATGGCTGCCTGGTGCGAATCTAAATGCAGTTGCTGAAAAAAGGCCTGTACTTCAATCAAAGAAATATTCAGTAATTCCGAGATGCTTTTCCCTCCGATTTTTACATAGTCTGCTTCTTTCCGTAGGCGACTGCCCTGACAATCGGGGCATTTGGTTTTTCCGCGGTATCGTGAAATCAATACACGATTCTGAATTTTATAGTTTTTGGCTTCTAGCTTTTTAAAGAAACGATCAATGCCGGCAAAATACTTATTCCCTTTCCACAGCAGTTCCTTTTCCCCATTGGTCAACTCAAAATAGGGACGGTGGAGGGGGAAATCAAACTCATAAGCGTTATTGATGAGGTCTTGGTAATACTTTTTAAAACCTGTACCCCGCCAAGGTGCAATTGCATGATCATAAATGGATAAGCTGGTGTCTGGGACGACCAATTCTGGATCAATTCCCATCAAATCTCCAAAACCTTCGCAGGTAGGACAGGCTCCATGAGGATTATTGAAGCTGAACAAATGGACTCCGGGTGTGTGAAAACGCATCCCATCTCGTTCAAAGGCATTGGAAAAAAGTATGCGACTTTCATCATCTAAGGAAAGTAAGCTACATTGCCCTTTACCCTCGTAAAAAGCGAGATCAATAGCATCTGAGAGTCGTTGGTAAAAGTCTTCTTCATGCCGAACAATGATTCGATCAATTACGAGCTCAAAGGGTTTGCTTGGAACCGTGTCCAACTGATCTAACCGAAACATTTTTCCTTCAGAATAAATACGAGAGAAACCCTGCTGTTTGATAATTGTAAATACTTCTTCCGAACTCCGTTGACTATTATTCAGCACTGGAGCTAGTAGTAATAATTTCTGTCCAGCGTCTAATTTCTTTAAACTATGGACAACATCACTTACGGTGTCTTTACGAACAACTTCATTGGAAATGGGGGAGTAGGTAACACCCACACGAGCAAACAATAATTTTAGATAATCATAAATTTCGGTGCGTGTCCCAACAGTAGATTTGGGGTTGGCGGTTGCAACTTTTTGCTCAACAGCAATGGCAGGTGCAATGCCACGAATTTGCTCTACTTTGGGTTTATTCAAACGTCCCATAAACTGTCTCGCATAGGAAGAAAGGCTTTCTACATATCGTCGTTGACCTTCTGCGTAAAGGGTATCAAAGGCAAGAGAGGACTTGCCAGATCCAGACAATCCGGTAATCACAATCAGTTGATTCCTCGGTAGCGCCACTGACACATTTTTGAGGTTGTGCAGTTGAGCCCCTTGGATAATGATGTTTTTCTTAGGATCGAGATGTTGGATGTTTTTCATAGCGCAATGCGCAAAATTACGATATACTGTGGGCTGGCAAATTTTTTGGAAATAAAAAAATGTAGTATATTGCGATCAAATACCACGCTTATACAACAAGAATACTTTTAAAAACGTAATGTTTCAACCTAGCGCAACTGCGCTAAAAGTATTTTTGTTATGTCACAAACAACCCGTATTTCTGATGATGCCTTACTGGTATCCGATTACCTCAATGGCAATGAATGGGCTTTGGAAAAGCTAATCAATCGCCACCAGCAACGAATTTTCAACTTTGTCTATTCCAAGGTGCATTGCCGTGATACCACAGAGGATATTTTCCAAGACACTTTCATCAAGGTGATCAAAACCCTCAAAAATGGACAGTATAACGAAGAAGGAAAGTTTTTGCCTTGGGTAATGCGAATTGCACACAACTTGGTTATTGACCATTTTAGAAAAAGCAATCGGATTCCAAAATTTGAAAGCAGTGATGATTTTGATATTTTTCAATTCATCAGTGATGGGTCTGTAAACGCAGAAGATGCTATGGTTACCGATCAGATCGTTAACGATCTGCAGAAGCTGATTTTGGAGCTGCCAGAAGATCAGCGAGAAGTACTCATGATGCGGGTTTACCGAGAAATGAGCTTTAAAGAAATAGCTGACTCTACAGGAGTTAGTATCAACACCGCTTTAGGACGTATGCGTTATGCCATCATCAATTTGCGGAAATTAATTGAAGAGAATCAGATTGTTTTGTCTTAAGTAGACAATATTTCGAAACGAGTTGCGTTACTATATTAAACTATTACTGAATGGAAAAAGATTACACTGCATTACAAAAAAATGAAACCGCTTGTCCGATTGCACCTAGAGACCTTGTAATCAAGCGCATTATGGCTTTTTCAAAAGCCTATGAGGATCAAAAAGTTTCAGAAAAAGACATACTCGATAGGCTTAAGAATTAAGCTTTTCCAGTTCTTTTCTAACAAGAGGCCTTCGTCCTACTTTTAGGGTGATTGGGTCTTTTGTTATATCCCATCCTCTCGCAGGACAATATTCTCTTCCATACCAAATGATCTGCAAATGCAAATCATTCCATTTTTCCTTTGGAAATAGTCGCTTTGCGTCACGTTCCGTTTGCACAACATTCTTTCCATTGGTCAAACCCCAACGATACAACAATCGATGAATGTGGGTATCCACGGGAAAAGCAGGTATGCCAAAAGCTTGTGAAAGTACCACTGCTGCAGTTTTGTGGCCTACTGCTGGCAATGCCTCAAGGGCTTCATAAGACTGGGGAACCTTGCCTTCGTATTTTTCCAAGAGAATCTCTGACAGCCAATGAATCCCTTTGGATTTCATAGGCGAAAGACCTACAGGTCGAATAATATCACGGATTTCGTCTACCGTAAGTTTGACCATATCTTCTGGGCGACGCGCTTTAGCAAAGAGAAGAGGTGTGATTTGATTGACTCTTACATCGGTGCTTTGAGCAGACAATAAAACAGCAATCAATAGGGTGTAGGGGTCTGTATGATCTAATGGAATAGGAATTTCCGGATACAGGGTCTCAAGCGTTTGCATGATGAATTCTACTTTTTCTTTTTTCAGCATTGTGTACATTTGTTTCGAACAAAGAAAATAAATTGCTATGAATACCTTACGAGTAGGGGACAAGCTTCCTCAATTTTCCGTAACCGATCAAAATGGGAACACTATTAGTGATGCCGATTATACGAATCAAAAACTGGTTGTGTTTTTCTACCCCAAAGCCAACACCCCAGGCTGTACGGCCGAAGCCTGTGATTTACGCGATCACTATGCTGAACTGCAAAAAGAGGGCTATGCCTTGTTGGGCGTAAGTGCTGACAGTGTCAAAAAACAAAAAAACTTCTCCGATAAGTTTGACTTTCCGTTCCCTCTATTGGCCGATGAAGACAAAGCGGTGATAGAAGCATTTGGTGTTTGGGGACTTAAAAAATTTATGGGAAAGGAATATGACGGTATCCACCGTAAGACTTTTATTTTTGATGACAAGGGGCTTTGTAGTCGCGTGATTGATAAAGTTAAAACCAAGGAGCATGCAGCTCAAATTTTAGAGACTTCTTAGGTATTTTTATTTTACTATGTTTATAAAAACACCCAAAGGAATTTATCATTAAGACTGTTTTTTTTCTATTTTATAGTAATTACTAAAAGCATCCGTTACGCCCTAAACTTTCACCCATATTTTGTTATTTAATAACGCTTTAATACAGTTTTCACTCTTATTATTTGTAGGAAAACATTTTAGTGGAAACAACCCTTTTCGGTTTACCACTCCTATGGTATTTAGCGAATGGAATACCATGATCAACCCTTGGGCAGGAAAATTTTTAAGGAGCCTATTATCATGAATAGTTACAAACAAAAATTCACAACCATACGAGCCTATTCGGAAGCTCTCTGTGCTCCGCTTAAGATGGAAGACTATGTTGTTCAAGTATCTCACTTTGCCAGCCCTGCTAAATGGCATTTGGGACACACGACCTGGTTTTTTGAAACATTCATTCTCACTCATTTTTCAGAGGGTTATGTGCTCTTTGATGAACGTTTTAACTTCATATTTAATAGTTACTACAACAATGCAGGAGAGCGTATTCCTCGCGCCGACAGAGGCAATCTGTCTCGTCCCAGCGTTGATCGAGTGTATGCCTATAGAAAACACGTAGATGCTGCGATTCTTCAGCTGATTTCTCATTCCCCGACGGACAAAACGATTTATGCACTCTTGACACTTGGTCTTAACCATGAACAACAACATCAAGAACTGCTTTTGACGGATATTAAGTATATGTTGGGGAACAATCCATTATTGCCAGCATACAGTCAAGACTATGATCTTGTTAACCAAACCCAAAAGCAGATTTCAGACTTTATTAATATCAAGGAGGGAGTTTATGAGATCGGATATATTGGTAAGGATTTCTGTTACGACAATGAGCAGAGCCCCCACAAAGTGTATGTTCATGATTTTGAAATTTGCACTTCTTTGGTGACCAATGGGGAGTTTATGGCATTTATGGAGTCGGGAGGATACAAAGATTTTAATCTTTGGTTGGAAGAAGGCTTGCACTGGAAAGAACAAAATACAATAGAGCATCCCTTGTATTGGATACAAAAAGAGGAACATTGGTATCAATATACCTTGGCAGGCTTGCAAAAGATTAATCCTAAGGCACCATTGTCTCACATTAGTTTTTATGAAGCAGCGGCCTATGCAGAGTGGAAACAAATGCGGCTTCCTACAGAGTTTGAATGGGAAATTGCAAGTGCTCAATTTGAATGGGGACTCCGTTGGGAATGGACTAATAGCGCCTATTTGCCCTATCCAAATTTCAAAAAAGTCGAAGGAGCCGTTGGGGAGTACAACGGCAAATTTATGGACAAACAAAAAGTGCTGAGAGGTGCTTCTGTGGCTACTTCTCAAAACCACAGCAGAAAAACCTACCGCAATTTTTTCTATTCCGAAGACCGCTGGCAGTTTACGGGTATTCGATTGGTAAAATAAGATGATAGAACAATTCAAAAAAGACGTAGATACCGGCCTTAGCAATTGCCCTAAAAGCCTTCCTTCAAAATATTTTTATAATAAAAAAGGCGATGCCCTCTTTGAGCAAATCATGGAACTGCCAGAGTACTATGTGACTCGTGCGGAGCATGAGATTTTTCAGCAGAAAAAGCAAGAGATACTAAAAAGCCTAGGGCTACAACCAGAAGTGCCTTTTGAATTGATAGAACTCGGAGCAGGGAATGGCTTAAAAACAAAGGAACTCTTAAAAGAATTGCTACAGCAAGACTGTCAATTTGATTTCATCCCCATTGACATTTCTCAAAACGCCTTAGACAAGCTTGAAAAAGAGATTAACCAACATTTACCAAGTGTATCGATAAAGAAAAAGCAAGGGGATTATTTTAACGTTTTAGCTTCGTTACAGGCCACGAAACGTCCCAAGATCGTTTTATTTTTGGGATCTAACATTGGAAATATGCCCGATGCTGTAGCAAATACATTTATCAATACACTAGGACAAAATCTGACAACCATTGATCGTTTGATTTTGGGGGTTGATTTGATAAAACCCAAAACCATTGTACTGCCCGCCTATGACGATGAGCAGGGGGTAACAAAGGCTTTTAACCTAAATCTTTTGACTCGAATCAACAGCGAATTGGGAGGACATTTTGATCTACATAATTTCAGTCATCTAGCGGAATATACTGAGGAAGATGGCATTGCCAAAAGCTTTTTGGTAAGCACTACAGAGCAGCTAGTAGCTATCGATGCACTGGAAAAATCGTTTTTCTTTCAAAAAGGTGAAAAAATCGCCACCGAAATATCCAGAAAATATAACGATGCAATTATGTGCGAAATTCTAAAAGGTAGCGGGCTCAAAATCCAATGTAAGTTCAGTGACTCCCAAAACTACTTTGCTGATTATATTCTTCAGAAAAACGAATAGGCGTTAAAATTTTCCGCTATTGACGTCATTTTCTGGAACGGGTTCTGCATTGTCCCAATGCTCTACCACTTTACCGTTTTCAATTCTAAAAAGATCTACTTGGGCGTATTCCTGTGCTCCATTGCCATCATCTAGGATTGCTCTTGATAGTGTGGCGACAAAGTTTCCTTGTCCAACCATTAGTACAATTTCATCATAATTGAGCGGTCTATTGGGCATACTAGCAAACTGCTGAAAAGAATCCAGTCCATCAGCTATTTCACTATTGTGCTGTATGTATTGCTCTTCAGAAATATATTGAGACAATCGAGAAGGATCGCCGCCTTTCATAAGCCCATCACGAATTAAATTCCGAACGATTCCTTTGTTTTCTTCTGTTTTATCAAGATCTGTTATCTCAGTTGGTCCGTCTGTAGCAGTGTGTCCAGAAGGGGTGCTGTCTGAGTAAGCAGCAATTACATCCCAGTGTTCCACAATTTTATCGTTCGAATCAGTGTCAAAAAAGTCTGTTGTCACCCACTGAGCAGCCCCTTCATTGATGTTCTGATAGACATGAAGAAATACATGATTTCCGTCAACAAGACTGCGTAGAATACGAATATCACGCTTTGGATTTTTTTTGACAAAGGGCTCAAAAAACTCTACAAAACCTTCAATACCATCTTTTACTCCAGTACTGTGTTGGGTGTAGCGATCACCAGTGTATTGCGTTACTGCTTCTCGCACATTTCCGTCTCGAATGCCCTCTAGGTAGAGGCTTTGGGCGTTTTTAAGTTTTTGACTCATAAGTAGGTGTTTTCGGATTAATTTTTTGGGGGGCAAGTAAATTTGGATATTAAATTACAAGCTTGGAATGAATTATAAAAATACACGGTTGCGTTTAGTGAATTCTATCATGCAATCGCCGCTGATGTATATGTCCAAAATCATGAATTAAGTAAACATTTGTTGAGGCTTTGAAGGATGATTTTTTAAAATATAATTGTCTTTTTTATTGAAAATTTGTTTGCGGTAATTCTAATTTTTGCTAAATCTTTTGTAGGAATTTAGGAGGGGGATTAAGGTGCTTTTTTGAGGTGTGTTTTTTCTCATTTTTATTTAGATACGATTTCATATCCAAAGCGCTGGCTTAGTATTTTGATAAGAGAGGCACCAAAGAAAATAATCTGTGATGTATAATATACCCAGACTAGGACTAAAGCGAGAACACTTGCCGAGCCAAAGGTGGAAGAAAGATGACTATGACCAATATAGATTCCAATCGCAATTTTCCCTAGCATAAATAGCAGTGTAACCACGAACCCTCCTAAAAGGACAACTTTCCATTTTATAATGGCATTCCCTAAAAATTTATACATGGCAGCAAAAGCGAAACCTGTAAGGACAAAAGAGATGATATGTTCGTATAGATAGTAAAGTTGATAGGACGCTGCTAAGTAATGTGAATGTTTCAGTAAGAAACTGTTTATTGAAGCACTAATCAGAAGGATTGAAAACAAGAAAATTAGTGTAGCTAAAGAGATCAAACGCTTGGAAAAATAGTTCAAAATTGTGTTTCTCGGTTTTTCGATCACCCCCCAAATATCATTAAAAGAATTGTGTATTTGAGTGAACATTCCAGAGGCGCTCAACCCTAAGGTTGCAAAACCAATAATTGTAGTGATGATACTATTGTGATTGGAATGTTGATTGGCTATAAGATCTTGTATTTGCATTGCCGCTTCTTCGCCTAAGGTTCCTTTGAATTGCGCATAAATTTCCCCAGAAACAGCCTGTTGCCCAAAGAACAATCCCAAAAGTGATGTCACGATCATAATGATTGGAAGCAATGAAAACACAGCATAATATGCCAAAGAAGCTCCTTTTTGAAAGGTGTTACTATCGTTGAAATGGGATATTACTTCTTTGACAAATGACAGCATTAGCGTTTGGTTTTTTAGGTGTTTGTTGTTGGAAAAGACCTTTTAATTCTTCAGAAGTATAGACGGAAAAGGCATAGGGTGAACGTGCATCAAGACGTATTAAGTATAACTGATAACCAACTTGATCTTGGAGAAGTGCAAGAACAAACCAGCAGTTAACCTGACAAAACAAGTCATCCTCAAACCAGAGATAAATAGCGCTGTTTGGTGGAATGTTTTGAATGCGTTCAAATTCAGTCACCACATTCTTATGATATTCTTCTATTGTGCCTATTGGGTATTTGGTCGTTAAAAACCGGGCACGCATTTTATAAGAATCATGGAGCGTATCTGCGGCAACAGGACCATCCATCAGACATTCTCGTATTACGATACGTGTTCCCGTGATTTCAGGCGATAATTGTGCTAAGAGTTGATCGCCATTAAAGATGTGGTATTCAGAGGCCATTTTAGTTCCGTTGGCTTACGATCAAAAGAGGAAAGTTTTATTTTTTGTACCCAAACATTTCTTCTTTTACAATCATCTCCGAAATTCCTTCGGGTAATTGTTTTTCCCAACCTTTCTCATTCTGTTTGATTTTGCCTAAAATCTCACGAGAAAAAATACTGAGATATTCTTCTTCATAGTCGAAGATGTCGACAATCTTACCGTTGTATTTGAAGAACTTATAAAAGTCCTTCATTCGAGGATGCAGTCGTAAATTGTTACTGTTGACCACTTCTTGTGTTTCGGGATTTTTGGTAGGATAGAGATATACTTTCAAATTGTTATAAAACATTTTCCCAAAGGCTTCCAAAATACCACCACTTAAGTCGCTGTAGTAGTCCTCTTTGAAGATTTCAATAAAGCTGTTAACTCCAATTGAGAGGGCCATTTGCTTTTTGGTATAATCCGAGAAATAGTCCACCAATCGATAGTATTCTTTAAAATTGGAAATCATTACAATATGGCCGAGGGAGCAAAGGAGTTTGGCTCGATCCATAAAATCTTGTTCGTCAATTTCTCCTTGAGCCATCAGATTCGAGAGGGTGATTTCAAAAATGACTACAGTGTTGTCTTCTTCAACGTTTTCTTCCTTGACAAAAATATCATAGGACTTTTCAAACATGTCAATATTGACCCGGGTAACAGGGCGGAAGCTTCCTCGTAGTGCCAAAATATTTTTCTTGTAGAGAATACGGGCCGGCAAGATATTGTTCCCAGAGGAGTCAAACATAACGGCTTCGGTCATTTTGTTCTTGACCAGTTGAAGGCTCATCAAACGATTGTCAACCTTTTCAAATAAAGGCCCTTTAAAGTTGATGGTATCAATCTCAATCGCATCATCATCAATATAATCATAAAGATAACGCAGTATTTTTTTGGGCTCGTTGTGTTTATAAAAAGCTCCATATACAAGGTTTACCCCCATAAAACCGAGAACCTCTTGTTGCAATCGTGCTTCGGCTTGGTGGAATCGCACATGCAGAGTAATTTCATTGTAGGGTGCGTTGGGAGCGGTTTGAAAGCGAATTCCCATCCAGCCGTGACCTTTAAATTTTTTAGCAAAATCAATAGTTGCCACTGTGTTGGCCAATGTAAAAAACATTTTATTGGGATGCTCATCTTTGGGGATACGGCTTTCCAGCAAACGCATCTCATGATCTAGCATTTTGTTCAAACGCGCTTCGGTTACGTAGCGACCATCGGATTCTTCTCCATAAATGGTGTCACTAAAATTTTTATCGTAGGCCGAAATGGTCTTTGCAATGGTTCCAGAAGCTCCACCCACGCGGAAAAAGTGGCGAGCCACTTCTTGACCAGCACCAATTTCGGCAAAGGTTCCGTATATGTGTTGATTCAGATTGATTCGTAGGGCTTTGGCTTCAATGGAAGGGCGATTTTCAAAAGATTGATCACCAGGTAGGGAAGGACTCATAGGTTTCAATTGATACTTTCAAAATTACACATTTTTATATAGGGACAAATATATATCTTTGACTATCGCATGCTCAAAATAACTTTTTTAGGAACTGGTACTTCTCAGGGGATTCCCATCATCGGAAGCGACCACCCCGTTTGTTTGAGTAATGATCCCAGAGACAAGCGTTTGCGTGTTTCTGTAATGCTTGAATGGGATCAGCAATACTTTGTAATTGACTGCGGCCCTGACTTTCGGCAGCAGCTTCTAGCCAATCCCATTCCTCGATTGGACGGTTTGTTATTTACTCACGAACATGCCGATCACACCGCTGGTTTGGATGATATTCGCCCTTTCTTCTTTCGTCAAGGTGCATTGGATCTCTATGCCGATATACAGGTGCAAAAAGCACTACGGCAGCGGTTTGCCTATATTTTTGAAACAGAAAATAAGTATCCGGGGGCTCCTACTGTAAACTTAAATACACTTCACAAAGACCAGCCTTTTGATTTGGGTGGTAAAAAAGTTATTCCTGTTGAAGTGTTACACAACCAATGGCCTGTTATGGGATTCCGAATTGATGATTTTGCCTATCTCACCGATGTTAAAACCATAGCCAAGGAGGAACGCGAAAAACTACAAGGCCTTGATATACTGGTGATAAGTGCCTTGCGAGTGGCGCCTCATCCCATGCATTTAAACCTTGAGGAAGCCCTGCAAATAGTAGAAGAACTAGAACCCAAACGCACCTATTTCACTCATATAAGCCATCTGTTAGGCTTTCATAAAGAAGTCTCAGAGCAACTCCCCGAAACTGTTTTTTTAGCCTACGACAATCTACAAATCGAAGCTAGCTGATATGAAAAAACAAATCTTTATTTACCTATTCGTATTCACGCTGTTGATTCTCATTTTTCAGTTAGTGAATTCCAATAAAGTACTCACCAGCATCGAGTCTGACTGGCGTAAAGAAGTAGGACTGCGTAAGCAATTACAGGATTCAGTACAGGTATTACAAGAACGATTGGATGATGAAGTTTACTTTTCTCTAATTCAAAATGAAGGGGCACAAGTGTTTTTTCCACAAGAAGATTTGGTAACCCTTGAAAGCCAGCTGGTAGATGCTGTTTACGAAACCAACCTATTGGCTAATGATCAAAAACTGGTTCCTTTTGTTCCCATGGGGGAGGGCGGTTTTTTGATTAATAAAGTCAAAGTACTTAATCACAAATGGCTCGTGGCTGATTTTACAGATGGCACCTATTGGGGAGAAATATTTGTAACCTATCAAAAACTCAAAAATGGAAGCATTCGTTTTACCGTTCAAGAATCCTTCCTATATCCACTATCGGACTAGCCATTGTAGCATATCGTTAAAATTTTCTTGACTAATGGTGTGCCCGGCAGGATATTCTTTGTACGTGATGGTAGGATTTGTATCGCTTAGTGTACCAATGCTTTCTCTGGCGTAATCAATTGGTAATGTGGCATCTTCAGTACCGTGGGAAGCAAAAGCAACAATATCACGATAGGTATCCAAGGGCTGCTGAAGTAGTTCCGAATCTATGAGTCCGCTGAGCCCAATTATTTGTTGAATTTGATCGGGGGCATCCAAACCTAAGGCCCAACTCAGTATGGCTCCTTGACTAAATCCGAGACAACTAACCTGACTTTTATCCAATTGATAGTGATTACAAAAGTGCTGGATATTCTCTTTTAGTCGCTTTAGACTGCCTCGGGCTTGGTCATAATTACTCAATCGCTCCATGTCAGCAGTAAATTGAAGTTCGTACCACGCATACCCACCAAAGGGGAGTGCAATAGGTGCATTCAAGGCAATGACGGCATAGTGTGGCGGAAGGTAATTAGAAAAAGAAAAAAGATCTTCTTTATTACTACCATAACCATGTAATAAGAATAAAACAGCTGCCTGCTTATTGTTCGTTTGGGCAGGGCGATACAGATGGTCTAGGGGGTTGTCAAGCGGGGGTGTTGGCATTCCAATGCAATTGTTTGTTGTTGTAACATCCCAATACTTTCCCACTCAATTGATACCCTATAAAGGCGCAGTTCTTGGAGGTGGAAAGGAGATCTGATGGGGAGAGCTGGTTGTTTTGATTGGGGTCAAAAAAAGTAAAGTCAGCGACTTGACCGACTTCTATTTTGGGTTCTGGAACGGAAAAGATTGCTTTTCCGCGCGTCAAAAAGCGCACGGCTTGTTCCAGCGGAAATAGAGAGGATAAGATACCAAAGCAGGCTTCTAATCCGATGCTTCCGGGCAGTGCCAATTCAAACTCAAGTTCCTTATATTCTGGGTTGATCGGCTGATGCATGCTACTCACACAGTCAATGGTACCATCAAGTAAGCCTTCGCGTAGGGCTTTTTGATCTTCTTGAGTGCGAATGGGAGGAAAGAGTTTGAGGTTGGCGTCAAAACTTGCTAAAGCAGTGGCATCAAAAAATAAATGCGGAAGCCCAACAGAACAACTGACATTCAGTCCTTTCTTTTTTGCTGCTCGAATATGCGCAACTCCAGCAGCTGAGCTTATAAAAGGGATATGCAAACGACCACCGCTGTTTTCTAGGAGTTCTAAATCACGGTTGATTTGGATGCTTTCTGCAATGCTGGGAATGCCTTTGAGACCCAATTCTGTACTGGTGACCCCTTCGTGCATTTGGCCATTGGCTTCCAATGTTATGTTAGAGGGATGGGAAAGGAGTAAGCCATCGAAGGATTGGCTGTATTCCAATGCTATTTTTAATAATTGTGGATTGTGAATCGGTTGAAAAGCATCGTAAAACGCCAGGGCTCCAGCTTGTTGCATATTGTAAAGCTCGGCGAGTTGCTTGCCGTCACTGGCTAAGGATAATGCGCCCAAGGGATGTAGGGTACAGGTAGCACCGTTGGCTTGGGTTTTTTGGTGAACAATTCCACTTTGTGAATCCACTACAGGAACCACATTGGGCAATAAGCCCAAATGGGTAAATCCACTACTAGCAGCAGTGTGCAAGCCATTGGCAATGGTTTCGCGTTCCTCATATCCAGGTTCTCCAAAACTTACCAGAGGATCAAACCAACCCCTAGAAAAATGAAGGTTTTCAGAGGTGATAATATGATCTGCCTTGGCTGAGGAATTTCCGATTTCAATGATGAAACCATCTTCAATAAGAAGGGAAAATACCTGCCCATGGGCGGCGTGTGAGGGATCAATAAGCGTGGCATTTTTTACAAGTACGCGCATATAGCTTTGCCTTCGGGCGGTGTACAAAAATAGCAAAGATTCTGCTGCGAACGCAGGAAGCTATTTAGAATTTTTCAAAAACGCCTAAACCAAAGAGGGCAAAGTCATATTTTACAGGGTCTTTAGGATCCATTTTTCGCAGGCGCGCATCCAAGGCTTCTAAGGCTTTGCGGTCACTTTGTTTGCGTTTTAAAAGCTTTAATTTTCGAGCTACATTGCCTGTGTGGACATCTAGGGGAAGTGAGAGTTCCGCTGGCCGGATTCCTTTCCACAGTCCAAAATCGACTCCTGCTTTTGCGTCACGAACCATCCACCGAAAGAACATATTCAAACGTTTGGCAGCAGAACCCTTGAGCGGATTTGAAAGGTGTTTTTCACTTCGTTTTTCATGAGGAGAAAGAAGCATAAAATCGCGAAATGCACAAATTTTTTCGGCCACAGTCCCATCTCCCTGCGCTACAAAGAAGGCATCCATGTCAGGAAAATTCTGATACAAACGCTGCAAACCTTGGCATAAAAATGTCAAATCGGCTGTTTTAAACGTGCGGTGAACAAAATCGGGGAGTGGTGACATCTCGTAATTCATCACAAAATCATGAGGGGTTCCTCCAAGTATCGTCATCATTTTCTGAGCACTATTCAAAATAGATTTCCGATTGCCCCAGGCAATAGTAGCCGTGAGAAAGGCTGCAATTTCAATATCTTGTTTGTGGTGAAACTGATGTGGAATTTGAATGGGATCCGTTTCGATAAAACGCGGGTGTTCGTAATACGCTGCTTTTTCGTCCAGAAACGCCTTAAGTTCTGCTTGTTTCATGTTACAATCTGTCCGTCATGCAATACGATTTTTCGATCACTCTGATCTGCCAGTTCATGGTTGTGGGTTACAATGACAAACGCACAGCCCAGTTCTTCTCGCAAATCAAAAAATAGCTGATGGAGTTGTGCGGCATTTTCACTGTCTAAATTCCCACTGGGTTCGTCTGCAAAAATGATAGAAGGCTCATTGATCAACGCTCGGGCAACGGCTACTCGCTGTTGTTCGCCACCTGACATCTCTGAAGGTTTGTGCTGCGCCCTGTCTCCAACACCAAGTTTTGCAAGCAATGACTTGGCTCGTACCTCAGTTTCTCTTTTATCTTTTTTACCAATCCAAGCCGGGAGACATACGTTTTCCAAAGCGGTAAACTCAGGCAGGAGCTCATGAAATTGAAAGATAAAACCGAGTTTCGAATTTCGGAATGCAGCCAGTGCTTTTCGCGACATTTGATTGACATCCTCTCCCAGTAATTTGAGGGATTGATTGGGGAGGGGAGATGGGGTGTCAAGAGTTCCCAAAATTTGTAACAAAGTGCTTTTTCCTGCCCCTGAAGGCCCTACAATAGCGACGATCTCCTTGGCTTTAAGTTGCAGATTTACACCTTTTAATACAGTCAATGTCTGGTATTTTTTCGAAAGGGATTGGGCCTCAATGACGTATTCCATAGAGTAAAAATACTGCAAATATTCCAACTCCAATAGGTCTTTGGTCATCGCTCTCTTGTTTAGGCTTTTATGAGCAATATGGATAAAAGACTACAATTTGTAAAACAAAAATTGATTTTGTTTAATATATTTAATATGTTTGTTAAACAAATATACTATTACATTGAAAAAGACAGCCTATTTTGCCGGTGGATGTTTCTGGTGTGTCGAAGCGGTTTTTCAGCGCGTTAAAGGCGTTGAAGCAGTTGTTTCTGGCTATATGGGGGGAACGATCAAAAATCCGGCTTATAGAGAAGTATGTACGGGCCGAACGGGTCACACCGAAGCTGTGAAAGTAACATACGACCCCTCGGAAGTCACTTATGAGCTGTTGGTTGCTATCTTTTTTTCAACCCATGACCCTACAACTTTAAATCGCCAAGGAGCAGACGTAGGAACCCAATACCGATCCGCGATTTTTTATACCAATGACGAACAACATGACATCATTGTGAAAATCATTTTAGAACTAACAGAACAAAAAGTATTTGACGCCCCCATTGTTACTGAAGTGGGACCTGAAGTTCCTTTTTATCCAGCCGAAGTAGAACACCACAATTATTTTAATGATAATGTACAACAACCCTATTGTCAGGCTGTCATTGAACCTAAGATCAAAAAATTTATTGCTAACCATAAAACGCATCTCAAATGAATGACAATTTCAACATAGACACCCTTCCAATCACAGAAGCGATCAGCGAAAACTATACTCATATTATTGATTTATTGGGTGAAAACGCTACCCGAGAGGGCTTACTCAAAACGCCTGAACGTGCTTCTAAAGCCATGAAATTTTTGACTAAGGGCTATGAGATGGATCCCAAACAGATCCTTCAAGGAGCTATGTTTAAGGAGAATTATAATGAAATGGTAATTGTAAAGGATATCGAATTATACTCGCTTTGTGAACACCATTTACTTCCCTTTTTTGGAAAAGCGCATATTGCCTACATTCCCAATGGGCAGATTGTAGGACTGAGCAAAATCCCTCGTATCGTGGATGTGTTTGCTCGACGTCTGCAAGTGCAAGAACGCTTGACCGAACAAATTCTTGATTGCATCAATGATACTTTACAACCCAAAGGAGTGGCAGTGATTATTGAAGCCTCCCATATGTGTATGATGATGCGAGGAGTCCAAAAACAAAACTCTACCACCACTACATCTGGTTTTAGAGGGGCTTTTAAGGACACGGATACGCGCAATGAATTTTTAAAACTCGTTTCCTCTACTTTGACTTAGAATCTTTTTCCTTGGGATACAAGCGCATTTTACGAAGCATTTTCTTTTCAAATTCCCAAAAGAACTTGAATTGAAAGAAAAGGGTTCCGAAGAATACCAACAAAACTTGGTACAGTGGAAAAATCAAAAGAATTCGTAGCAGGTAATAAAGGAAACTTCCGAAACGTTCGGTACTAACATCAAGAAACTCTAACAATGGCTGACCGAGCTTAACGCTCATGGAGCCTGTGATAGCGAAGACGATAAAGATAATCGCCAGTTGGAAATTGGATTCAATTCCCCAACGTTTTTTTAGTTTTTGAAACACTTATTTTACTTGAGAATGCTGATGATTTGATCCGCTAATTCTTGACCAATGCGATCTTGGGCTTCTAGGGTAGCAGCACCAATATGAGGAGTCAACGAAATCTTAGGGTGCATCAATAATTTGATTTCAGGTTTTGGTTCGTTTTCAAAAGTATCCAATCCGGCAAAGGAAAGTTTTTTGCTATCCAATGCATCTACCAGGGCCACTTCATTGACAACGCCACCGCGTGCGGCATTAATCAGAACCGCTCCGTCTTTCATAAGGTCAAACTGTGCTGTATCAATCACATAGTCTTTCTGAGCGGGTACGTGCAAACTGATAAAATCAGCTTCTTGAAGAAGTGAATCAACACTGATGGTTTCAATCTCTACATCAATGCTAGCACCGTTGAACAACTCTACTGTAACGCTGGCTTTGTCCATAAACGTATCGGCAGCAACAACGCGCATTCCTACCCCTAGGGCAATCTTAGCAACTTCTTGTCCGATTCGACCAAAACCGATGATCCCCATGGTTTTACCACGAAGTTCTACGCCTTTAGCATAGGCTTTTTTAAGCCCTTTGAAATTGGATTCGCCTTCTAGCGGCATGTTTCGATTGGCGTCGTGTAAAAAGCGAACGCCACCATACAAATGCGCAAAAACCAATTCAGCTACAGAAGCAGAAGAGGCGGCAGGCGTATTGATAACGTGTAAGCCTTTACCACGAGCATAATCGACATCGATATTATCCATACCAACACCCCCGCGACCAATAATTTTCAAATTGGGACACGCATCAATAAGTTCTTGACGGGCAGTGGTTGCAGAACGAACCAATAAAACGGTGATGTCGTTATCGTTGATATATGCGATTAACTGCTCTTGCGCAACATTGGTTGTTTCAACACTAAATCCTGCGGCTTCGAGTGCTTCAATACCTGCATTTGAAATTCCGTCGTTAGCTAATATTTTCATCTGTTTAAAAAAATATGAGTGTGTTTATAATTGTAGTCATCCCAATGGATGTGTATTTATCAATCCAATAGCCCGTATCTGGGACTTCATGGATAATTTTAGTTCGTGTGTTCAAATTCTTTCATGATCTCAATAAGCAGCTCTACGCTGGCAAGCGGAAGCGCATTGTAGATGGATGCTCGATAGCCCCCTACAGAGCGGTGTCCTTTGAGCCCACTGATTCCTGCTTCATTCCAAAGCTGATCAAAGCGTTCAGCGGTGGAAGCATCTGTCAAATTAAATGTGGCATTCATTTGGCTACGGTCTTCGGTAGCGGCAAACCCCACAAAACAATCGTTGCGATCGATTTCAGAATACAATAGACTGGCTTTGTGTGCATTGGCTTTTCCAACCCCTTTCAATCCACCTTGTGCTTTGATCCATCGCATATTGAGTAATGCAGTGTAAATTGGAAATACAGGTGGGGTATTAAACATACTGTCTTTGGCCATCTGCAACGAATAATCCATCATGGAGGGCACAGCACGGGATACTTTTCCAAGAATATCCATGTCTGCAATTACAAGGGTGGTTCCGGCAGGACCAAGATTTTTTTGGGCTCCAGCGTAAAAAAGACCAAACTTACTGTAGTCAAAAGTACGTGAGAAAATATCCGAACTCATATCGGCCACTAAGGGGGCGGAGAGAACGGGAATATCATGGAATTGTGTCCCAAAAATAGTATTGTTAGTTGTGATATGAACGTAGTCCAAATCGCCAGTAGGTTTTAATTCTTTGGGAATATAGTTGTAGTTATCCGCTTTGGAGGAGGCCAACTCAACGACATTTCCAAACAGTTTCGCTTCTTTGATGGCTTTGTCAGACCACGAGCCGGTATTGATGTAGCCCGCTTGCTTTTCCAAAAGGTTATACGCTGTCATCAAAAACTGAGTACTGGCACCACCTTGCAAAAACAAGGCTCGATACGTAGTGTTTTCTAAGCCGGAAAGTTCCAATGACAAGGCACAGGCTTCTTCCATTATATTGACAAATGCTTTGCTACGGTGGGATATTTCAATTAGAGAAAGCCCCGATCCATCCAAATCACGAACGGCATCAGCGGCCTGACTTAAAACCTCTTGAGGGAGAATAGCAGGGCCTGCGCTGAAATTGTGTTTTTTCATAGATTTCTTTTCTGCTGCAAATATCAAAACTTCTCACAAATCAAGGCTAAATGAAGACACTTTTTATTCATTTTTGTCAACATTTGTTAAGGCTCAATCAACACAATAAGCATTCATTATCAAAAAAAGTAAAAATGAGCTCTTTTACGGAAGATTTGAAAGAAAGCTAAGCGTATTGACTCCGTCGGCATAATCCCATAACTGTGGTTCTTGTGCTTGCCCTAGGGGAAAAGCTTTTTCCAATGGAAGCTCGCTAACAACACATTGAATTTTATCTTCATTTTTAATGATTTCTTTTTGAACGCTTTTGAGGTCTTCATAAAAAGAGTAGTGAAGGCAAGCAATAGGAGCCGCCCACTCGTCCGATTCACGCACTAAAAAGAAGCCGTTTTCGAGAAAATCAAAGTCACTCATCAGGTACACCGCTTTATTGTAATCGTAGTTGTTGGCATATTTTTGCCCGTTAATGACCTCCCGATAGGGGTAGAGAGCACCAAAGAGTAAATCTAAATCATAGCCCTTGGGAAGGTACACTTTTGACACATTACGACAACCGAGTCCATAGTAGCGAAGAATGTCTTCCCCCAGGGCTTCAAGCTGTGTTTTGCTTTCCGATCCATCCAATACCGCAATGGCATTTCTGTTTTTTCGAATCAAATGCGGAACGGCTTGGAAATAAGATTCGAAATAACGTGCTGAATTGTTACTTCCTGTTGCGATGACCGCTTCATAGTTTTTCAAAGGCCCTTGGGTGAATGCTATTCGTCCTTTATCATTAGGGCTAATTGATTCTAGTTCTTCCACTATCCAAGGCAGTAGATAAGGGTCTTTACGAGCGCATTTGATCAGCGTTTTGTGAGGACTTGCCCACAGACACAAAAGGTCATGCATTCCCACAAGGGGAATGTTTCCAGCAACGATCAATCCGATGGTTCTGGGCGTGGTATTGGCAAACGAAGTATTGGCGAGCCACTGACGGATGTTTGCCTCCGATAGTGCTTGTGACCAACTGGAAACAGCTTTTCGAACCTGTTCTGGGTCAAACCAACCATTGCTGTGGTGTACTTTTGTGAGCAAGGCATCAAATGCTGCGCCGGAAGTATTTGGATCGGCATGGTGGGCAAGTTTTTCGCCCAATTGGACAAAGGTGGAAAGGGTCTTATTCAAAAAAAGAAAATATTATGGAAACTCTGTGTTTTAGCCTATTTTTGCCAAAAGTAATGAAAAAGAAAATCCCATGGCGATTGTAATTACCGACGAATGTATCAATTGCGGTGCCTGTGAGCCCGAATGTCCAAATACCGCCATTTATGAAGGTGCTGAAGAATGGCGTTACCAAGATGGAACCTCCTTAGAAGGAGCTTTTGTTTTACCCAATGGTGAAAAAGCAGAAGCGGAAACCGTCATGGAACCTGTTTCGGATGAATATTACTATATCGTACCTAGTAAATGCACGGAATGTAAAGGCTTTCACGATGAACCTCAATGTGCCGCTGTTTGCCCGGTGGACTGTTGTGTCCCTGATGAGGAACATGTTGAAACAGAAGAAGCATTACTTTCCAAGCAACGTTTTTTACACAAAGAAGATTAAGATCATATGAAAGCTGGTATTGTAGGCTTGCCCAATGTTGGGAAATCCACCTTATTTAATTGTTTATCCAACGCCAAAGCGCAAAGTGCCAACTTCCCGTTTTGCACCATTGAACCCAATATTGGGGTAGTCAATGTGCCTGATCCGCGCTTGGATCGTTTGGCAACGCTTGTCAGTCCTGAAAAAGTGATTCCAGCTACTGTAGAAATTGTTGATATTGCAGGTTTGGTTAAAGGCGCTAGTAAAGGCGAAGGACTGGGGAATCAGTTTTTGGGAAATATCCGCGAAACAGACGCTATTATCCATGTATTGCGCTGCTTTGAAAACGACAATATTGTTCATGTTGAAGGTTCCGTAGATCCTATTCGCGATAAGGAGATTATTGATTTTGAATTGCAGCTTAAGGACTTGGAAACCGTAGAAAAAAAATTGGAAAAAGTTAAAAGAGCGGCACGAACTGGAAACAAAGAAGCCATCAAAGAACTAGAAGTTCTAGAATTACTACACAAAGGTTTGGAGCAAGCGCAAAATATTCGTGGGATCGCTCTTTCAGAAGAGGATCGCGAGGCTTTTGTGCATCCCATGCAGTTGTTAACAGACAAGCCCGTCCTTTATGTATGTAATGTAGATGAGGGCGCTGCGGTTCAGGGCAATGCCTTTGTGGATAAAGTCAAAGAGACCATTGCCCAGGAAAATGCAGAGCTTTTGGTTTTGGCTGTTAGTATTGAGGCCGATATCAATGAATTAGAATCCTATGAGGAACGACAACTCTTTTTAGAGGACTTAGGACTTGAGGAGCCCGGTGCGGCCAAGTTGATTCGTTCTGCTTACAATCTGCTAAATCAACAAACCTATTTTACCGCAGGTGAGAAGGAGGTTCGTGCTTGGACGATATCTATCGGATCCAGTGCTCCTCAAGCTGCAGGGGTCATTCACACCGATTTTGAAAAAGGTTTTATCCGTGCGGAAGTGATCAGCTATGCCGATTATGATGCGTATGAGACGGAAACCAAGGTCAAAGAAGCTGGTAAAATGCGAATCGAAGGAAAGGAGTATATCGTGTCCGATGGAGACGTCATGCATTTTCGTTTTAATGTGTAAGTAAAACAACACAAAAAAACTTCTCAACAACCCCTAGTTTATTTTGTTAATTTTTTAGCACCCAATCGGTGTTGAGCCTATTGGCTATCTTTTAACTTAGTGCCTGTTTATGGCACAACCGACCAACTATACAGAAGATAACATACGCTCCCTCGATTGGAAAGAGCATATCCGGATGCGACCCGGTATGTATATTGGGAAGTTGGGTGATGGGTCCTCTCCAGATGATGGGATTTACATTTTGCTCAAGGAGATTTTGGACAACTGTATTGACGAGTTTGTGATGGGCGCTGGAAAGACCATAGAAATCAAAATCGAAGACAGCAAAGTTCAAATTCGTGACTATGGTCGCGGGATTCCTTTGGGGAAAGTTGTTGATGTTGTTTCGAAAATGAATACGGGTGGAAAATACGACAGCCGTGCCTTTAAAAAATCAGTTGGTTTGAACGGGGTAGGGACCAAAGCGGTGAATGCGCTTTCGTCTTCTTTTACAGTAGCTTCTTTTCGCGACCAGCAAACCAAAACCGCCTCTTTTGCGTTTGGAGAACTCCAAGAGGAATCCGACTTGGTAAAAAGTTCCAAGCGGAAGGGAACTCTTGTACAATTTGAACCGGACGCTCAGATTTTTAAAAACTTCAAGTACCGTTTGGAGTATGTCGAGCGCATGTTGAAATACTATGTGTATCTGAATCCGGGACTGACCATTGATTTAAATGGAGTAGCTTATAAATCGGAAAACGGACTTAAAGACCTTTTGGAAGATCAAACCAACGCGGCAGATCTGTTGTATCCGATCATTCACCTTCACGGAGAAGACATAGAGGTGGCTCTTAGTCATAGTAAAACTCAATATAGCGAGGAATACCACTCCTTTGTTAATGGACAAAACACAACGCAAGGAGGGACTCACCAAGCGGCTTTCCGAGAAGCCGTCGTGAAAACCATTCGGGAGTTTTTTGGAAAAAACTACGACGCCTCGGATATTCGAAAATCCATTATTGCCGCACTCAGCATCAAAGTAATGGAGCCTGTGTTTGAGTCGCAAACCAAAACAAAATTAGGATCGACAGATATGGGTGGAGACCTCCCTACGGTACGCACCTATATCAACGATTTTATGACGACCCAGTTGGATAACTTCTTGCACAAGAATCCAGTAACTGCGGAAGCCATCCAACGAAAGATCATCCAGGCAGAAAAAGAACGCAAGGAACTTTCTGGGATTCGAAAATTGGCACGGGAACGAGCTAAAAAAGCCAGTCTCCACAACAAGAAATTACGTGATTGTCGTGTTCATTTGGGAGACCTAAAGAAAGATCGTCGTTTGGATTCCACGCTGTTTATCACCGAAGGAGATTCTGCCAGTGGATCCATTACCAAATCCCGTGATGTCAATACGCAGGCCGTATTTAGTCTTCGGGGAAAGCCTTTGAACTCTTATGGGATGTCCAAGAAAATTGTGTACGAGAATGAAGAGTTTAACCTCCTACAAGCGGCATTGAATATTGAAGAAAGCATGGAGGACTTACGCTATAATAATATTGTAATCGCCACCGATGCCGATGTTGATGGAATGCATATTCGACTCCTTTTGATTACGTTCTTTTTACAATTTTTCCCAGAACTCATCAAAGAAGGGCATTTGTACATATTGCAAACTCCTTTGTTCCGTGTGCGTAATAAAAAAGAAACGATCTATTGCTACTCTGAAAGAGAACGCATAGCGGCCATTCAAAAACTTAAAGGAAAGCCAGAGATCACTCGATTTAAGGGATTGGGAGAAATATCTCCGGATGAATTCAAGTATTTTATAGGAGAAGATATACGCCTAGACCCGGTAATGCTCGACAAGGGAACTACCGTGGAAGAACTGCTTGAGTTCTACATGGGTAAAAACACCATGGACCGACAAAAATTTATTATTGAAAACCTCAAAGTAGAGCTAGACCTCCTAGAGGAAAGCCTAGCAGAATAAATATGGCTTCAGATCCAATGGACAACACCCCGCAAGAATTTCCAGAAACCCCTTCAACTGGATCGGCAGAAAGCTTGATTCGGGTTTCAGGAATGTACCAAGATTGGTTTTTGGACTACGCTTCCTATGTGATTTTGGAACGAGCGGTGCCTGCCATTGAGGATGGTCTTAAGCCTGTTCAACGTCGAATCCTTCATTCGATGAAAGACTTAGACGATGGACGCTACAATAAAGTGGCGAATATTGTAGGGCATACCATGCAGTATCACCCACATGGAGATGCCAGCATCAGTGATGCCATGGTTCAAATTGGGCAAAAGGAATTGCTCATTGACATGCAAGGAAACTGGGGGAATATCCTCACAGGGGATCGTGCTGCGGCTTCGCGTTATATCGAAGCGCGATTATCCAAGTTTGCTTTAGAGGTAGTTTTTAGCCCCAAAGTAACCGATTGGCAGCTGTCTTATGACGGACGAAAAAAAGAACCCGTCAATTTGCCTATCAAATTCCCATTATTGTTGGCACAAGGAGCCGAAGGAATTGCGGTGGGCTTGTCCACTAAAATACTTCCGCACAACTTCAATGAGTTAATCAAAGCATCCATACAACACCTTAAAGGAAAGTCATTTACGATTTATCCTGATTTCATGACGGGTGGAGAAATGGATGTGGAGAATTATAACGATGGAAATCGTGGAGGGAAGGTTCGCGTTCGAGCTAAAATTCAACAGCAAGACAAAAATACGCTGGTGATTACAGAGATTCCTTACGGAACTACTACCACTAGTCTGATCGATAGCATACTGAAAGCCAACGATAAGGGGAAGATTAAGATTCGAAAGATAGAAGACAACACGGCGGCTGAAGTAGAGATTCTTGTACATCTCCCCAATGGGATTTCACCCGACAAAACGATTGATGCACTTTACGCTTTCACCTCTTGCGAAAATTCGATATCGCCCTTAGGCTGTGTGATTATTGATAACAAGCCTCATTTTATTGGAGTGTCTGAAATGCTGAGAATTTCTACGGACAATACCGTTTCTCTTTTGAAAAAGGAACTGGAAGTAGCTCTGGAAGAACTCGAGAATCAATGGCATTTTGCCTCTTTAGAGCGGATATTCATTGAAAACAGAATTTATCGCGATATTGAAGAGGTTGAAACTTGGGAAGGGGTTATCGAAGCTATTGATATGGGACTTAAACCCCATATTGCCCATCTAAAACGAGTAGTCGTTGAAGAGGATATTGTTCGTTTGACTGAAATTCGGATCAAAAGAATTTCCAAATTTGACATTGACAAAGCACAGCAAAAGATTGACGCGCTTGAAGAAGAGATTGCTTCAGTCAAAGACAATTTGGCGAATCTTATTGACTATGCCGTTCGTTACTTTGAGCATTTACTCAAAACATACGGTAAGTCCAAAGCCCGGAAAACAGAGATCAAAGCTTTCGATGATGTTGACGCTACCAAAGTAGTCGTTCGAAATCAGAAATTATATGTCAACCGCGAGGAAGGTTTTATTGGAACTTCGCTACGCAGAGATGAATATATCTGTGATTGCTCCGATATTGATGACATTATTGCGTTTACCAAAGACGGGCATATGATGGTCGTTAAGGTAGATAGTAAAGTCTTTGTAGAAAAAGATATCATCCATGTGTCTGTGTTTAAGAAAAAAGACAGCCGCACCATTTATAATATGATCTACAGAGACGGCAAACGCGGTACTTCCTTCATTAAACGCTTTGCCGTTACGGGTGTTACCCGTGATAAAAAATACAATTTGACACAAGGAAAACCAGGTTCAGAAGTACTGTATTTCACCCCCAATCCCAATGGAGAAGCAGAGATTGTATCGATCAGTCTGCGCAACAATGGCAGTATCAAAAAATTGAAATGGGATTTGGACTTTGCAGACCTTCAGGTAAAAGGTCGTGGCGTACGGGGTAATATTGTAACCAAATACGGAATTCGAAAAATTGAACTCAAAGAAAAAGGCGTCTCTACCCTCAAACCGCGAGATATTTGGTTCGATAAGGCCATCAGCCGCTTGAATCTTGATGAACGAGGCGACTGGGTAGGAGCTTTTAGTGGTGATGATAAGCTATTAACCGTGAACGAGCGGGGTGAATCCAAAGCCGTTACTCCAGATATGGCATTGCATTTTGATGGTACACCGCTTATTCTTGAGAAATGGATTCCCGAAAAACCGCTGACAGCTGTATATTTTGACCCGGAGAAAAATCGATATTTTCTGAAACGTTTTTTGATTGAAACAGCAGAAAAAGTGGATTCTTTTATCAAAGAAGGAGGGGAGCTGTTATTCGTGAGTTCTGAGTGGCGGCCTGTGCTAAAACTGGAGTTTGTAAAACCCAAAGGAAAACCAGTACCCGAAACTCAAGAAATCAATGCAGAAGAATTCATCAGTGTAAAAGGCTACAGCGCTCTAGGGAATCAATTGGGAAGCAAGAAAATCAAAAAAGTAAGTTTGGCGGAAAGCCTTCCTTACGAGGTACCCACCCCAGAACCCCTTGAAAACATAGACGTTGAAGTGGAAGATGAGGATGACGATTCACAAATCAAGCTGGATTTTTAGATTTACGAGTCCGCATTTTCATATTGATAAATTCAACACCCACCGAAAAAGCAATGGCAAAGTAGAGGTAGCCTTTGGGGATACTCCCGATGGCTTCGTTCATAAACTTGGTGTGTGACAGATGTGCTGCTTCGGTAACCAACATAAAGCCAATCAATAATAAAAAAGCCATTCCCAAAACCTGCAAGGAGGGATGCTTGCTGACAAAATTTCCAACGGGATTGGCAAAAAGCATCATGATTAGGACGGAAACAATCACCGCGATGACCATCAACCAAAAAGCGTTGGGCAAGCCGTTGGTCATTCCAATAGCTGTTAGAATGGAATCAAAGGAGAATACAATATTGATTAGCGTGATCTGCAATACGGCTTTCGAAAGCGACAGCTTCCCAGATTGAAGCGTTTCAATGGAGTGATTGGGTTCTTCCACACGCTCGTATATTTCTTTGGTGGCTTTGTAGATCAAAAATAAGCCCCCTATAAAAAGGATAAGGCTTTGTCCGCTGACTTCAGTGTGGAGAAGGGCGGTGTCAATTACAAACCAGCTTTCTTGCATTCCAATAAAAATGGAAATCCCCATTAATAAAAAAATACGGAGTAACATTGCAAGAACCAATCCGATTTGGGTCGCTCGCGTACGGTCTTTCACCTCCAGTTTATTAGCAATCAGGGTGATGAAAAGAATGTTGTCAATTCCTAAAACGATTTCTAAAAAAGTAAGGGTTAGAAAAGCCGAAAGGGCTTCGGTAGTAAAGAAATCCATATTACTTGATTTTTTCTATGGTCCCGCGCTGGGTGTTTTTAGTATCCCCCACCAAGGCATACTCAAAGGTGTACTCCGTACTGTCTTTGGTTTTTAAAATTTTCATTCGGATGGGGCGTTTGTCTTGGTTGTTGGAAGGATTGAGTTTTGTCAACACGCATTCACAGTCATTGACCCAGCGAATCCTTGCAGAATCAATGGCGCCTTGATAGGTTTCGATTTCCAAATCGCCAGTGCGGACAAAAACAGATTGCTGCATTTCTCCATTGACCATAGTAGTGAATTGAAAATGTCCTTCATGAAAAGGCAAACAATTACGCTCCACTTGGTAGCACCCCGAAAATAGACCGATTAAAAGGAAGATTCCCAATTTATTCATTGGGCGAAAATACTAAGAATTTGAGGAATAATTTTCAAAGCTCCCATCTTCAAATAAAATGAGAATTCGTTTTGGATTTCCGGTTGCGGCCGATTTTGTAATCGGGACAGAGGTCGGGGGGGCTTCTTTGAATAAGTCGTTTGTTGTGATTGCTGAGTCCGTAGCCACAGGAATTGGATCTGGTGTATTTTCCTCAGAAGTGGATGAGGGAGGCGGGGAGGTCTCTTTTCCATAAACCAAACCATCGAGCGAAACATGGGGAAAGAAACTCACAATTTTGACCAAGAGATCCAAGGAAGGTTTATTTCGTCCCGAAACCAAATGCGAGAGAGAAGAACGGGGAATTCCAATTTTTTGAGCAAAAGCAGCGGCCGTCAATCCTTCTTGTTCCCGTATAACTTCGATTCTTTTAACGATATCAGAGTGATTTAACATTGTAAACAATTGTGATAATACTGTAAAGTTACAAAAGTTTTAGATTTATAAAAAAGCTTAAAACAAAAGAATTTACTTAAAGTTACAGTTGATATTACTTATTTAAATAACTCAAAAACAATAGAATAGATTTAAATAAGTGAAATTTGTTTACAATTCCAAACAAACAGCAACAAATCAAACTGATATTTGTTTACAAGAGTAACAATTGCATGTTTATCATTGTAAACATATCAAAGTTTACTTTTGTAACATGACACGATACACACCTCCAGATACAATTGTTCGTTTTGTAAACGCGACAGAAGGAAAACTACCGTTTAAAGTTATAGGGACTTCAGTAGCCCAACGATTGATTTATGGCTTGGAGATAGGCTCAGGTTCAATTAAAGTGCTTTTATGGTCACAGATGCACGGAAACGAAAGCTCTACTACAAGGGCTCTATTACGATTTTTAGAAGCCTATACACAAGAGGTTCGCTTTTCTTTTTTAGAGAAACTGACCCTTTATATTATCCCACAGCTCAGTCCAGATGGGGCAGCTGCCTTTACACGTTTGAATGCCAATGGGGTTGACTTGAATAGGGATGCGGAAGCACAAACCCAGCCCGAAAGCAAGGTGTTGGCGCGAATTTTTAAAGACTTTCAACCTGATTATGCACTCAATCTCCATGGGCAACGGACTATTTTTGCGGCGGGAGAAGGGGGGAAGCCCGCTACCCTTTCATTTTTGGCCCCTGCTGCCGATCCCAAGCGTACAATTCCAGCACAACGACTCGTTGCCATGCAGCTAATCGCAGCCTTATGTGATGATTTAAGTGGACTAAAAGGTGCTATTGGTCGCTATGACGATAGTTACAATGCCCATTGCGTTGGAGATCATTTTATGAGTGCGGGGGTTCCCACGCTTTTGTTTGAAGCGGGTCATTATCCCGAAGATTATCAACGAAATAGGACCACTGATTGGATTTATAAGGCATTACTATCCTGTTTTGATCATATTGCACAGCAAGATTTCAACCATAAATCAATAGCTGATTACGAAGCCATACCTCAAAACCACAAAGGATACGTGGATTTGATTGTTTCGGATGTTTCGCTTCAGGTTGATGGGAAAAACTATACCCATCAGCAGTTGGCGGTGCAGTATGAAGAACGTCTGCAGGATGACAAACTGCTTTTGATTCCTGTTTTTCACCGTTTTGGTTCTGAATTGCCGCTTCGCGGGCATCGTTATAAAACGCTTCAAAATGAAGAAAAATCAACTTTTTGGCCATTTAGGGTGGGTGAGACGGTAGATTTTTTGGAAAATATAACAATTTGATGAAAATTTGACATCATATTCTTTAGATCGTTGCGAATACTGAATTTTATCTGCATTTTTGCATTCAAAATGAATCGCTATGAGCCCAGTTAAATTGGATGATGTTGACCATCAGATCCTTGACATACTAATCGAAAATACCCGCGTCCCTTTTACAGATATCTCAAAACGCTTATTGATTTCCGCCGGAACGGTACACGTACGGGTTAAGAAAATGGAAGAAGCTGGAATCATCAAAGGTTCCTCTTTAAACCTAGACTATGTAAAGTTGGGGTATTCTTTCATCGCTTATGTGGGAATCTTTTTGGACAAAACCAGTCAAACTCAAAATGTTTTGGATGCGCTAACGGCTATTCCCTTTGTTACCGTGGCACACATCACTACTGGAAAGTTTAATATTTTCTGCAAAGTACGTGCTCGTGATACCTCGCATGCCAAAAGCATTATCTTTTCCATTGATGATGTGGATGGTGTAGCCCGAACGGAAACCATGATTTCCATGGAAGAAAGTATCAACGATAAGCGACGCTTAATGCATCATATTTTTAACGAATTAGACTAACCACAATGGCTAGAATCCCCAAAATAGACCGTTTTAACGAACGGGTACTATCTAAATTTCAGATTTATAACAACTTATTTCTGACTCTTCCTTTTGAAAGCATTAAAAAAACGGGGCTTTACTTGCCGCTCTTTGCCAATATTTGTCAGGATTCCTATGCGGAAAACAAATCCCCTGAAGATATCGTGGGATCTTTTTTTGATAAATACCTCCCGGAACTGCCACAAAAGGAGCAAAATGACTTGCTTTTTCAATTCATTCAATACATTGAACGTCAAGTAGTTCTTTTTGATGCTATTGAAGACGCTGGATATGCGTATGTCAATAATATGCATGGGCGGGGAACCATTCGCAACATTAAGGAAGAAGCGACATCCAAACAAAAACAGGATGCCTTGATTGATTACCTGAATCGTTTTCGGGTTCGGATTGTTCTTACGGCACACCCCACACAATTTTATCCAGGGAGTGTTTTGGGAATCATCAATGAACTCTCGGAAGCCATCCAGATGGACGATTTGAGTCGTATCAAAACACTCTTGAGTCAGTTGGGGAAAACCCGCTTTTACAACAAACAAAAACCCACACCATTTGACGAGGCGATTAGCTTGATATGGTATTTGGAAAATGTATTCTACCAGTCTGCCAGCACCATCTATAACTATTTGGATCAAAACGTTTTTCAAGGACGTTCTATTGATAATTCTATTTTTGATTTTGGCTTTTGGCCGGGTGGTGACCGTGACGGAAACCCCTTTGTAACGCCAGATATTACAAGAAAAACGGCCGATTCCCTTCGGTTTTCAATCTTGCGCAACTACTACCGTGATATTCGAAAACTCAAACGAAAAATCACCTTTGACCACGTAGATGAAACCATCAGTAAATTAGCGGATTTGCTATTGGAGGAATTATTTTACCCAAAGAAAGAACCGGTGGTCAGTTCGGAATTTTTGCTTTCGGAGTTGCATGCTGTTAAAGCCATCCTCGAAGCAGAGCACAATGGAATCTACAGCCACGAGGTAGGGGATATGATCAATAAGATCAAACTGTTCGGGTTTCATTTTGCCAGTTTGGACATACGACAGGACTCCAGAGTGCACAACGGCGTATTTGAAACACTTTTGGCACAACCCGACGCAGCAAATCACATCACTCATTACCCAGAAGGATACACCGAAATGGATCCCTCAGCCCGACACAAGGCGTTATTGCAAGTTCAAGGGAACTATCCTACGGAGATTCTGGAGAAAGACAGTATCGCGTACAACACACTGGAAAGTATTCACGCCATGAAAGCCATTCAGGCTAAAAATGGGGAAAAAGGCTGTAATCGGTACATTATCAGCAACTGCCAGTCCGTGGAAAATGTCTTACAGTTATTCGCGTTTTTCCGTCTGTGTGACTGGGAAAATCCTTCGGTGGATATCATACCCTTGTTTGAAACCATTCCCGATCTAGAAGCGGCAGAAGCCGTGATGCATACGCTATACAGCAATCCAGAATACCGCGCCCATCTAAAGCGTCGTGGGGACAAACAGACCATCATGCTTGGTTTCTCCGATGGCACCAAAGACGGTGGTTATTTTATGGCGAATTGGAGTATCTACAAAGCCAAGGAAGTACTGAGTCAATTATCCAAAAGTTTTGATCTAAACGTTGCCTTTTTTGACGGACGGGGTGGTCCTCCGGCCCGTGGTGGCGGGAACACCCATAAATTTTACGCCTCTATGGGCGATTTGATCCAGTCTGACGATATTCAACTAACCATCCAAGGGCAGACCATCAGTTCCAATTTTGGAACCCTTGATTCCTGTCAATTCAACCTAGAACAATTGTTGAGTTCCGGAATCGAAAATCAGGTATTTGCTTCGGAAAACAATACGTTGTCTGATGATGACCGACTGACTTTAGAGCAGCTGGCACAAAGCGGTTATGCAGCCTACCAAGCCTTTAAGGCGCATCCGCAATTTGTACCCTATTTGGAAAAAATGACCACTTTGCCCTACTATGCTAAGACAAATATTGGAAGTCGTCCGGCCAAGCGTGGAAAAAGCGATGCCTTGGTCTTTGAAGACCTGCGTGCCATTCCCTTTGTTGGGGGGTGGAGCCAGTCCAAACAAAACGTTCCCGGTTTTTACGGAGTGGGTACGGCCTTACAGGAACTAAAATCTGCGAATGAATTTGACCGGGCGGTCCAGCTCTATCAAAATTCTCGTTTTTTCCGGACGCTGATTGCCAACAGTATGATGAGCATGACCAAATCCTTTTTCCAACTTACCGCCTATATGGCGAAGGATTCTCAGTTTGGTGCTTTTTGGACACAGATTCATGAGGAATTCCAATTGACAAAAAAGCTGGTTTTGGAGCTGACAGGAATGAAAACCCTTATGGAAGATGAAAAGGCGGGCAAGGCCTCTATCAAAGTTCGGGAGGAGATAGTACAGCCGTTGTTGACCATTCAGCAATATGCCTTGCAACAAATTCAAACTGCCAAAGCCCAAGGGAATACTTCCAAAGACCTTGCGCTTTTTGAAAAAATGGTTACCCGTTCATTGTTTGGAAATATCAATGCCAGCCGAAATTCGGCCTAGATTCATCAATGACATTTTTCTAAAAGCCCTTTAAGCTCACAAAAATATTTTTTTTGTAGGTTTGTGTTAAATAGAACCCAAATCTATTCTACTTTCTTGAAGCACCTACAACTAACTCACTCTACGTATATACAAAGCCCTATCCTTTGGGTGTTTTTTGCTGCCTATTTATTAGAAAAAGGGGTGAGTCTCCGACACACACAATCCCTTCTGAGGCACAATAATTCAAAAAAAACTACAGAACGGTACACCCAGATTTCGACACAAGAAATTGGAATTATTAGCAACCCTTTAGACACTTTTCACAATCTACAGAGTGGCACAACTGCTGCCGTAGCGGGTACTATTGAACCATTCCAACAACGAGACAAGAAAAATAAACCTCATAAAAGGGAACATAAACAGTCGTTATGGGCAATTAACCGAATGAAAAATGTCTGAATAAGCTGAAAAAGGACTTTAAACAGAAGTAAGCACAATTAAAAAAACATAATTATAATGAAAAGTAAATTATTTATTCTTTCGATTGTATCAACATTTCTAATGACAAGCTGTGCCACAATTTTTACAGGAACAAAAGACACGATTAGATTTGATTCCAATCCACAGGGAGCTGAAGTTTATTTAGATGGACTTGAAGTTTGTAAAACACCTTGTACAACTCTGGTTAAAAGAAGTTTATCTGATAAGCTTGCAGAAATTAAGTTAGACGGCTACGAAACTAGGGTAATCACCTTAGACAGAAAATTTAATCCAGTAAGCATTATTAATTTAGGAAGTCTACTAGGATGGGGAATTGATGCCGCAACAGGTTCTTTAATGAAATATAATAAGAAAGGGTACGATATTGAATTAGAAAAAGACAATAGAACTTCATTACTAAATAACCCTTCAAAAATTGAAATTAATACTGACACAAAAGTTGTTGATGTATATGTAACTCAAAACCCATAACAAAATGCAAAGCAACAGTAGGGGCTTTTTAGCCCCTACTGTGTTTGTAAATGCCGTTGTGTACAAGCATATCTAACATCAAATTATGAAGCAAACATTTAAGAAAAAATTGAAAAAGGTAATTTTTTGGCTAATAATCGTATTTGCTATCTTATTCATTTTCAGATTAATGTATGGTTACACTAAAAACTTTGATGATACACCAAATCAGACTCAATTCTTTGATAATATTTCTAACTCGAAAAGAAATTATGCCACAAAAAAATATGAAGTAAAAGGACAATCGGCAAATCAATCTGCAATAAAAGTTGACCAGAAATATGAAAAAATTGCAGAGATTAAAACTAAATCGTCAAACTTTGAAAAAGAAGAAAAATCTTCAAGAAAGACGATTAAAAAACTTGATGCTCTAATTCAATTTGAACAGAAAAGTGGCAATAAAGGGTATCGAAAACTGAATTTAGTAATTGGTGTGCCTCCAGAAAATTTTGATGCCCTATATAACCAATTAATAACCATTGGTAAGGTACAAGCGAAACAAATAACAAAGAAAGATAAGACTAACGAATACAAAGAACTTAATTCAAAAAAGCAGTCATTAGAGAAAATTAAAACTTCTTTAATTGAATTAAAGTCAAAAGGTGGCAAAATAGACGAGTATATGGCGCTAGAAAACCGAATTCTTGAAATAGAGCAACAACTTCAAGAGCTTGGAGTAAGTCTAGGTGATTTTGATGATGAAAATGAATTTTGTACTGTTCAATTTTCTCTCTTAGAAGGCAAAGAAATTAAAATAGGAACAATGCAACGAGTAAAGGTTGCATTGGAGTGGACTGTGAAAATTTATTTACGAATAATGGCAACATTATTTTTCTTGACATTATTCGCTTATTTCTTACTGCTTGGGATAGATAAATTAAAAATATTTGAGAGAATAATTAACCGAAAAGATTAGAGCCAATGTACAACAATGGCTATACGTAATGGAGGTTTTTCTGCGAAACGAAAGCGCAGTGCATTTAATGAATCCGCCAATACTTTAATTTGGTGTTTAAAGTGAAAAAATTAAAAACAAAGTATAAAATCTTGGTTCCCTGCAGTTTTGAAAACTCTGCTTTTTAAATCCCGCACTACGCATAGTCGAGATTGTTATCTCACATATGAAGAGAAAACTACTTTTATGGGCAATACTGTTAGGTGGAATGACATCTTATGGTCAAGACTTTTCAAAAAACTCTCTATTCGTAGGTCTTGGTCTAGGAATGTCGGAAAATTCTGAAATAAATGGCGTTGGAACAAACTGGACAATTGGATATCAAAATGACATTCGTAATACTCGTTTCAAACTTGTCCGTAGTATTCGTTTTGGCACTTATACGGATATTCTAATACAAGATATTCCGCAGACGCATTTCAATTCAATTAACCTTAATGTAAATTTGAATTTTGATTTCTTTAATGTAAGGGGCTTTTCTGTGTTTATTGGTTCTGGGTTAACTGGAAACTTCAATTTTGGTTTGATAGGATCGGGAGGATGGTATGAGAGACTTTCATCTAATCACTTTAGAGATTTTAACCTTGCCATCAATGGGTTATCTGGTTTTAGACTAAATCCTTCTAAAAAAAGAATTGGATATGAATTATTATTGTTTCCAGTAAGTTTTGGGCTAAATGATAGTTCTTTTTTAGAACTGTCTGTTGTCCAAATGAGGGTTATCATTAAATTATTTGATTCTCCGTAATTAAACAGTTATGATTAAATAGTTCTTTGACTCCTAGGTTTGCAAATATGGCCTACAAAATCTTCCTTACTCTCCCAAAAGGTTAAAGGCTCCTTTGGTTAAGAATTGGGTACTGGGTTGAAAGTTCTTTTCACTCTTTAGGGCCGAATAGCCCTTATAGCTTTCATTAACGACCACTTCAATTGGCTTAAAAGCGTAGGTGTTTGCTTCTTTTTTCTCCAATACTAATACATAGGAAATACCATCAATTTCAATGATGGCTTCATTAGGAATCGCTTTTGCGATAGTGGAATCGGTAATTATACTAGCCTCTACAAACATCCCTGTCAAGAAATTATTTTCAAGGATATCTTCGGGATGTCCGTGTACCTTAACAGTTCTGTTTTGCTCTATGGCTGTTCCTATCAAATGAACCGTTGCGGGGTAGGTTTCGGATGTTGTTTCAGGGGTTTTAAATTCAATTTTTTGTCCTTTTTTGACCTTTGAAATATCTTTTTCATAAACGGAAAGTTCCAAATGAATATGGTCATTGTCTATGATCTCTAAAATCTCAGTGGCGGGGGAAACATAAGTGCCTTTGGTCACATTTACTTTTGTAATACTCCCCGAAATAGGAGCATAGATACGAGCTGTAGTACTTAGGTTCCCTTGGCGAACGTTTGCGGGAGAGATATTGAGCATTCGCAACTGTTTATCCAAACCGATATGCCGAGCCAGGGCGGTTTTGTATTCGCTTTCTGCTTTTAAAAAGCTTTTTTGCGAGCTTATATTTTCCTTTTTCATTTGGGTTTGACGTTCATAGGCTGCTTTTAGATAGGCGAGTTGGGCATTCACTTCCATATATTGCTGTTGCAGCACAACAAACTCAGGGTTTTCAACGCTAACAAGCAACTGCCCCTTGACCACCTTATCACCAACCAGTAGGGGAGTTGTTTTGATGTAGCCGCCCATGGAGGCATTAACCACTGCTCTGTTTTCTGGCGGTACGTCAATCGTTCCATTTGCCAAAATGGTATTGGGAAACGCTTTTTCTTCAAAGCCCCCCAATAGCATTTTTCCTTGGGCAAATTGCGCTTGGGTGATTTGGATGAGGAGATTGTCCGTTTTGTTGTCTGTCGCTTCTTTTTTAGTGTCGTCACAACTCCCAAACAATACCAGTACAAGGCTAAAAAGAAATGATGTATAGGGGTCACGCTTCATGAGGTTGTAGTTTATAGGGTTAGGTAATTAATGGCAATGATGGTTTTGTTGTATGCGTTGAGCGTATCTAGATAGGTCAATTGCATGTCATAAGCACTTTCCACGCTTTGGGTGTATTGATAGGAGTCAATCTCTCCGTTTCTAAAACTGCTGGTGGCTGTCTTGAGTATTTCTTCGGAAAGGCTTTGCCCTTCTTTCTCATAATAATCCAGTGTTCTTTGAAGCTGTGCCAGTTCTAGCTTCAGTGCGTCATACTTTGTGTTGAGCTGTATTTCGTATTCCGTCGATTCTGCAAGGGCTTTGTTTTCTGCGAATTTGGCTGCTTTGATTCGTGAGGATTGCCCATTAAAGAGAAGGGGAATTTTTAACCCAAATTGATATCCAAAAAGATTGCCGTCTACACCGGAATTAGTGCCTTGAAAATAATTGAGACTGATATCGGGCAACAGCTTTTGTTTTTCCAAACGCCGCTGCGCTTCTAATAGTCGAATCCTGTTTTTATAATAGTCTATTTCTACACTTTTGATCGGGTCTGTGTTTTCCAAATCTAGCTTCAATAGGGGTTCTTCTGCAATGGCAATCGCTTCGCCTGTTTGAACTATTTTTAATAAATGGTTATAGGCTAGGCTTACTTCTTTTTGGATTTGAGTATTGTTCAGATTGATTTGCTTTTGTTTCGAATCGGCAGTGATCTTTTCTAGATAGTTTGTTTCTCCCAATTCAAAACGTCTTGCCGCAATTTTGGAAAAGTCCGTAAAAAGACGATCCAATTCATTGTAAACCTTTTCTTTTTCCCTCGCGATTTGGTATTCATAATAGGCAGTGGTCACTTTGCGAAGGATTTCCTTTTTCTTGATGGCAAACAGGCTTGAATTAACGCCGTAGCGTACTTTATTAACCTTTTTTTCAGAGAAATAAACACTTGGAAACTTAAAGTTCTGCTGCAATCCATAAACATGTAAAGCCAGATTATTAAGGGCTAGATTGTTCTCGTCAAAACCATAATAGAGTTGTGTTTTATCAAAGCTAAAGGCGCTATTGACCAAAGCATTTGATTGTTCTGCTTGCCATTCAGAAGCCCTTAATCCGGCATTGTTTTCAAGGGCTAAAGGGATCAATTCTTGGAGTGTCATGGGGTCTTGTTGCGCGCTTGCATTGATAAAAAACAACAATAAGATTATACTCAAGCCAATGGTATTTGGTTTTGAAGCTCTTTTGTCCGTGTTATTGGGTTTGTTGAGATAGGCGTACAATATGGGTAAAACCACAAGGGTTAGGAGTGTAGCTGAGATCAGCCCCCCGATCACGACAGTAGCCAAAGGGCGTTGCACTTCGGCTCCGGCACTGGTGGATATTGCCATGGGTAAAAACCCTAAAGCGGCAGCGGTTGCTGTGAGTAATACGGCTCTCAACCGATCTTTTGTGCCTTGTTTAATTAGCGTTTCCATATTTTTAAATCCTTCTTTTTTTAATTCTTTAAAATGTTCTATAAGCACGATTCCATTGAGAACGGCAATACCAAATAGGGCTATAAATCCTACCCCTGCGGATATGCTAAAGGGTAAATCACGAAGCCACAAAAATAGCACTCCACCCACAGCGGCCAGCGGAATTGCAGAAAATATCATCAGGGCTTCTTTGACCGATTTAAAGGCAAAGTATAGGAGAATAAAAATCAATGCAAGCGCGATGGGTACGGCAATTAGCAATCGGGATTTAGCACTTTGCAAGTTCTCAAACTGACCGCCATAAGTAATCGAATAGCCCACAGGCAACTGTATGTTTTTCTCGATCAATTGTTGGATGGCGTCAACAACCGATTGTAAGTCACGATTGCGAACATTCACTCCAACCACAATTCTACGTCTTGTATTGTCTCTCGAAATCTTAGCAGCCCCTTTTTGATAGGAAATGGTTGCCAATTCGCGAAGTGGAATTTTACCTCCATTGGGGAGGTCAATATACAGATTGTTTATGTCGTTGATGTCTTGTCGTTTTTGTTGGTCCAGTCGCACCACAAGATCAAACCGTTTTTCCCCTTCAAAAACACTGCCTACACTTCTCCCAGAAAATCCCATTGTAACCAGATCATTAACATCCTGAATGTTGAGTCCATAGCGGGCTATTTTTTTTCTGTCAAATCGGATATTCATTTCGGGAAGTCCTGCGATTTTCTCCACAGAAATATCGGCGGCTCCAGGAACGGTGGCTATCAAGGCACCAATTTCATTTCCTTTTTTGGCAAGTATTTCAAGATCATCACCAAAAATCTTAATGGCGATATCTGCGCGAACGCCTGTGATCAGCTCATTAAAACGCATCTCAATGGGTTGGGTGAATTCTACTTCCATACCGGGAATGATGCTAAGGGCTTCCTTAAACTTGTCTGCCAGTTCATCCTTTGAATCGGCCGATGTCCATTCGCTTTTAGGTTTTAGTACAATGATGACATCGCTTTCTTCCATAGACATGGGATCTGTAGGGACTTCTGCTGCTCCAATACGGGTAACTACTTGTTTTACTTCGGGGAATTCTTTTAAAAGGATTTTCTCTATTTCCGTGGTTAGGGCCACGGTATTGCTTAGGGATGTTCCTGTTTTCAAAATGGGTTGAATGACAAAATCACCCTCGTCCAGAGTGGGGACAAATTCACTGCCCATGGTTGTAAATAGAGTAGTGGATAGAACTAAAAGTACTAGAGCCATTCCCAACACTGTTTTCTTGCTTTGCAATGCCCAATCGATAATGGGTTCATAGTGACGATGAAGCCACGCAATAAAGCGAACAGATCTATTTTTAGCAGTTGCTTTGGATGGCTTTAAAAATAGGGAAGCCGCTACGGGCACGTAAGTAAAACACAACAGCATGGCACCTATCAGCGCAAAACTGAATGTCAATGCCATGGGTTTAAACATTTTACCCTCCACGCCACTGAGGGATAAAATGGGAATGAATACAATTAGAATAATCAACTGACCGAAAATGGCAGAGTTCATCATTTTTGATGCCCCAGAAAAGATGATACGGTCTTTTAATTCTTGCCGTTCCACTTTGGTAAAAGCGGTAATTTCATCGGCTTTTCGTGTTATTTGAAAAGCGATATATTCAACAATAATCACTGCCCCGTCGATAATGATACCGAAGTCAATAGCCCCCAAGCTCATCAGGTTGGCATCGACTCCAAACACATACATCAACGATAGGGCAAACAACAAACACAAAGGGATCACTGAGGCGACCACCAGACCGGATCGGAGGTTTCCTAAAAGTAAAACGACCACAAAAATCACGATCAAACAGCCTAGAATTAGGTTTTCTGAAACGGTAAATGTGGTTTTGGAGATGAGTTCACTACGATCCAGAAAGGCGTTGATATATACTCCTTTTGGGAGTGATGTTGCAATGGACGCAACACGTTCCTTAACCGCTTCGATGACTTTCTTGGAATTAGCGTCCTTGAGCATCATGACCTGACCCAATACCTTTTCTCCTTCACCATTCCCTGTGATGGCACCAAAGCGCGTGGCACTGCCAAAGCCTACCGTTGCTACATCTTTAATGTAAACGGGCAAATTATCTTCATTTTTAACAACAATATTTTTGATATCCTCCAGCGATGCAATTAACCCTTCACTGCGGATAAAAAAGGCTTGATTTACTTTTTCAATATACCCCCCTCCAGCAACACTGTTATTCTTTTCTAAAGCGGTAAAAACCTGTTGTGCACTGACATTCATGGCATTTAACCTTTCGGTGTTGATGGCAACTTCGTATTGCTTTAAAAAACCACCCCAGCTGTTTACTTCCACGACCCCTGGGATTCCTGAAAGCTGTCGTTTGACAATCCAGTCTTGAATGGTTCGTAGGTCTTCGGCAGTGTATTGATCTTTGTATTCGGGTGTTACGTCTAAAATATACTGGTAGATCTCCCCCAATCCGGTAGTGATAGGACCCATTTCGGGGCTTCCAAAACCTTCTGGGATTTTGGCTGCTGCGGATTTTATTTTCTCCGCAATAAGTTGTCGGGGTAAATAGGTACCCATGGCATCTTCAAAAACAATTGTAACGACGGAAAGGCCAAACTTTGATATGGAACGAATTTCTACGACCCCTGGTAAATTTGCCATTTCCAACTCCACAGGATAGGTGATAAACTGCTCCATGTCTTGCGTGGACAGATTGCGAGAGGTGGTGATCACCTGTACTTGGTTGTTGGTAACATCGGGAACCGCACCAATGGGAATTTGAGATAGTGAATACAACCCAAACCCAATAATGGCAGTGGTTAATAGCAGAACAATGAATTTGTTCTTTAGGCTAAAATTGATAATATAAGAGAGCATTCTTTTTCTTTGTTTAAAAAAATGTAAATAGCTGTAATAGAATCTCTAGTCATTTTGGCAAGTAAAAAGTCTTATGTTAAATTATCAGCTGTCTACCTATCAGAAATTTATAGGAATTGTTAAAAATCAATGTGAACGTCCCATAATCATATCGATCAGGGAAGTAAATTAAAAAACGAATCAATTCTTTAGGAGTGCCGTGGTGGCTGAAAAGGACTGTCTGAATAGAGGGCGGAGGAGGGGGCGAGATAACGAAAATTGTCGGCTTTAAAATCTGAAAACGCTAGCGCATCAACGCTTATTTTTTCCGTGTTTAAAACAAAATATTGAATGGAAGAAAGCTGTGAATGCTGTTGAAAAGGTAACTTTTCGTGCTCTTCTTTTTCTTCTTGGTGTTCTTTGTCGTGTTCCGCTTTCAGGTCGCCGTAATGCTTTGAGATAAACACCAGCACATTGTCGCCATATTGGGCGCTATGAAACTGGGCGTGTTCGATAAATTCATCAATCTGGGAGATATCCGAAAGGGCCACTCCAAAACTCTGGATAATGATCACAAAAGACAGCGATATGGACAAGAGCCTACTCAACACTCTCAAATATAATAATTTAAATTGCATTTTTTTAGTATTTTTATTCAGACAACCCTCCAAATCTGTTCTACTATCATGACATACCTACGGTTGATAACCATCATAGATCGATTATGGTTCATTCTTAAAGAGCTTTTTGCTTTTGGGGCGGATTCCCATTCGACTTCTCGATTTAAGCTTTACCCTAAAAGGTCAGACTTGTTTTTTGAGCAATGGGCAAAAGAATTTATTTACTGCAGTTTTTAACAAAAAACACTTTTTGATATGAATAGTTATAATGAAATAAGTAGGGCAGAATTCATGCAATTTTTCCGGGATGATGAAAAACTAAATGAATTAACTCCTGATGACAGAGTAGAAGTCTTCAGAACAATCCTGCTTGGAAGTAGCGATTTAACAAAAGAATTATTGGAAGCTATTATTACGGATTATTCAGTAAGTAGTCTTCAGGTGATAAAAGTTGAACATGCATAAAAATAATTGGACAAGAGAAGAAACAATTATTGCTTTTAATGTCTATTGTAAAATTCCTTTTAAACGCAGTAGTAAATTCAATCCAACTGTTATAAAATATGCTGAACTAATCGACAGGACTCCTTCTGCATTAAATATGAAAATAGGTAATATTGGGAGGCTGGATCCTGAACTGAAAAAACAAGGCATTGTAGGACTTAAACATGGTAGTAAATTAGAAGAAGAAGTATGGGAGGAGTTTAATGGAGATTGGGAAAGTCTTGCTTTTGAAAGTGAAGCATTAATAGCAAAACTTTCTGACAAGTCAATCGAAGAAGTAGTAGAAATTGAAGATATCAAGGAGGGTGTTGATAAAGAAGTTCTAGTAAAGCAAAGAGTTAATCAAAATTTCTTCCGATCCACAATTTTATCGTCTTATTATTTTAAATGCTGCATAACGGGCTTATCGATTCCTGAATTTTTAGTTTCAAGCCATATAGTTCCTTGGTCAAAGAATAAAGAAAATAGACTTAACCCAAGAAATGGACTTTGCTTAAATTCTTTGCATGATAAGGCTTTTGACAGGGGTTTTTTAACTATAACACCTGATTACGTTGTAAAACTATCAAGTTCGTTTGGTGATTATTTAGAAAGTTATTCTGTTCAAGAATATTTCGTAAAGTATCAAGACCAAAAAATTATGCTCCCTGATAAATTTCTACCAAAAAAAGATTTTCTAGATTATCACAATCAAAATATATTTAAAGGATAAATTCAGCTTAGTGTATAAAATTCAAATGAAAAACCAATAGATATGACGTGCCTAAGAGGGTTGTTGTTAATGTTCACGGTTCACAGTGCGTTATCACCTTTTATAAAACGCAAAAGCCTCTTTAAACAACTCATTTGGCACCTGAACATCAAGCTTTGGCTTTCCAATGGCTTCTAGGAGCATAAAATTAACTTGTCCGTGGCTGTTTTTCTTATCAAAGATGAGCAATTCCAAGATTTTCTCTTGGGCGGTGACCGAAAACACTTCCTTGTCAAAAATAGAAAGAAAGACCGTTTTGATCGCCTCGGCCGCACTCATGGACAGGCCACAAAGGGAAACGGAAAGATAGGCTTCTAAGACCATTCCCACGGCAATGGCTTCGCCGTGTAGCAAGGTTTTTTGTTCTGGGCTTTGCAGCGCATAGGATTCCACCGCATGGCCTAGGGTGTGTCCAAAATTCAAAATCTTGCGCCAGCCTTGTTCTGTGGGATCTTGTTTCACCACTTCGTTTTTTATTCCAACCGAATGATGAATGGTCGGTAAAAGGCTATCTACGGTAAACTGGCTATAATCGGCCAATTGTTCCCAATAGGCGGGATCGGCAATGAGTCCGTGCTTTAGCATTTCGGCATAGCCGCTGCGAAACTGCTCCTTGGGGAGAGTTCCCAAAAAATGATCGGAAACCCATACCAGTTGCGGCTGCTGGATCACCCCAATTTGGTTTTTAAGCACTCCTAAATCAACCCCAGTTTTACCCCCTACAGAAGCATCAACCATCGCTAGGAGTGAGGTGGGGATATTGATAAAGTCGATACCTCTTTTAAAAGTAGAAGCAACAAAGCCCCCCAAGTCGGTTACTACCCCGCCACCGAGGTTAATCATCACACTTTTACGATCGGCTCCGTTTTCGGACAGCGTTTCCCAAACCCCCATACAGGTTTCGATATGTTTGTGTTCTTCTCCAGCTTCTATTTCAATAATATCAATGGGTAGTTCCGTTTCCAAAACCTCCAAAAACAAGGGCAAACAATTGGGGTGCGTATTGGAATCCACCAAAATAAAAAGGGAAGAGTAATGTGCCTGTTTTAGGAGTTGGTTTAGGCTTTCGACTCCGGCATCTCCGAAGACCACTTCGTAGTTGAGGGAGGGGATGGGTGCTAGTGTGCTCATTGGATACAAAAATAGCAGTTTCCTTTGTACTTCCTGTATTTTTTTCAACCCTGAACTTTTGCATCCTTCCAAAGACTAAAAGGATTTAAAAATCAAATTAGGTTTTATATCTTCGATATGCCATTCACTTAAAAATTGATACCATTATGAATACCGGTTTTTTTGAGAATACTCAAGTCGCGTTCCGGTTAAAATCGGACTTTGAATTGAAACGTGCCTACTGGTTGTTTCGTCTTGTGCAAAGCCGAAGTTTTGTAAGGCTGGGTAAGGTGCTGACACATTTGGCTCTAAAGCTGCGTTTGCCTGTGGAAGGTTTGATCAAAGCAACCGTTTTTAATCAGTTTTGTTCGGGTACTTCCGCTCAGGGATCACAGACAGTAGTCAACCGTCTGGGAAAATTAAATATTGCTTCCGTATTGGCGTATTCTGTGGAAGGCACTGCTTCCGAAGTAGGCTTTGAAACCTCTTTGGAAAAAACACTCGCCACCCTAGAAGCCCAAGCAGGCAACCCCCATCATCCCTATGGCGTTTTTAAACCCACCGCCATCGGTGCCTTTGCACTTTTTGAAAAGGTGTCCGCTGAAGCTCCTTTGAGTCCGGAGGAAACAGCGGCATGGGAGCGGATAGAACAGCGATTTGACAAACTTTGTCGTTCGGCGGTTCATTGGAAAATGAAACTCTTTGTGGATGCAGAGGAAAGCTGGATTCAACCCGCCATCGATCGTCTAACTGAGGTTGCGATGGCTAGGTACAACCAAGAACAATTGTGGATTGTAACTACTGTGCAAATGTATCGTCACGACCGACTGGCGTATTTAAAATCCTTGGTCGCTAAGGCTGATAAAGAAGGTTTTCAAGTAGGGGTTAAGTTGGTGCGTGGGGCCTATATAGAAAAAGAAACAGAACGAGCGATCGCTCTAGGATACCGCAATCCGATCTGCAAAAGCAAAGCCGTCACAGATATAAATTTTGATGCTGGGGTAGCCTATTTGGTTGATAATCTCGACCGTTGTACCTTGTTTATGGGGAGCCATAATGAAAACAGCATTGCGAGCTTAATGCGCCTTTTAGAGGATAAGAACATCCCTAATGAGCACCCGAATATTTGGTTTGGACAACTGTACGGAATGAGTGATCATTTGTCTTTTAACCTCGCCAAAGCTGGGTATAATGTTGCCAAATACATTCCCTTTGGTCCGGTTCGGGAAGTTTTGCCCTATTTGATCCGTCGGGCGGAAGAAAACACTTCCTTAGCAGGACAGTCTTCCCGAGAGTTGGAGATGATTGTAAAAGAATTAAAACGCCGTAGATCTAAGGTTGCTGGAGCTGCGTAACAATAAGTTTTTCGCTGCAATTTTCGAGGTCAATCCAATAGATTCTGTCTTGGTAATTGCTTTGTAATCGGTAACGTTTACAGCCCTCTCGCTGGGTGTCACTGGCTGAAAAATCGACTTTGGAACGTTGGAGCATTTTGGAGAATCGTGTCGAATCCAAGGCCTTTTCTTGCCATAAAACAGCACTGTCAATAACCACCCGTTTCTTTTTTAAATCGGCTAGTACACGAGCATTAGGACCATAGTTACAACTTGTTCTTTTACCACTAAAAACAAAGCTAACAATCACCATTCCCAGCGATACGCCTAACAAATAATAACCAATACGATAAAGAAGTTTCATGCGTCGAATATAAGTTTACGGGTGTCGGCACCCAAAGGCTCTATTTGAATTTGGTGAAAGGCATCGGACAGCAGGGGGCGGATGCGTTCGGGCCATTCAATCATACAACGCGCTCCCGAATCCAAATATTCCTCAATACCGATATCCAAGGCTTCTTCCAAGCTATTGAGACGATACAAATCAAAATGATACAGTGTCTTTCCTTCGGAATCTTGATAGCTATTCACCAAAGAAAAAGTGGGACTGGATACGGCTTGCATAACTCCTAATTCACTGCAAAGTGCTTTGATTAGGGTCGTTTTTCCAGCACCCATAGGGGCTTCCAACAAAAGAATAGGATGTTTCCATTGGGCAATGATCTGCTGGGCAATGGGTTTTAATTCCGAAAGTGCATAGGCTGTTTCCACCGCGCAAAGGTATTAGCTTTTGGGGGTCATTGCAACAAAGGGGATGATCATTTCTTCCAATGAAATACCACCGTGCTGAAAACTGTTTTGAAAGAGTTTAGCAAAATAATTATAGTTCTTGGGATAAAGGAAATAGGCATCTTCTTTGGCAAATACAAATTGGTGGTTAAAAGACAAACGAGGAAGTCCCAATTGCTCTGGGTCGTCTGTTGCCATAACCTGCTTGGGTTCGTAGGTCAAACCTCGACCGGTTTTGTAGCGTAGGTTTTGACTTGTCTCACGGTCTCCGATGATGCTGGAGGGGGTTTGTACATTTACTGTCCCATGGTCTGTGGTAAGAAGCAGATTGAAGTTCAACATCGCCGCTTTTTGAATGATTTCCAATAAGGGGGAGTTGTTAAACCAAGAACGCGTAAGGGAGCGATAGGCTTTGTTGTCTGCAGCCAGTTCTTTGATGATTTCCATTTCTGTTTTGGCATGGGAAATCATATCTACAAAATTATACACCACAACGGTAAGCTGCTCTTTGGCATGATTCTGAAAAGATTTGACCAACTGCCGTCCTTCGGTAAGGTTGCGAATTTTGTGATAGCTCCATTTCAAATCCAAATTTTTCCGCTTCAGATGCGCCCCTAAAAATTCTTTTTCAAAAAGGTTTTTTCCCCCTTCATCGGTGTCGTTTTTCCACCATTCAGGGTGGGTTTTGGACATGGCCAAGGGCGTCATGCCGGAGAATAAGGCATTTCGGGCGTATTGTGTGGTCGTTGGGAGCAGACTATAATACTTCTTTTCGACTTCAACCGTATAAAGGTTCGTAAGGCTTTGTGAAATAATCTTCCATTGATCCAAACGCAGGTTGTCGATAACGACAAGCAAAGTGGGTTTTGAAGAACTCAGGCGTGGCAACACTTCTTGGGCCAATAGCTGATGTGAAAGGGTGGGAGCATTTTTTGGGTCTTGGAGCCAATCGGCATAATTGTTCTCAATAAACTTGGCAAAAAGCTGGTTGGCCTCCTGCATCTGGGTTTCAAAGATTTCAAACATACTCGGATCTTCCAAGGCCTCGAGTTCAGCTTCCCAAAAGATCATTTTTTCATAAAAATCAGCCCACTCCTGATGCGTGCTAAGGTCCTGCAAGGAAAGAGCGATTTTGCGAAATTCTTGCTGGTAGTTTTTGATGGTGGTTTCAGCGACTAAATTCCGATGCTGCAATAACTTTTTCAGGGAAAGTAGAATCTGATTGGGGTTGACGGGTTTGATGAGATAGTCCGATATTTTGGAGCCTATGGCTTCTTCCATGATGTGTTCTTCTTCATTCTTGGTGATCATAACCACAGGAAGATTGGGACGTAATTGCTTGAGCTCCGTAAGCGTTTCCAGACCGTTAAGGCCGGGCATATTTTCGTCTAGCAACACCACTTCAAAGAGCTGTTTTTGAATGCGTTCCAAGGCCTCGCGACCGTTGTTGCAGGAGTGTACATGGTAGCCTTTGTTTTCAAGAAATAGGATGTGGGGTTTGAGTAAATCGACTTCGTCGTCGACCCAAAGGATATTGATTGTGGACATATTTTTATATTTGCGTCATAAATTAGGGCACACGGCTATGAAACCTTTATTAATCAACGATCCAATTTACGGTTTTATTGCCATCAAATCTCCTTTGATTGCCCGACTTATCAACCATCCCTTCTTTCAACGCCTTCGTCGTATTTCGCAGATGGGCTTGTCTGTATTTGTTTTTCCGGGAGCCCATCACAACCGTCTGGAGCACGCACTAGGCTGTTTGCATTTGGCTCAAAAAGCGATAATGGCTCTTCGCGAAAAAGGAGAAAAAATCTCTGAAGCCGAGTCTGAAGCATTGCAAATCGCCTTGCTGTTTCACGATATTGGTCATGGCCCTTTTTCTCATGCCATCGAAAAAGCTTTACTGCCTGGAATTGCCCACGAGCAGATTTCGGAAGTTCTCATTGAAAAAATCAATACCGAAATGGATGGCGCGCTGGCTACGGCACTGGCCATTTTCAACAATAGTTATGAACGTCCTTTTTTTCATCAGTTGCTTGTAGGACAGGTAGATTTGGATCGGTTGGATTATCTAAAACGTGACAGCTTTTATACGGGAGCCATGGAGGGAAACATCAATTCCTCACGATTGATATCCATGATGCGAGTGGTTGATAACCAATTGGTTTTTGATGAAAAAGCCAATTATTCTTTAGAGAAATTCTTGTTGGCCCGTCGTTTAATGTATTGGCAAGTCTATCTTCACAAAACCAGTTTGGTTTCAGAACTTATTTTAGTAAAAATACTACACCATGCCCGAAAGGTACTAGCGCAAGGAAAACCCCTGAAAGGTTCTGACGCCTTACTGGCCCTTCTTTCTAAGGGAGATGCGCCACTAGCCATTGACACGGTCGATTGGTCAACGTTTTTGGCTCTAGACGACTCAGATGTTTGGTATTCGCTAAAGCAGTGGCAAGAAGCATCTGATTTCATTTTGAGTGATTTGTCACAGCGTATTATCAAACGAAATCTCTTTAGGGTAGAGGTGCAAGACCATCCTTTTGAAGAATCAGCAGTTGTACGACTGCAAGAGCAATGGGCGAAACATTATAATTCGGAAGAAATTGCTCAAGCCTATGTCTTTACAGGGCATGTGTCTAACCAGACCTATTCGTCTAACAAACACCCTGTATTGTTGCAAAACGCAAGTAATGAAACCCTTCCGATTCACCAACATCCAAGTTTTAGTGCTTTGATGAAATACACCAATTCCCAAACGCTCTATTATTTGTGCAGTCCCAAAAGCTAGTTTCCTAGGAAATTGCTATTTTTGCCCTATGAAATTTACGGCCCAACAGATCGCTACCCAATTAAAAGGATCGATCGATGGAGACCCCCAAATTGTCGTTTCGGAATTGTCAAAAATTGAAGAAGCCCAATCGGGCTCGCTTTCCTTTCTTGCCAACCCTAAATACACCCCTTATATATACAAAACCAACGCCTCTGTAGTCATTGTAAATCAAGACTTCGAGTCGGATCAACAAATCAAACCAACATTGATTCGGGTTGAAAATGCTTATCAAGCCTTTTCTGAATTATTGGAGTACTATCAAACCGTCAAGAATAAACGAGAAGGGGTTCATCCTTCTGCTCAGATTGCACAGGATATAGAATTGCCATCGGGAGCGTATATTGGCCCCAACGTAATTATCGAGGAAAACTGTGTTCTGGGAAAAAACATTAAGATTTTCCCAAATGTATATATCGCTAGTAATGTCATCATTGGGGATCATTGCACCATTCACTCTGGAGCCCAAATTCTCTCGGACACCGTTATTGGTGATTATTGCAACATCCATAGTGGCGTTGTGTTGGGATCGGACGGCTTTGGTTTTGCGCCTCAAGAAAATGGAACGTATAAAAAAGTACCTCAAACCGGAAATGTTGTTTTGGAAGACTATGTTGATGTTGGGGCAATGAGTACTATTGATAAAGCAACCTTAGGCTCAACACTTATCCGAAAAGGAGTTAAGCTAGATAACCAGATTCAGATTGCACACAATGTTGAGATAGGGGAGAACACTGTCATTGCTGCACAGACAGGAATTGCCGGTTCGGCTAAAATCGGACAGAACTGTATCATTGGCGGACAGGTAGGCGTTGCTGGACATATTAGCATTGGTGATAATGTTCAGATTCAAGGCCAGACAGGAGTAACCAGTAATATTGAAGATAACATGAAGTTGCAAGGAACACCAGCTGTTGATTATTTTAGCTACAGCAAGTCCTATGTACACTTTAAGAACTTACCCAAATTAGTTAAACAAATAAACCAAATCGAGAAGAACCAAAAATCATGATCCAAAAAACGGATTTACAACAAACCATTAAGAAGGCCATCATACTGGAAGGTGTTGGGCTTCACACCGGAAAAAACGTAACCCTACGTTTTGAACCTGCTCCCGAAAACACAGGCTATGTTTTTGTGCGTGACGATCTAGAGGGAACTCCTGAGATTTCAGCTGATGTACAATATGTAGTCAATACAGATCGTGGCACTAATCTTGAGAAGGATGGAGTGAAAATCCAAACTTCAGAACATGTTTTAGCGGCCCTAGTGGGGCTTCAAATTGACAACTGTTTTATTCATCTTGATGCTTCCGAACCACCAATTATGGACGGTTCGTCCAAGTACTTTATCGAAGCCATCGAAAAGGCAGGTGTTGAAAAACAAGAAAAACCACGTGAAGAATATGTAGTTGACGAAGTGATTTGCTTTAAAGACGAAGAGAGTGGAAGTGAGATTACAATCATACCTTCAGAAAGCTATCAAATCACAACAATGGTTGATTTTGGCACCAAAATTTTAGGAACCCAAAATGCAACCTTAGACAACTTGAGTGATTTTAAAGGAGAAATCGCTCCTGCTCGAACTTTTAGCTTCCTTCATGAGTTGGAGATGCTCTTAGATCATGGCTTGATTAAAGGTGGAGACCTGAATAACGCCATTGTCTATGTTGACAAACCCCTTTCGGAAGAGACTACGGAGAAATTAAAAAAAGCCTTCAACAAGGATCATATCAGCATTAAGCCTAACGGGGTTTTGGATAATTTAACCTTGCATTTTTCGAATGAGGCAGCTCGTCACAAGCTCCTTGATGTAATTGGAGATTTGGCGTTGATTGGGACCCGTATTCGAGGGCATGTTATCGCAAAAAAACCAGGACACCGAGTAAACACAATGTTTGCAGACAAAGTTGCCAAATTAATCAAACACGACAAACGTCTTAATGTCCCTAAAATTGATTTCACTCAACCACCATTGATGGATACTGTGGCCATTATGAAAATATTGCCGCATCGTCCTCCATTTTTATTGGTTGATAAAATCTATGAACTCTCAGACACTCATGTGTTGGCTTTGAAAAATGTCACCATGAACGAGCCATTTTTCCAAGGGCACTTCCCTGGTGCACCCGTAATGCCTGGGGTTTTGCAGATTGAAGCCATGGCACAAGCGGGTGGGATACTAGTCCTTAATACTGTTCCCGATCCGGAGAACTACTTGACTTTTTTCATGAAAATTGACAATGTGAAGTTCAAGCGGCCTGTTCATCCTGGAGACACCATGATATTTAAATTGGATTTGATAACGCCCATACGTAGAGGTATCTGCCATATGCGAGCCACAGCTTATGTCAACGGGGTTTTGACTTCGGAAGGAGATATGATGGCACAAATCATTAAACGTAAAGATACTAAATGAATCAGCCCCTAGCATTTGTTCACCCGGGAGCTAAAATTGCTCAAAATGTTGTAATAGAACCCTTTTCCACAATTTCAAATAATGTAGAAATTGGGGAGGGCAGTTGGATCGGTCCAAATGTTACTATAATGGAGGGCGCACGTATTGGTAAGAATTGTTCAATTTTTCCAGGCGCTGTTATTTCTGCCATTCCACAAGATTTAAAATTTAATGGGGAAGACACTACTGCCGAAATAGGAGACAATACTACCATTCGTGAATGTGTCACCATCAATCGAGGGACAACGAGTCGAATGAAAACACAGATTGGTAGTAACTGCCTGATTATGGCATACTCCCACGTTGCCCATGACTGTTTTGTTGGAGATCACTGTATATTTTCCAATAACTCAACGCTTGCGGGCCATATTAACATTGGAAATCATGTTATTTTGGCTGGAATGACAGCCGTTCATCAATTTGTTACCATCGGAGATCATGCTTTTATCGCTGGAGGTTCTTTGGTGCGAAAAGATGTACCTCCTTATGTTAAAGCAGCACGTGAGCCGCTGTCTTATGTAGGGATCAACTCTGTTGGACTGCGACGCAGGGGATTTGTTGCTGAAAAAATAACAGAGATTCAAAACATCTACAGACTCTTATATCAAAAGAATTACAATAACGCCCAAGCAACTGAAATTATAGAAGCGGAGATGATTGCCTCACCAGAACGCGATGAAATTCTACAATTTATCCGAAATTCGCAACGCGGAATTATGAAAGGCTATTTCCAACGCAATTAAACATTAATCATGGCAACAACATCAGACATCCGGAAAGGATTGTGTATCAAATACAGTAACGATATTTATAAAATTATAGAGTTTCTTCATGTAAAACCGGGGAAAGGTCCCGCTTTTGTTCGAACGAAATTGAAAAGTGTTACCTCTGGAAAAGTGGTGGATAATACCTTTTCAGCCGGTCATAAGATTGAAGATATTCGTGTGGAAACAAACAAATTTCAATTTCTTTATCAAGACGGAGATCAGTACCACTTTATGAATTCGGATGATTATGAGCAAATTAGTATCAACGTAAGCATTCTAGAAAATGAAGACTTGATGAAAGAAGGTGAAATTGTCACCATCTCCATTAATACTGAAGATAGCATGCCCTTGTCTGTTGAACTTCCGGCAAGTGTTGTCCTAGAAGTCACACACACAGAGCCAGGGGTCAAAGGAAATACGGCAACCAACGCTACCAAACCTGCTACTGTTGAAACAGGAGCAAAAATCAATGTTCCCTTGTTCATTAACGAAGGGGATAAAATTAAAGTGGATACTGAAAAAAGAAGTTATCAGGAACGCATCAAAGAATAAACCAAACAGAATTTAAGCGAAACTATATTATGAGTGTACTCGTCAATAAAGACTCAAAAATCATCGTTCAAGGATTTACAGGAAGTGAAGGAACGTTTCATGCCTCGCAAATGATTGCATATGGCACCAATGTTGTCGGGGGAGTAACCCCTGGTAAAGGAGGTCAGACCCATTTGGATCGTCCTGTTTTCAACACAGTTGCCGAAGCTGTAGCCCAAGAAGACGCCGATACAACGATCATATTTGTACCCCCGGCCTTTGCTGCGGATGCGATTATGGAAGCGGCAGAGGCAGGAATCAAAGTGATCATTACCATCACGGAAGGAATTCCCGTAAATGATATGGTCAAAGTAGCGAGCTATCTTAAGACCAAAGATTGCCGTATGGTTGGACCTAACTGCCCTGGAGTGATTACACCCGAGGAAGCAAAAGTTGGAATCATGCCCGGTTTTGTCTTTAAAAAAGGAAATGTTGGTATTGTCTCAAAATCAGGTACATTAACCTATGAAGCCGCTGATCAAGTTGTGCGCGAAGGCTTGGGAATCACCACGGCCATTGGCATTGGAGGAGATCCAATTATAGGAACCACCACCAAGGAAGCGGTTGAATTATTAATGAATGATCCGGAAACCGAAGCTATCGTAATGATCGGAGAGATTGGCGGACAACTAGAAGCTGATGCCGCTCGATGGATTAAAGAAAGTGGAAACAAAAAACCCGTAGTAGGGTTTATTGCTGGCGAAACGGCACCCAAAGGGAGAACTATGGGGCATGCCGGCGCAATTGTTGGAGGCGCAGAAGACACTGCCGAGGCCAAAAAAGCAATCATGACAGCATGTGGGATTCACGTAGTAGATTCTCCAGCTCAAATCGGACGTAAAATCGCTGAAATACTCGCGTAACAATACGACAAACACATATTATTTGACGTCTCCTGAAGGAATGGAACAGCAGAATATCCATTGACCTCAAAATAAAATCAGAAATCAAATGAAATTACTTGATCAAAAAACCGCTATTATAACTGGAGCCAGTCGTGGTATTGGCCGAGGGATCGCACTGACCTTTGCGCAAAACGGTTGTGCCGTTGCGTTCACCTACAGTAGTTCCACAGCAGCTGCAGAGCAGTTGGAGACGGAGCTCAAGGCTCTTGGAGTCAATGCCAAGGGGTACCAAAGCAATGCGGCTGACTTTGAAGCAGCACAACAATTAGTGGAAGATGTAATGGCTGATTTTGGACAAATTGACATCCTTATCAACAATGCGGGCATCACAAAAGACAATCTTCTCATGCGAATGGGAGAAGCTGATTTTGATTCAGTTATCAATATAAACCTAAAGTCTGTGTTTAACATGACAAAAGCTGTTCAGCGTACGTTTCTAAAGCAACGTCATGGAAGCCTGATTCATATGAGTTCGGTGGTGGGTGTTAAAGGAAACGCAGGACAAGCCAATTACGCTGCTTCCAAAGCAGGTATTATTGGTTTCTCTAAATCAATCGCTTTGGAATTAGGATCCCGAAACATTCGTTCCAATGTCATTGCTCCAGGCTTTATCGAAACTGAAATGACAGACAAACTTGCTGAAGACGTTGTACAGTCTTGGCGTGATGGTATTCCACTCAAAAGAGGGGGACAGCCTGAAGATGTAGCCAATGCCTGTGTGTTTTTGGCTTCTGATTTATCAAATTATATCACAGGGCAAGTCCTCCATGTTGATGGCGGAATGCTCACTTAAACCTAAAATTATTATGCAAAAGCTACCTAAAATTGGACTACCGGTCATTCTCATTGTATTGGCCCTCATGATTTTTGCTTCCAAATCCTCTATTAATATTGGGTATGGAGAAGCAGGCGTATTGTTCCGCACCTTTGGTGGTGGGGTTGTTACTGACGCTCCTCCATTGGGAGAAGGATTTCATATTATTGCCCCTTGGAATCGTGTGTATGTTTATAATGTCAAGCAGCAGGAATTCTTTGAAGGAAATATGCAGGTATTGTCCTCCAATGGTTTGGAGATATCCCTAGATGTTTCCGTTTTGTACCAACCCAACTACGACCGTTTGGGATTGTTGCACAGAACCAAAGGAGAAAACTATGTAAACATAGTCCTGATCCCTCAAATAAGAGCCGTGGCTCGTTCTGTAGTAGGACGCTACACGCCTGAACAGCTTTATTCCACCAAACGGGATGCTATTCAAAATGAAATCTTTGAAGAAACGCAAAAGAATGTTGAGAGCCAACACATACAGTTGAATGCAGTTCTTGTGCGTGACGTAACACTCCCTATGGCAATCAAAGAAGCCATCGAGCGAAAATTGCGCCAAGAACAAGAAGCGTTAGAGTATGAATTTCGTTTAGCAAAAGCCAAGCAAGAAGCGGAAAGACAAAGAATTGATGCTGAAGGAAAGGCACGTGCCAATAAAATCCTTAGTGCTTCATTGACATCTAAAATTCTCCAAGAAAAAGGAATTGAAGCAACCCTAAAGTTGTCCGAATCTCCCAATAGCAAAGTCATTGTGATTGGTGGTGGGGATACTGGAATGCCGATAATCTTAGGAAATAACTAATAATATTTTTGATTGTTGCCGCAAAATTAGATATTTGCACCAATGAATTTAAAAACACATCATACACATCATTCCTAAGCGCTCAAACGTGCCGGATGTTGTTGTATGCCACTCCATAGACCCGTTTGAGCAATCAAACGGGTTTTTTTATTAAAAACATTCATGCTTAAAATAGCCATTCAAAAATCAGGACGTCTCAACGAAGACTCTCTCAAGCTTTTAAAAAGTTGTGGTATTTCCATAGACAACGGAAAAGACCAGCTGAAAGCCACCGCCCGGAATTTCCCCTTAGAAGTATATTATCTCCGTAATGGGGATATTCCTCAGTATTTACGAGATGGGGTAGTGGATCTTGCGATTGTAGGAGAAAATTTGCTGTTTGAAAAAGGGACAGATCTTAAAACATTACTTCCATTAGGCTTCTCCAAATGCCGGGTGTCAATTGCGATACCCAAAGAAGCTCCTTTTGACAACGTCAAAGATTTAGCTGGCAAACGCATCGCTACATCTTATCCCAATACAGTTCAATCCTTTTTGGCTACTCAGAACATTGAAGCGGATTTACACATCATCAATGGGTCAGTAGAGATTGCCCCCAACATTGGTTTGGCCGATGCTATTTGCGACATTGTATCCAGCGGGAGTACTTTGTTTAAGAACAATTTAAAAGAAGTTATTAAAATTGTAGAATCCCAAGCTGTTTTGGTGCAGGGATCCCATGTGTCAGATGAAGCGAGTACCTTAATTGAAAAGCTTGTCTTTCGAATTTCAGCCGTATTACGAGCTAAAGAATCTCGCTATATTTTATTGAATGCGCCCAATAATAAGATTCAGGCAATTAGTGATATCCTTCCCGTACTTAAAAGCCCAACGGTACTTCCATTGGCACAAGAGGGGTGGAGTTCCTTACACTCTGTTATTGATGCCCATCGTTTTTGGGAGGTTATCGACGAGCTAAAAGCTGCAGGAGCAGAAGATATTTTGGTGTGCCCTATTGAAAAAATGGTCCTCTGATGCAGCAGTATACCAACCCTACACAAAACGAGTGGGAAGCGATCTGCCAGCGCCCCACGGCATCATTAGAAGCAATGATGCCAACCATAAAGTCCGTTTTTGACCGCGTGGCAGAAGAAGGAGATAGAGCACTCAGGGCTTATACTAAAGAGTTTGATGGAGTGATTTGTGATTCTTTGTGTATGACCCAAGACCAAATATTGGCTGCGGTGGCGCAAATTCCAAACCCTCTAAAAGAAGCCATCCAACAAGCGCATCAAAATATTGAAATCTTTCACAAGGCTCAGCAGACAGAGCCTGTTCATGTTGAAACACAAGCAGGTGTCAAATGCTGGCAGCAAAAATACCCCATTGAAAAAGTAGGTTTATACATTCCAGGAGGAACAGCTCCTTTGTTCTCTACCGTATTAATGCTAGCAATCCCAGCCAAGATTGCAGGCTGTCGTGAAATTGTTCTTTGTTCCCCACCCCAAAAGGATGGTCAAATTGCACCAGAAGTGGTTTATACAGCACAACTGTGTGGTGTTACACAACTTTTCGCTGTAGGTGGCGCACAAGCTATTGCAGCCATGGCATTAGGGACGGAATCCATTCCTCAGGTCGATAAATTATTTGGCCCAGGCAATCAGTATGTTACCGCTGCGAAGCAATACGCAAGCCAAGGGAAAGCTGCGATCGATATGCCCGCTGGCCCTTCGGAGGTATTAATCGCCATTGATGCTACGGCTAATTTGGAATTTGTAGCGGCCGATTTGTTGTCCCAAGCAGAACACGGCGTTGACAGTCAGGTGGTTCTTGTAACCACAGCTCCTGATAAAATCCCCATTCTTGAAGAAATATTAAAACACCAGCTAAATGCTTTAGCACGGAAGGAGATGGCTGCCAAAGCGCTTGGAAATTCAAAACTGATCAGTTTTAACGATTCGGAAACCGCCATTGCGTTTATCAATGATTATGCGCCCGAGCATTATATTATTAATGTTTCCGATACGCAGACCTACGTCAATGGTGTCCGTCATGCAGGTTCTGTATTTATTGGCCCCTATACCCCCGAAAGTGCAGGTGATTATGCGTCTGGAACCAACCATACCTTGCCTACCAATGGCTATGCTCGCCAATATAGCGGGGTAAACTTGGATAGCTTTCTTAAAGCCATCACCTTTCAAGAAATCAGTGTTGAAGGAATCCAAGCTTTAGGTCCTGCTGTAGAAAAAATGGCTGCTGCGGAAGGTTTGGACGCACACAAAAATGCCGTAAGCCTGCGGTTAAAAAGTTTGTTATGAAGAATTACCTCCGAAAACATCTGCAAAACCATGCGATTTATCAGTCGGCACGACAAGAGTTCACAGAGGGCACAAAAGAGATGATTCTTTTGGATGCTAATGAAAATCCTTTTGACTGGCCCTATAATCGCTACCCTGATCCCATGCAACAAAAGTTGCGATCTAAAATATGTGAATGGCGCCAAGTAAAACCTGATGAACTTTATCTAGCCAATGGAAGTGATGAAATCATCAACCAGTTGGTTTTGGCCTTTTGTGAACCCGGAGAAGAAGAAATATTGATCTGTCCACCCACATTTGGGATGTATAAGGTTGCTGCCCAGTTGTACCAAGTGGATTTATGTGAAGTTCCACTGACTAAAACCTTCCAACTGGATATGCCAGCCCTTGAGGCAGCCATCAAACCGCATTCAAAACTTTGTTTTATCCCTACACCTAACAATCCTACAGGCAATCGTTTTGCGACCGAGGATTTACAGCAACTTGCGCGCCTTTTTCCCGGTATTCTTGTGATTGATGAAGCCTATGCTGAGTTTAGCCCAGAGGTGTCAACCTTAAGTTGGCAGGCTGCGTATCCGAATGTATTGGTGCTTCAAACCTTTTCCAAAGCCCAGGGGATGGCTGGAGCTCGTTTGGGAATGGCATTTGGACACAAAACAATTATGGAAGGACTGCACAAGGTTAAAGGCCCTTACAATCTAAATGACCTAACGCTGGATGCGGTCTGTGATCAGATCGAAAATCAGCAAGATCGTGTCAAGGAAATGGTGGTTTTAATGACCCGAGAACGAGAACGAATAGTTGCTGCCATAGAAGACCTTCCTTATATTAAAACAATTTTTCCTTCGGATGCCAACTTTTTTATGATCCGTGTTGATGACAGTCAATTGCGCTATCAACAATTGCTGGATCACAGCATTGTTGTACGAAATGCCTCAAAAAACATTTTGTGTGATAACTGTCTGCGCATCAGTATTGGTACGGTATCCGAAAACAACCAATTGATTAAGGTTCTAAGAACGCTACTATAACTATGAAAGCCCATAATCTGCCTGTCGGCAGACAGGTGGGCATTTAATACAGCATACCAATGCCCATCGAAATGACTAAAGTTTTAATAATAACTACTTACATTTTTTAACAAATGAGAAAGGTACTTTTTATCGATCGAGATGGAACGCTTGTAAAGGAGCCTCCAGTAGATTATCAACTCGATGCTTTTGAGAAGCTGGAATTCTATCCTGACGCATTAATATTTCTCTCCAAAATTGCTCGCGAGCTTGATTTTGAACTGGTTATGGTGAGCAATCAAGACGGTTTGGGTACCGATAGCTTCCCTGAGGACCACTTTTGGCCTGTACATAATTTAATGATGCAGACCTTTGAAGGAGTGGGGGTTCGCTTTGATAAGGTTTTAATCGATAAAAGTTTTCCGGAAGAGAATGCTCCTACCCGCAAACCAAGAATTGGGTTGCTAAATGAGTACTTAGACAGTGCTGCCTATAATCTCAAGGAGTCTTTTGTGATAGGGGATCGTCCCACGGACATGCAATTGGCGGTAAATCTCGGATGCCAAGGAATCTATATGGGTACGGAAGCGGCTCCGGGGCAGGAAGAACTGAACGACTCTGAATGGCAAGATGCCGTAGGATTATCTACATTGAGTTGGGAAGCCATTTATCGCTATTTAAAACTAGAAAGCAGGCTTATTACTTGGGAACGAAACACCAAGGAAACGAAAATTTCTCTAAAACTAAACCTTGACGGTACGGGTAAAAGCACTATCGATACAGGGATTGCTTTTTTTGATCACATGCTCGATCAACTGTCGCGGCATGGACAAATGGACTTAGAACTCAAAGTAAAAGGGGATTTGGAGGTAGATGAACACCACACCATCGAAGATACTGCCCTGGCTTTAGGAGAAGCTTTTGACGGCGCTATAGGCGATAAAATGGGAATGGAGCGTTATGGCTTTTGTCTGCCCATGGATGATTGCCTAGCACAGGTAGCTATTGATTTTGGAGGACGTCCTTGGTTGGTTTGGGAAGCCGCTTTTAAACGAGAATATGTTGGGAAGATGCCCACAGAGATGTTCATGCACTTTTTTAAATCTTTTTCAGATGCTGCACGAGCCAATTTAAATATCAAAGCTGAGGGGCAAAACGAGCACCATAAGATAGAAGCGATTTTTAAAGCTTTTGCTAAATCCATAAAAATGGCGATAAAACGTGATCCAGAAAAGCGAATTCTGCCCTCAACCAAAGGACTACTTTAATTGAAAAAGCAAAACAAATGAAAGTTGTCATTTTGGATTACGGTGCTGGAAATGTTCGAAGTGTAGCCTTTGCCTTAGAGCGATTGGGGGTAGATGCAATACTCACAGCCGATCCCGAAAGCATTACAAATGCCGATCGAGTGATTTTTCCTGGACAAGGGGAAGCACGCATGGCTATGCAAAAACTCGCCGCTTCAGGTTTGGAGCAAATTCTTCCGAAACTGAAACAGCCCGTACTGGGTATTTGTTTGGGAATGCAACTGTTTTTTGAGAGTACCGAAGAAGGGAACACCAAGGGTTTGGGGATTATCCCTGGCGCGGTAAAACGCTTTTCCTCTGGTAAAATTCCCCAGATGGGATGGAATACCCTCTTTGACCTGCAGGGACCCCTTTTTGAGGGTATTCATGAAAACGACCATATGTATCTTGTACATAGTTATTTCGCTCCATTGGTGGCGGAAACAACCGCTACAGCTCATTATGGATTAAACTACAGTGTCGCCGTTCAAAAGAATAATTTTGTAGGGGTTCAGTTTCACCCTGAAAAAAGCAGTAAAGCGGGACAGCGCTTGTTGCGAAATTTTTTAAACTGGAACAAATGAAAAATACTGTTATTACACGAATACAAATAAAAGCCTAACCAATGAAAATCATACCCGCAATTGATATTATTGATGGTAAATGTGTTCGTCTTTCCCAGGGAGACTATGCCACGCAGAAGGTCTACAGTGAAGACCCTTTGGAGATGGCCAAACAATTTGAAGATCACGGAATTCAGTACTTGCATCTTGTGGATTTGGATGGTGCTAAGGCCAAGCAAATTGTGAATTATAATATTTTGGAGCGTTTGGCAACCCATACAGATTTACACATCGATTTCGGTGGCGGGCTTAAATCGGACGATGATCTTCGAATCGCCTTTGAATGTGGAGCCAGTCAAGTGACTGGAGGCAGTATAGCTGTGCAAGAGAAGGCTACTTTTCTCCGATGGTTGGAAACCTATGGACCGGATAAAATCATCTTAGGAGCCGATGCACGAAATGAAAAAATAGCAACCGGGGGTTGGTTGGAAACCTCTGACCTTGATTTGCTTCCATTCCTGAAAGACTATGTTGCCCATGGAATTCAACAGGTGATTTGCACCGACATAAGTAAGGACGGTATGTTGGAAGGGCCTTCTGTGGTTTTGTATCAAAAAATACGAAAGGCATTCCCAGATTTAAAATTAGTAGCCTCGGGAGGGGTAAGCGAATTGAAAGATTTAGAAATTCTGACTGATATTGGATGCCACGCAGCCGTTGTAGGAAAGGCTTTCTATGAAAACCGAATTACCTTTAAGGATCTCACTACATTTATCCACTAATGGAAAGTCAATTTTGCCAGCATTTTAAAGCCAGCTGTTATTTCCGAATGCAGGAAGCCACGCGTATGTTAGACATCGCCTTGTCGAAACTAAGCCCGAAGCAGCTGTGGGAGCGTCCCAATGAAAACAGCTTAAGCATCGGGAATCAATTATTGCATCTCAAAGGAAACATTACGCAATACATTATTTCCACTTTGGGACAACAAGCCGATATCCGAAATCGTGACTTGGAATTTGACACCCGAGAAGGGATGGACTTGGAAACACTTTGGAATGATTTAAAGAATACCCTTGAAACAGCAAAGACCTGCATTCAAAAATGCCCAGAAGCACTATTGTTAAAAGAACATTCCGTTCAGGGATTTGACTTGAGTGGTGTTGATGTAGCCCTTCATGCTGTAGAGCATTTGTCGTATCATACAGGACAGGTGGCTTTTTGGGTAAAACAGTTAACCAATACCCCCTTGGGGTTTTATGAGGGGATGGATTTAAACACAAAAAATAAAAGCTAATGCTCTGTAAGCGAATAATCCCTTGTTTGGACATTAAGGACGGCCGGACAGTCAAAGGTGTCAATTTTGTGAATCTAAGAGACGCAGGGGATCCCGTTGAATTGGCGCAACAGTATGCAGAAGAAGGGGCTGATGAATTGGTATTTCTTGACATCTCCGCTACAGAACAGCGTCGAAAGACTTTGGTGGAGCTGGTTGAAAAAGTAGCTCGAGCCATCGATATTCCTTTTACCGTGGGAGGAGGTATTTCAACTGTAGAAGATGTTCATTTACTCTTGCAACATGGAGCTGACAAGGTGTCTGTGAACTCTGCAGCCGTAAAACGCCCAGAACTTATCGATGAAATCGCTTTAACCTTTGGGAGTCAATGCTTGGTTGTTGCTATCGATGCCAAGCAAATTGATAAACGATGGAAGGTTCATTTGGTAGGGGGGAAGGTGCCTACAGAAATAGATCTTTTTGAATGGGCAAAGACAGTGGAGGAAAGAGGTGCTGGTGAAATTCTCTTTACTTCAATGGATCATGATGGCACCAAAAATGGATTTGCCAATGCTGCTTTGGCACAGCTTTCTGAATCACGGCAGATTCCTATTATAGCTTCTGGGGGCGCCGGAAATATATCCCATTTTTCAGACACATTTATTCATGGAAAAGCAGATGCGGCCCTTGCTGCAAGTGTTTTTCATTTCGGGGAAATACCCATTCTCAAACTCAAAGCAGCCTTAAAAGACAATCAAATTCCAGTACGACTATGACCCAACCTAATTTTAATAAATCCTCCGATGGCTTATTGCCTGCTATTGTGCAGGATGCCGACACGCAAAAAATATTGATGCTTGGCTATATGAATGCCGAGGCGTGGGAACAAACTCAAAAAAGCAGTTTGGTGACTTTTTTTAGCCGAAGTAAGAATCGCCTATGGACCAAAGGAGAAGAGAGTGGGAATCACTTGACTTTTGTCAGCGGGGCTTTGGATTGTGATCAAGACACTTTTTTAATCAAAGCGCATCCCAAAGGGCCAATCTGCCATACAGGAACGGATACGTGTTGGGGGGAGGCCAATAGTCCTTCCTTTGGTTTTTTAACCGAATTGGAGAACACCATCCAATCCCGAAGGGAAAATCCCGATACAGAAAGTTATGTGGCGGATTTATTCAAAAAAGGAATCAATAAAATCGCACAGAAGGTAGGGGAGGAAGCCGTAGAAACCGTTATTGAAGCCAAGGACGATAATGAAAGTTTATTCCTGAATGAAAGTGCTGATTTATTATTTCATTATTTGATTTTACTGCAAGCCAAAGGCTATCGCTTGAAAGACATTGTTGCGGTATTGGAAGGGCGCAAAAAATAATAAAACCTACAGATGTAGTTTAAAAGTTTTATCGACCAGCCGCAAAAAATGGTATTTGTATTTACTCATCCAAACAGCCTATAATCCTCTGAAACAAAAGATTAAAGTCTAAATCATGTTGTTGTCCACTTAGGACGGTAATGACTAAGTTTTTGGAGGGAATGATTAAAATTTTTTGCCCACCAAAACCATCTGCATAATAGGATTCTCGAGGAACACTCGAATATTCATTTGCTTGATTGAGCCATATTTGAGCTCCATACTTTCCATCAGAGGCTTGGGCAGGAGTAGTACTATAATCGATCCACTCCGGCGAAAAAATTTGATTGCCAAACCAGTTGCCTTGGTTTAAATACAGCATACCAAACTTTGTCCAATCTCTTGCTGTGGCCCAACAATAGGAAGACAATACAAAATTTCCGCTATTGTCAGTTTCTATCACGGCACTTTTCATATTGATTTTATGAAATAAACTGTCATATGGAAAAGTCGCATATTGGGCATCGTCATCAAAAGTATTGCGCATGATTTTTGACAGAATATTGGAAGTCCCAGAGGAATAATACCATTTTTGATCTGGGACTTCAACAGATTTTGATTGGATTGCTCGGAGCGAGAAGTCATTATCCAAATAAAGCATTCGAGTAGCATTGGATAATTTGGAATAATCCTCTACCCATTCCAAACCACTACTCATTTGCAGTAAATTATTAAGGCTTATATTTTTTCGGGAGTCATTTTCCCATTTAGGCAATAATTGGTCTTGCGTAATATCGATCTGTTGGTTTTTAGTCAATATGCCAAACAGGGCATTGCCAATGGTTTTGGTCATGGACCAACCCAATAGACGAGTGTCTTTATTCACCCCTTTTTGATAATGTTCTGCAAGCATCGTTGAATCGTTGGCTACTACAATGGCAAAAACATCTTGATTTTCTTTGATCGTTTTTTGCAATAGCGAATCAAGTTTTTTAGTAACTGATGTACTTGAGCCCAACTCAGACAATAACTCACCTCTGGGCCAAGATAAAGCGTCATTAGGTGTTGATTGTTTTTTTATTGGAGAGTTTATTTTTGGCGGGGCGGTACCCAACACACATCCACACAGATAGCCCTTTTCATAATATGTGGCGGTTTGTTAGGAAACAAAGCCAAATAAAGAGGCCTCTATCCTTTTCTCTTTTTTATTGATTTCATACGAAATGTACTTGATCGGAAAAAAATTTAAGGCTTCGATTACGTTTTCAGTATCAATATTGGAAAGATATTCATACGAGCAAAGGTATTTGGCCGTATAGCCAGTAGCAATTTTAAGGGTAGGGTTCAGGTAGGTGATCCAGAAAACGGCAAGGCTTATCACCAAGAGCATTCCAAAAATTTTAATTTTTTTCATGTTTCTATTAGTAAGATTTGGTTATAACACTTTTCAATATAATCTAATATTTTAAAAAAAGTAATTTACAGGCAAAATCGAATGCTATCGTTTGAAAGACTTCGTTGGTGTATTGGGAGGACGTAAAAAATAATAATGTAACTTTGGATCATGGCTCAAGTACCCAAACATACTTTTTCATTTCTTAGATCGTTAAAGAAAAATAATAATCGGGAATGGTTTAAGGCACATAAGCCTGAATTCAAAGCTTTAGAGGCTGATATTAAGATGGTTGCAGAAGCCGTAACAACGGGGCTTAATCAAGCGGATCGTATAGAAAAGACCAAACTTTTTCGGGTCTATCGCGATGTTCGCTTTTCCAAAGATAAAACTCCCTATAAAAGCCATTTTGCGATTGCATTTCATCGGGAAAAACCTCATTTACGAGGGGGGTATTATTTGCATATAAGCCCTGGAGATAGTTTTGTGGCTGGTGGTTTTTGGAATCCCAATAAAGAAGATTTATTTCGTATTCGGAAGGAGCTTGAGGTAGATGCAGAAGAATATAAACGTGTGGTTGAAACTGCCGCTTTTAAAGCCGTATGGGGCAGCAATGTAGGAGAAGGAGTGAAAACAGCACCCAAGGGGTTTTCTAAGGAACATCCCAACATTGATCTGATTCGCTTCAAGCAGCATTTGTTTAGCCACAGTTTTACTGACAAAGAGGTATTGGAAGTTGATTTCCCAGATAAAGTTGTCCGCACATTTCAAGCCATTCGTCCGTTTTTTGATTATATGAGTAATGTCTTAACGACGGATCTCAATGGTGAAAGTATTTTATAACTATTATTTTATGTTTTTGAACCCTTCTGTTATAAGACCGCTTTGGGTGGTTCTTATTTTGCTTTTTTTTCAAAGTTGTGGATTGCTTCGCAACGAAAAATCTATCAATACTCCTGAAATTGTTGTTGAGATGAATCTTCGAGAAGTTGAAAACGATCAGCTTACGGTTCTTGTTGATCCACTGTATCGTTTTACGGGAGAGGTAAAATTCTATTTACCTAAGGTAGTCCCGGGTACTTATGAAAATTCGAATTTTGGTCGTTTTGTTAGTGATTTAAAAGCTTTTGACAATAAGGGAAACCTCCTGGAGGTTGAAAGGATAGACACCAACACATGGCGAATTCCAAAAGGGGAGAAGCTCGATCGGTTATCGTACAAAGCAGATGATACTTTTGATGGAAATCGAGGGGCAGATATCTATCCGATGGGAGGAACAAAAATTGAAAAGGGAAAAGTTTTTTTATTGAACCTTCATGGATTTGTAGGTTATTTTGAGGGAGCTCAGGATTGGCCTTATAAATTGATCATTGATTCTCCGAAAGATCTTCAACCCTACACGGCAATGCAAACAGAACTTCGAACCAAAGAGCGAGATGTTTTCCATGCGAAGCGTTATTTCAATATTATTGATGAGCCTATTTTATACACCCAGGACAATAGTATCTCTTTTGAACTGGATGCAATTAAGGTGAATCTCGCAGTGCATTCTCCTGAGGGACGTTATCAAGCCACGGATTTCGAAGCCACCATATTCGATATGATGCAAGCTCAAAAACGTTTTCTGGGACCTGCCAATACCACTGAAAGCTATGATATTTTATTGCTTTTAATGGATAAGAACGAATTAGATCACTTTCAAGGTATGCAGGGCGCTTTGGAACACCATCGCTCCACAACCGTTGTCTTCTATGAGCTTATTGAGCTTGAGCGGCTCAAAAAATACATGACTGATGTTGTCTCTCATGAGTTTTTTCACACCCTTACCCCTTTGAATATTCACTCAGAACAGGTGCATAATTTTAACTATAATGAAGGGGTAATGTCTCAGCACTTATGGATGTATGAGGGTACAACAGAGTACTTTTCACATCTTTTTCAAGTGCAAGAAAATTTGATTGATGAAAAGGAATTCTATGACCGAATACTGCTTAAAATTAATAGATCTAAAGGGTATAATGACAGTATGTCTTTTACTGAAATGAGCACCAATATTGTAAACGAACCTTACCAGAGTAATTATTCCAATGTCTATCAAAAAGGAGCCTTAATTAATATGTGTTTGGATCTATTGATTCGGGAAATGACGCAAGGGGAAAAAGGAATTTTGACTATCCTCCAGCAATTGGCTGAAAAATATGGCGTTGATAAACCCTTCGAAGACAAGGCTTTAATTGAGGAAATTACAGCCATGACATCTGATGTTGTTGGTGCTTTTTTCGAAAAGCACATCCAAGGGAATACCCCTATTGATTATAATGTTTTCTTTGCAAAAGTAGGACTGCATATTACAGAAGAAAATTCATTAGAGAAAACAGCTACTTCCGTTCCTGTTTTACGTTCCGTCGAATCTCCTAACTCCAGTCAATTAGCACTTCGGGCAGCTTGGTTGCAAAATGACAACTGAGGCAGCATTAAAACAAAAGATATTTTAAGCGGTCTTGCTAAGTGGCGATTCGAACAATTGAATCTGATCCTGTAAACGTGTCATAATCATTTGCATCAAGCGTTTGTTGAGGGCAGAAGAACTTTTGATGTATTCCAAATACTCTAAAACAGTAAATTGACCGATCACCATTCCCTTTAGGGCATTACGAAATTTTTGATCCTTAAAAAGTGCATTTTCCATATAGGCCATTCGTTTGTCCAAGCTAAGGTCATAAAAGACTCCTTTGTGTTTTTCTATATAATTTCGAAAAACAGCAATAAAAAGTGGGTTTTGTAATTTCAGAATAGGGCGTAGCGTTTCGTTTTGAAACCGTTCTTCTGCTCCCATTTGATCAAAAATTTTAGTCTTTTTTATCTCTGGGCGTATCCGTAGCAGATCGTTTGGCCGGTCGTTCATGTCTATGGTTTTACTCAAAGTTAGTAGACAAGAGGGGAGGAAACACTTTACGTAGAATTAGAAATAAACAATCTTATAAACAAAAGGGGGCCTAAATACCATTGAGCGCACTAATTCTGTAGATTTTTCCTACAAATAAAAAAACAAATGTTTTTCTTTAATAGCAGTAAGTGTTTAAATATTAGTATTTAACAAAAAGAAATGACACTTTCCCCATAAAGATAGTTTCCTAAAAGACACTTCTACTTTAATTTTTGAATTTTCTATCTTTGCAGTATGAAAAGAAAATTTCTATCTGTAATACTGTGCACTGTGCTTATGGCAAGCCCTATGAGTCACAGTTTTTCTTTTCATTATTGTGGTGGGCACCTAGTGTCTGTAGCCAATGTTTTTGAAACATCCAAAGGCTGTGGTATGGAATCTGAAGTGCCTGAAACCCATCACCAAGGCCCCGTATTCCAAACGGACTGTTGCCAAGATGTCGTTTTGGTGCCGCAAATTGATGACGGTTTTTCCTTTGAGCTAATTACAACGGAATTTGATTCTTCCAATATACTAACAAATCAACCAACGTTTGCATGGGATATTGTTCCGCTTTCAAAAGACGCTATTGGTATTGGGAATTTGCCCAGACCGCCAACCCTCATTTTTAAACGTTACAAGCGCTTCCAGCAGTTACTCACGTATGGTTAAAAGAATTAATTGATTCTCCTCAATCAATTTTATTATTCTTTTAATACCTATACATGAAAACAATTTTATCCTTTTTTCTACTGCTCACCACGAGCAGCCTTCTATCTCAGTTCCAACTACAAGGCCGTATTGTTGCCAAAGAGGGAAATGAAACCATCGCTATTCCAGGAGCCAATATTTATTGGCAAGACACAACAACAGGAACCATATCTGACGAAAAAGGTGCCTTTGAAATTCCTTTTTTGGGAAGTACGAATAAATTAATTATTAGCTATTTAGGCTATAAAACAGACAGCCTTGATATTCCGACAAATAAAATGTTGATTCACTTCCTCAAGGAAGATGAAGGTAACTTTTTGGATGGTGTAACCGTCACCCAAGGCAGGAAGGCGCTTCAAAAATCCTATCTGGAAGCTCAAAACGTTATTCAGGTAAACAGTGAAGAGTTGTTAAAGGCTGCCTGTTGCAACCTTTCTGAAAGTTTTGACACCAACCCCTCCATTGATGTCAATTTTTCCGATGCCCTTACGGGGACCAAACAGATTCAGATGTTGGGCCTAACAAGTCCTTATATTCTTTTTGCAGAGGAAAATATCCCCAGTGTTCGTGGAGCGGCTCAAGCCTATGGCTTGACTTTTACTCCAGGCCCTTGGATTGAGAGCATTCAAATCACTAAGGGAGCGGGGAGCGTGGTCAATGGATTTGAAAGCATTACGGGTCAAATCAATACCGAACTTTTAAAACCGTTTAGTGCTCGTCCTTTGTTCCTGAACTTGTACAGCTCGGTCAACGGAAGGGTAGAGGGCAATGCGCACTGGACACAAAAAGTAGGGAATCGCTGGCACACAGGCCTCTTTGTTCATGCCAATCAACGAACACGAAAGACAGATCGCAACAATGATGGTTTTCTAGACATGCCCTTGGCAGAACAACTTAATCTGTTACACCGGTGGCAATATACCGATGCGGAAAGGGGATGGGTAGGATTTCTAAACCTTCGAATAATGAACGATGAAAAACAATTGGGCCAATTATCGTTTGAACCCAACCAAAGTGATAACACTTTTTGGGGGAGCCTTTTGGAAACCAAGCGTTGGGAGAGTGCTTTGAAAATTGGAAAAGTCAATCCTACCATATCCTATCGCAGTTGGGGGCTACAGACAGCCTATAGTAGACACCAGCAAGAATCCTTCTTTGGTAAACGATACTATGATATTGACCATGAAAGCGCCTATTTAAACATCATGTATAACAGCATCATTGGTAATACCAACACCACTTTTAAAACGGGCATTAATGCAACCTATGATGCTTATGATGAATTGGTGGACACTAAAGACTGGAGGCGGATTGACCGTAATCTGGGAGCTTTTGTTGAAGTGAGTAGTACCACCGAAAAATTAAACTGGACTGCAGGTTTACGCGTTGACTCCCATAACAACCTAGGGAATTTTATCACCCCTCGAGTACATTTACGTTATACACCGATAGAAACAGTAATTCTAAGAGCTTCTGCTGGACAGGGGCGCAAAGCAGCAAATATCTTTGCCGAGCAGCAAAAACAATTTGGAACCAACCGACAGATCAATATCCAATCCAATGGTGGTGCTTTTTATGGCTTAGAGGCAGAAAAAGCATGGAATTATGGCCTCAGTTATCGTCAAATTCTCCTTCGTGGGGCGCAACAAGCCGATATCACCTTTGATTATTATATAACGGATTTTCAAAATCAAGTGGTTGTAGACTGGGAAATCCCGGGTCAAATTGATTTTTATAACCTTCAAGGGAATAGTTTCGCCAAAAGTTTTCAGGTGGCAGTGGATTATACTCCTGTGCCACAGTGGAATCTTCGCTTGGCGTATAAAAATTATGCTGTTGAAACCCAATATAAAAGCGGTCAAAAACAACTGCCCTTACAATCCAAAAACCGTTATTTCGTCAATATTGGATGGGAGAGTAGTTCTACTCCAAAAGACCGCCAATGGCGATGGGATTTGACATGGCACGGATTGGGGAAACAACGTCTGGTTGCTAGCCCAAGAGATGGTGCTGGCCGCTGGGCACCTGGATATAGCTTGCTCAATAGCCAGCTGACACGGGTGTTTTCAAAAGCCTTAGAAGTTTATGTGGGGGGCGAAAACTTAGGGGATTACCGTCAGGTCAATGCGATCATTGCAGCGGATCAGCCCTTCGGTGCTCTTTTTGATAGCGCTCAAATTTATGCTCCAGTTTTTGGACAAATGGCATATATTGGAATGCGATGGAAATTAAATACGAATAAAAATGAAAAATAGAATATTTACAATCGGACTGCTGTTACTAGGCATTAGCTGGGGTACTGCACAAACGAAATTATCAAAGGCTGAAAAGACTGAATTTATTGTTAGTGGTAACTGTGAAATGTGCAAAAAACGAATCGAACAGGCGACTCTTGCTGTTAAGGGTGTTAAAATGGTAACTTGGGATATCCCTTCCAATGTTTTAAGTGTTATTTACAATGCAAAAAAACAAGATTTAAATGCCATTCACGAAGCCATTGCCGCTGCTGGTCACGACACGGATCGCGCCAAAGCTCCAGAAGATGTGTATACATCTTTGCCGCTTTGCTGCCTGTACGAACGGGAGCAGTAAACGAACGCTTTGTTAGTATTCAGATTCCCGTTAGCATTTATCGGGGTTCTTTTTTTAATGTTAATTGGTTTAACATATATAAAACTCATAATCTATTTTCCTATAATTAACATTATGTTAAATAAGTAGTTTCTAGACTATCCCCTTTGTCGTTGGATATAAACAGAGTAATTTGTACATAAATTATTATGTCATGTTTAAAAAAATTATTCTAAGCCTTGTAGTTATTTTGGCGGTTGCTACGGGCTACTTAACCTATGTATTATTTATCAATCCAAAGAGTCCACGCGGAACGGCTGAAATTGAAAATGAAACCCTGAATGTTAGTGTCACTTACTTTCGTCCGTTTAAAAAGGAACGGTTGCTCTTTGGTTCAGCCGAAGAAGGTGCATTGGTTCCATATGATACGTATTGGCGTCTTGGAGCGAATATGTCCACCCAATTCGAAACAGAGTCCCCTATTTCATTTCATGGCCGTCAGTTAGCTGCAGGCACCTATCGCATGTACGCTATTCCCTATCCCGATCATTGGATTTTGGCCTTAAATACAGAGGCAGGTGCTTTTGGCTATTATCCACCAGACTATGCCAATGATGTGATGCGCGTAAACGTTCCTTCAAAGCAGAGTTCTACACCAATAGAGCAGTTTACTATAGATTTTGTTAAAGACTCCACAGGGGTTTCCATGCGCATGCGTTGGGACACCACTGCTGTTTTAGTTGGTATTAAATAATGATACGCTGGATTCATTGGAAGAATTTCTTCCGCACTTTTCTTATTCTTGCACTGTTGACAGGTCTTTCCTATGCCGCTTTGGATTTGATTCAAACCAAAAATAATCGCATGGATATTGAAGACTATGAGCCAAAATCCACCTTAGTGGTCTCCGAAACGCTTTTAACTCAGGCCAAATACCCCTTTGTGGATGTCCATAACCATCAATTTGACATGCCTTTGAAAGATTTGAATAAACTCACAATAGAAATGGATCGTCTCAATATGGGTTTTATGGTAAATTTGAGTGGTTTTCGAGGGCTTTATCTGCAAAAATCCCTGAAAAATGTCCAGGAGAATGCCCCTACTCGCTTTGGATTGTTTCTCAATATTGACTTTGAAGCGATTGACGAAGCCGATTTTGCTTCCAAAAATGTTGAGTTGATTCAAAAAGCCGTCACTGATGGTGTAATCGGTCTTAAAGTTTATAAATCCTTGGGGTTGACAGATCATGACAGTAACGGAAATCGAATTGCCGTGGATGACCCTCGTTTGGATCCGATCTGGAAGGCTTGTGGTGACAATGGTATTCCCGTACTCATTCATTCTGGTGAACCAGCCTCCTTTTGGGCACCAAAAGATCGTTTTAACGAGCGTTGGCTGGAATTACGACAAAAACCCGGTCGCTATCGAGATCCGTCAAGAAATCCTTCATTTGAAGAAGTATTGGCCGAACAGCATCATGTTTTTAAAAAGCATCCTAACACGACCTTTATTAACGCACATCTGGGTTGGATGGGTGGTGATTTAAATCGATTGGGCACACATTTGGATCGCTATCCCAATGTAATGACAGAAATCGGAGCTGTCTTAGCAGAATTGGGCCGTCAACCTCATACGGCTCGAAAATTTCTAATAGCCTATGGTGATCGTGTTTTGTTTGGAAAAGACAGTTATAATGAAAAGGAATATCACACCTACTTTCGTGTATTGGAAACCGCTGATGAGTACATCCCTTACTATCGTAAGCGTCATGCGCATTGGCGTTTGTATGGGCTAAACCTCCCCGACTCTATTTTGCGGAAGTTATACTATAAAAATGCATTGACCCTCTTCCCTAGCATCTCCAAAGACGCTTTTCCATTAGATTAGAGCCGTTTTACAATACGTTTTGTTTTCTCCATTAGTGTGTTGGCTTCTTCTGTATTGTAGGTGGAGAAGAAAAACCAGCCATGCGATTTATTTCGACCGGGATGGGAAAGGTCATAATTAAATCCCGGCATCAGGATTTGGAAGTCAATTTCCATTCTTCCGTCATCTGGGTCAACTGCAATGAAGGTTAATGCTCCCTTGAAGTTTCCCTTATATTCTTTGATTGGCATATCTTTTTGAGGTACTGGGACTGAAAAACGTGTTCCAGCCACTACATACTCGGTATTCTCCGTGACAAATGAGGAACTGTGGTTACCTGCACTATTAGGGATTTCAATAATTTCAGTCGTTTCAAAAACAGACAAGTCGATTTTCGCAATACGAGGGGTGTTATTACCGTTGATAAAGACATATCGACCATCAATCTCCCCATTGGTTTGAGAAATATCGGGGTGGTGACTATCATCCCAAGGCACAAAACCAAAGGAAGTATTAAGCATGGGTTTGGTTTCTTCATTATACCCCCACGCCTTTTCGGCATCTTGAGAAAAAACAGGAATCACTTTAAAAAGTCGCCCCGAAGGAAGCCCATAAACGGAAAGTTGTCCGCTGAACCCACCAGAAATAAAGGCGTAAAATTCATCATGTTCCCCTGGGGCCACATAAACTTTTTCAGCAACATTGGCATTTAATGCACCATTTGATTTTGAAGTGCTGCTATTACATCCCATCAGAATTATGGCAGTTAGGGCAGCAGTAAAACAGATTTTATATATAGGTTTCATTAGATTTGGTTTTAAAATTTTTTTAGGGTAAAATAACTTTATCGACTACATGCACAATTCCATTTCCTGCACTTATACTTGCTAGAATTTTGGCTCCACCAACATATACATCGTCACCTTTTACTTCCACGGGGATACTTTCATTACTGGCTTGTCCCAGTTTTTTGAACTTTTTTAAAAAGTCCTTGGAATAGTTTCCTGGGGTGACATGATGCTTAAGGATAAAAGCAAGTTGCTCCTTGTTTTCCGGTTTTAAAAGCTTTTCAACAGTTCCTGCAGGAAGCTGGGCAAAGGCATCGTTGGTAGGTGCAAAGACCATCAACGGCCCTGCATTTACCAAAGCGTTTTCTAAATCCGCTGCTTGTACAGCTGCTACAAGTGTTGAGTGGTCTTCAGACCCTATGGCAATATGTAATACTGTTGGACGGGATTCATCATCCTTTACAAAAGCTTGCCCTTTTGTCTTATCTATTATATCGGCTGATGAAGAAGTGTTTTTGTTTGGCTCATTTTTGCAGCTAAATGTGAATAGCACAAGCAAAGCGGCAACAAATACTTTTGAGTTGATTTTCATATGTGTTTAGTTTAAGGTTCGGAAATATTCGAGGATTGTACGGGCTTCTTGTTCGGACAAGCTCTGATTAGCCATCGGAGCTCCGTTAAATTCCATTAATAATTTTTTTGCGACAGGGTCTTCTTGGACCATCCCTGCGGGATTTAAAATCATATTCATTACCCATTCCGGAGAACGTCTTTTTAAAACAGCCGTAACATCTGGACCAATAAATTTCTTACCCACTTTATGGCAGGCCGTACACATTTTTTTAAAGAGTGCCTCCCCTTCTGTTGCCATTGATGCATCAATATCTACAGCAAGTGGCAAATGTTTAATAGGTCCAACACCTTTGGACTCTAGGTTGACGGATGCTCCAGCACTTTGCTTTGCCGATTTTTCTGTTTTTTTCTGGCTTTTTACTTGGTCCTTTTTGGGGGGGCTATGCTCACCACAGCCCCAAAGGGATAGGGCTAAAAAAAAGGCAAAAACCTTTAACGAAGATGTCATAATGGGTTGATTTTTACGCGAAGGTAGCCCTGAAAAAAAAATGAAAATATGACCTATGTCATCTTTGCTTTTTTTTTGTAAAAAACTTCAAAAGGGATGTTGAAAGACTGTGTTTCAGATCTTTTAGGGCATTTTAAAATTGCATTGGATAAATGAATTCGTTTCTTTTGAAAAAGATGTTTTCAAGAATATTTAGTACGCCAACACTTTCTCTATCTTCTCCTGCAAACGTTTTTCTGGCATATAGTTCGCTTCTAGAGCAGCGGCAAAGGGAATGGGGGTGTCTAAAGCTCCCAAACGCGCCACGGGCGCATCGAGTTGTTCAAAACAATCTTCTGAAATCTGTGCCGCAATTTCACCCATATAGCCTCCAAACTGACTGTCTTCTTGCAATAGCAAAACTCGATTTGTTTTTCGTACCGAGGCAAACACAGCCTCCCGATCCCATGGTACCAATGTGTTGAGATCGATCACTTCAATTTGATTGTGGGGGAATTGTTCCGCGGCATCCAAAGCCCAATGCACCCCAAGTCCATAGGTGACGATGGTAAGGGCTGTGCCTTCACTTCGACAAATGGCCTTTCCAAAAGGCTGCAACACGGCTTCGTTTGATACCGGGCCGCTCAAGGTACGGTAGAGCTTCTTATGTTCAAAAAACAAGACAGGGTTAGGATCGGCAACTGCGGCCAGCAAAAGGCTTTTGGCTTCCTCAGGAAAGGCGGGATAGACCACCTTTAAGCCCGGAACGGTTGTAAACCAAGCTTCATTGGACTGGGAATGAAAAGGCCCGGCATTCACTCCTCCACCGCAGGGCATTCGTAAAACGATATCGGCAGTTTGACCCCAACGATAGTACGATTTGGCCAATAGATTCACTACGGCCGTAAAGCCCGTAGAAACAAAATCGGCAAACTGCATTTCCACCACTGCTTTTTTTCCAGTCAGCGCATAGCCATAGGCACAGGAAATCACTGCCGATTCGCACAATGGGGTGTTCCGTACGCGACCTTTGCCATATTTTTCCATCAGCCCTTCTGAGATTTTAAAAACACCTCCGTAGGCTCCTACGTCCTGCCCCATTAAAATCAATTGAGGATGTTCTTCAAATGCTTGATCAAGTCCTAATTGGAGGGCATCCACGAAACGCATTTTAGTAGTGGAATTAGATTTTTCAAAAGACACATTGTCAGTCTCTTGATATACATCATTTAATTCTTTAGTTACATACCCCTCAATAGTCGGTTCCGCTTTTGCTTTTTCCCAGTCCTGTTGAATGGCAGTGTTGATTTCTTCCGTAATCTGTATTTTATCTGCTTGCGTAAGCACTCCGGTTTCCAGTAAATAATTTTCATAGTTTACAACGGGATCTTTAGCCTTCCATTTTTCTTGTAAGGCCTTGGGCACATAGGCCACCCCACTCGCCTCCTCATGTCCGCGTTGACGGAAGGTTTTGAACTCCACCAAAACAGGACGTGGATTTTGGCGCATGCTTTTTGCCAGCGCTTTAATCTCTTGATAAACTTTTAGAATATTATTCCCGTCAATTATATGGGCTTCCATGGCATATCCGGGCGCACGATCGATCAAATCCGTAACAGCAAACTGCTCTTTGCTAGGGGTTGAAAGTCCATAACCGTTGTTTTCAATACAAAATAGCACTGGAAGCTTCCACACGGAAGCCAAATTCAGCGCTTCATGAAAATCCCCTTCGCTGGTACCCCCTTCTCCGGTAAAGACCGCGCATATTTTCTTTTGGCGTGCCAATTTATGCGAAAGCGCAATACCACAGGCAATGCCCAACTGAGGTCCGAGATGAGAGATCATTCCTACAATGTGATGCTCCTGGGTGCCAAAGTGAAAACTCCGATCCCTACCTTGGGTAAAGCCACTCGCCTTGCCTTGCCATTGAGCAAAAAGCCGATACAAAGGAATGTTCCGAGAGCTAAATACTCCTAAATTGCGATGAAGGGGTAAAATATATTCGTTTTCTTTTAGGGCTTCTGTAACGCCTACGGCAATGGCTTCTTGCCCAATACCCGAAAACCATTTACTGATTTGCCCCTGTCGTAATAGCTTTAGCATCTTTTCCTCAATCCGTCGCGGCAAGAGGATGGAACGATATAAGTCTAAGAGTTCTGACGAATCAAATTTGTTTTTAGCAAAACGCATTTTCGAAGATACTAAATTGCCGCGTTCGGATTTTATGTTATTGAAATTTGTAGCTCGATAAAAAACAAAAAAGGCAACTATCTAACCTTGAAATATGACACAGGTTAAAAACTCGTTACGCTAGTTTGAGCAGGGTTTTATTGCATACTGATTTAAAAAAAATCAACGGTATAATTATTGATTGAATAAAAAACAAACCATTAATAATGCGTCAATTCCTTTTTGGAATTATATCACTTTTCTTGTTTTCTTGTATTCCAATAAGGATTGCTCCCGTTATTAAGACAGACAAATTAGTCATAGCTAAGAGATTCAAAAGAGACCTTCCGCGTAAATATGGATTTGTTTTTGAAGACCCTAAAGATGCTAATGAGTTTTATAAATTCATTAATGCAAAATATAATTTAGGATTTGTTGATGTTGCATCCAATGTTCCATTTTTAATTGACAATAAAAGGTATTTTCTTTCATTCTACGAAAGAGAAAGAGTTACTAAAACAATTAACGTTATTCCAATTGCTATTGATGCTGGTCTTGAATCAAAAGGGAATAGTCCAATTCTAGAAGATGCATACACATCTAGGTTTGGTCAATGGTATTTGGTGCTAATTGTCACTGATAACGAATTGACTGACTGTTTGAATCCAAATTATACTAATCAAGCTAGAATAATTGCACACCTAAGAAGTCTTAAAGAGGAGTATCTGACCACTCATAATTATATGGAAACTGTTTTAAAAAGAAACGATTGATTAGGATAGAATGAGGTGCAATGAATGCCAACTGGCATATAAATCCGTTTTTAACTGTATTACAGGCTATAATTGCAACAAACGCTATGGTGTGCTCAAACAAAATTCAGGTTAGATTACCGCATTCGGATTTTGTATTTTTGAAATTTGAAGCCCGATGAAAAACAAAAAACTCAACAGTTTAGAAGCCTTAAGTCAAATTCAGTTTGACAACCTAGCCCCAGACCCAGAAAACTATCAGGAACCCGAAGAAATTCCAGAAAAACAACACCTAGAGGCACACTTTAGTAACAAAGGTCGTGCGGGGAAAACCGTAACACTAATTAAAGGGTTTGAGGGAGACCCTTCCGAACTTAAGGCCTTGGCTAAGCTTTTAAAACAACACGTGGGTACCGGAGGAACGGTTAAAAATGGAGAAATCGTTATTCAAGGAAACTATCGAGAGGCTCTGATGGAAAAATTACAAAGCCTTGGCCATAATGTCAAACGTGTGGGGGGCTAAGAAGTACTTATTCTAAGCCCATCATTATTTTTAAGTTTTCTTTGATTATACGGTTAGGATTTGTACTTAAACCATCCGCTTTATAATGAAATGTTTTTATGCTGCCATCAAATTATATTGTAAAGGATTATTGGCTATATGTTTTTTTGATCTTTTATATCCTCATAAAAATGAGCATAGCTAACTTGCGCATACGGTAAAAGCCATAAATAACCAATACCCAAAGTCAAAATACAAAGCAATGCCCAACCCAAAAACCGCAGGCATAAGTAAAAATATTTCCACTTATAGCCGTCCATCATTTCTTTACTTTTCTTCAGCGCATCCATGGCTCCTATTGAATCGTCTTCCGCAAGAATATAAAACACTTGTGAATACGCCATTGCGGCAAAAATTCCAGGAATAATCAATAATAACATCCAAAGAAATATGAATACTACCATTAGGAGATAGGCCTGTAATGCGGTTCCAAAATTCTGAAATCCATCAAATAATTGTTCCAATCGAGCCTCTTTTTTTCTAGACAGTGCCAATGTAAATATTGCTATACCCAATGCCAATGGTCCTGAAATCAGCAACGATGCTATGGCTCCTATAACAGGCACTACTTGTATTCCACATATTATAAGCATGTAAACTAAAAAGGTTCCTACTGCCAGTCCCCATTTCCCTTCTAAGGATTCTAGAGCTTGTTTCGTTAATTCTTTGTTCTCTTTTACCATAACAATTACTTTAAGGTTATTAATATCATGTTGAATGCTTGTCGATCAAAAACCGATTCTAAGGATTTATACAAAATCATACTGATTGTACGCGAATCCAAGAGGTGGATGCACAGTAGAAAGTAAAAGCAAATACTAATGAAATGTAGGCATTGCATAATCGAAGAACAGATTTGAGGACTGTCTAGACAAAATTACAAAAAAAAGAACAATAATGCCTTTGTATGAAGGGTGAACACTGCCTAAAGAGATGCCGTCTTTTTTAGATACAGTATTAGGGATAGTTTTTCACATTCTCTTATAAATCATGTTGAGTCCCAACCACATGGGTTTAGCTATAATTCACCTTCTTTTTGTCACATATCTGATTTCTTTTTTAGCTGTATGATTTCAAAAATTTGGCGCGACGCCTTTAGCCATGACAGGATTCTTGAGCAGAATAGCCTCAACTTACGACGCTTCCAAAGCGTATCAAGTCAACTTTTTAGAGAGACTAAGACAAAGTGATAAAAATAAAACGCCTATTTATGTGACAGATATAAGACTAGGATTTGTAGATCCCTTCTCCTTTTGTCATGGCTATTTTACTTCATCTGTAAAATGTCCTTTGTGTTTCCCTTTCGAGAATTTTTCAAAATTAAATTCTTTCGATTTTCCTTTTGGAATTGATAAACTCAACCAATTCTCACCTTTAATCATTCTTCCAACATACACAATTTGCCCGATATGATATGCATAATGCATCATCTGTCTATTTACCGCCTCAATGACCGAATGCCTTTGGTTCCTAATGAAAATAGCCGTTTGAAAATTATCCTTATTGAGTGTATTTATAGCTTTAAACAGGCAAGCCCAGCCGTCATTCCATTTTTTGAGCATTTCTTCTTTTGAATCTATAACGGACTCAAATTCCAAGTCTCTATTTCGCCATTCTTTTTCTCCATCTGAAACTAAAAAGTCTGTCCATCTGGATTTCATATTTCCCCAAAGGTGATTGACTATTACTGGAATCGAATTATGCACTTCGTTAAATTGAAAGAACACTTCTTCTTCATTTAACTGAGCAAATGTTTTTTCCCCCAATATCTTGTAATATTCAAACTGTTTTAGAACACTGATCAAGTAGTTTTTTTCCATATTTTTATTTAACAGTAAGGGCTAGATTCAAGTCATAAGTACAAACATTGATTAAAATTAGCTAAAAAGGCTTAAAATCAATACACCAAGTACTTTTCTGTCACAATAACTGTAGGAAGAGTACTACTATTACCACTCAATCGGTGTTTTCCCTTTGGACAGTAAGTAAGCATTGCATTGGCTAAAATGGCGGTTGCCAAACCAATAGGCACGGTTAGCACTTAACGGGGATGGATGCCCGCTGGTAAGTATCAGGTGGCGTGTGGCGTCGATCAATGGGATTTTCTTTTTGGCATAGCCTCCCCAAAGAAGGAATACAAGCCCTTCTTTCTCTGCGGACAGCTTTTGGATCACGGCATCGGTAAACTGTTCCCATCCTTTCCCCTGATGGCTTCCAGCCCGATGAGCAGCCACCGTTAGCGTTGCATTCAATAACAGTACGCCTTGGGTAGCCCAAGCTGTCAGATCACCGACTTTAGGGTAGGTCTTCCCTACATCCGTTTGCAGTTCTTTAAAAATATTGATCAAAGAAGGAGGGAGTGGAATTCCTTCTGGAACGGAGAAACACAAGCCTTGCGCTTGCCCAGGACCGTGGTATGGATCTTGTCCCAAAAGTACTACTTGGGTTTTTTCCAATGGGCAGACATCGAAAGCCTTAAAAATTTCAGAACCTGGAGGATAACAGGGCTCGGCAGCATAGGCCCTTCGAACAAATTCGATAAGCTTTTGAAAATAAGAAGCTTCGAACTCGCTATGGAGCAACTTTTCCCAGCTGGGATGAATTCGTACAGCCATAATTTCGTTATTTTTGCAGCGCTAAGTTATGGAAAACAAAAACGCTTATATCCCCCAAAAAACTCTTGAAGATCTGGAATACCAAGAGGTCTTAAAGCAGGTAGCTGTTTTTGCTGTTACTGAAATGGGTACCGCCACTTGTTTGGAAAGCAAACCGCTGCCCAACAGTCCAGATCTCCATCAACAGCTCCAATCCGTTTTTGAGTTTCGCGCCTCTTTTGATAACGACAATCGAATTCCCAATCACGGTTTTGAAGACCTTAGCAAAGCCATCCAGATGCTACAGATTGAAAATAGTGTTCTGGAAATTCAAGCATTTCGCAATATTGGCAGCACTTCCGAAACAGTGAACACCCTTTTGAAGTTTTTCAAAAAATTCAAATCTTACTATCCCACACTCTTTGCCCAAGGAAAAGAAATTGAGCTGAACAAGGAGATCAAACAAGAAGTCGATGCGATAATCGATCGCTTTGGAGAAGTGCGTAACAATGCCTCAGAGGATTTGGCACGAATTCGAAAGCAAATCAATCAGTTAAAAGGTCGCATTGGTCAAAGCTTTAACAAAGCCTTGAGTTACTATACCCAACAAGACTATTTGGATGATATTCGGGAATCCGTACTGGACAATAAGCGTGTATTGGCTGTCAAAGCCATGCACCGACGAAAGATTAAAGGCACCATTATGGGGAGTTCCAAAACAGGGAGCATTGTGTTTATGGAACCCGAAGCCACTGCACAATTGACTCGTGAGTTGCAAAATCTTGTTTTTGAAGAAACCGAAGAAATCAAAAAAATCCTCAGTCAACTCACCGATTTTTTGCGCCCTTTTGTCCACTTGATCCGCCAGTATCAAGATTATCTCCTTTCGCTAGACGTGATCTATGCCAAAGCATGCTATGCACAAGACATCAATGGAATCCTCCCAAAGATCACAGAACGTTCAGAGATTGAATACGTACAAGCCTATCACCCTTTATTGTGGAAAACCCACCAGGCAGAGAACAAAAAAACCTATCCGCAAGACATTCATCTAAATCCTGACAAACGAATCATTGTCATTTCTGGCCCTAACGCTGGAGGAAAAAGTATTACCCTGAAAACAGTGGGACTCCTCCAATTAATGCTGCAAAGTGGCATTTTGATTCCTGTTCACGAACAAAGTCGTGCCACGCTATTTAATAGCATTCTTACCGATATTGGAGATAATCAATCGATCGAAAATCATTTGAGCACCTATTCCTATCGATTGAAAAACATGAAGATTTTTTTGCGAAAATGCAATAAGAACACCCTCTTTTTGATTGATGAATTTGGAACGGGATCCGATCCAGAACTAGGGGGTGCCTTAGCCGAGGTAATACTAGAGGATTTCTACGAACGCAATGCTTTGGGATTGATCACAACCCACTACTCCAATCTCAAGGTTTTGGCGAACGAACTCCCGGCTATGGAAAATGCCAATATGCAGTTTGACAATCGCACACTGGAACCGGTGTTCAAACTTATCACTGGGGAGGCCGGCAGCTCCTTTACATTTGAAGTGGCACAAAAAAACGGTTTGCCCTATAGCTTAATCAATCGCGCTAAGAAGAAGATAGAACGTGGCAAAGTTCGTTTTGATGCCACTATTGCCAAACTGCAGAAAGAACGCAGTCAAATGGCTAAAACAGGGCAATCCCTTCGAGAAAAAGAAAATAAAGCTCAAGTTGAGTCCGAGAAACTGGAAGTGCTGAATCAAAAAATCAAATCCAAATTAACCAGTTATCAAGAGCTCTTTGACCACAACCAGCGGATGATTGTTTTAGGGAACAAAGTCAATGATTTGGCGGAACGCTATTTTGTCAATAACAAGAAACGTCCTCTAATTGCGGAGCTCCTCAAAATGGTAGAGACCGAAAACTCCAAACGAAAACGCAAAACAGCTACGCTGGCAAAAAAAGAGAAAGCGGAGAAAAAGAAGATTGACCAAGAGGTGCAGCAAAAAATGGAGAAAATCCGTAAAGAAAAGAAGGTCAAAAAGAAACCAACTGTTGTAAAACCTAAAGTTAAAGTAATACTTAAGGTTGGAGACAAGGTTCGTATTAAAGACAGCCGTTCGGTGGGCACTTTGGATAGTATTGAGAAGAAAAAAGGTTTTGTTAATTACGGTATTTTCACTACTCAAGTGGATTTAGAACAATTAGAACTCGCCTGATGATTTCAGAACGACCCTTTGTGATTTTTTTCGATGGACACTGTGTGCTATGTCACTTTTGGGTGAAACAGGTCCTGAAATACGATGCGAAAGAACGCTTTTCTTTTGCGGAATTAGAGGGAAAACTGGGGCAAGACTTCCTAAAGGAGCGCGGATTGGAAACAGAAGATTCTATTGTACTATGGCAACAGGGACAAGCCTATTGGATGCATTCTGCAGCGGTTTTTATCATTGCGCAAAAGCTTGGTGGCATTTTCAATTTGCTGGCGCTTTTTCGATTCCTCCCTACACGCTTCACCGATGGGGTCTATCGTTTGATTGCTCGCAATCGAAAGCTTTGGTTTGGAACGCACAGCAGTTGTCCTCCCCCCCCAACGGGGTTCAAAGAGCGTTTTATTTCATAAATAAAGTGTTCGCCGAATAGAACAAAGGAACAGCCATACAGTACGGCTCTTTCACCAGAAACTACTTTTCTATTTCGTGAATAATTCCCTTGAAATACTTTAGCCGTATCCTAAATCATTTATTATGATACGACTATTATTTATTTTTTGTTTGAGTTTATGTTTTGTACAGTGCTATACTGAAGAGTCTCTTCATGCTCCACTACCTAAGAAAAACTTGCACCTCTATTTTCAAGCTACCGAATCGTGCCCCATTCTTCATGGTCATTTTCAGGTGCAAATCCACACGAAAGATTCGGATACACAAAAAAGAACCTTAATAAAAGAGAGCTATTTTTGGACCAAGACATTACCTTTTGAGGCAAGCCTCCCTATTATTGAAGAAAAATGGGATTCCTTTTCCACGAGTGACGAAGTTTTTTATGTGAGCATTCGCTGGGACTCCGACGGAAATGGTGTTTATTGCGATGGCGACTTAGTCTTAGACTACCAAATCAAAGATCCAAAAGTTCTATTGCAGGAAAAACAACAGAAGGTATACCTTAAGAAAAGTAAAGGTGCGCTTTGTACTACTTTTTAGGGTAGTGATCATCCCATTTTTTTTCTTGCGGAACTGCTTTGACTTTCCCCAAGGATGTTCCTACCATAAGGGAAACAGCTGCGTCTCCAGTAACGTTTACAATGGTGCGACACATATCCAACGGACGGTCAATAGCAAAAATAAGTGCTAGACCCGCTTCTGGAATTCCAGCCTGCGCCAAGACAATTACCAGCATAACAATGCCTGCACTTGGAACGGCCGCGGTACCAATAGAGGCCAAGGTTGCAGTAAAAATGATACCCAGTTGAGCCGATAGGCTTAAATCCAAGCCAAAGGCCTGGGCGATAAATACAGCCGCTACTCCTTGATACACACTGGTCCCATCCATGTTAATCGTAGCACCAATAGGCAATACAAAACTAGCAACTTCTTCATCTACCCCTAAATGTTCTTCAACACGCTCCATCGTTACTGGAAGTGTTGCGGCACTAGAAGAAGTGGAAAAAGCTAAAAGCTGAGCTGGCGCAATTCCTTTAAAGAAAAAGCTAGGACTCCGCTTGGCAAAAACGCGAACCGCAGCAGCATAAACCCCAATCATCAAAGCCAAGCCTAAAAGAAGGGTAATCGCGTAGAGAGCCAAGGCTTGGAATAATTCCAGACTGGGAGCTTCCACCACTAAGGCGGCTAGCAATGCAAATACTCCATAAGGAGCAATCAACATGATGAGATCAATCATTTTGAGAATTACTTCATTAAAAGCATCAAAAAAACCTTTGACACTTCGGGCTTTTTCCTCTGGAATCAAAATCATTCCCACTCCAAAAAAGAGTGCGAAAAAGATGATTTGCAGCATATTGCGATTGCTAGTAGCAGCTTGAAAGATATTGTCTGGCACAATGTCCACCAACGCCTGCAAGGGGCCTGCCTCACGTTGCTTTGCGGCCACTTTACGTTTTGCATCAGCATCGGAAGAGTAGGCTTCTACCAGTTCTTGACGGGTTTCTACACTAATCGATTTCCCCGGTTTTATTGTATTTACTAAAACCAACCCGATGCTAACCGCAACTAGGGTAGTCACCAAATAAGTCCCTATAGTTCGACCTCCCATAGCAGAAAGCTTGGAGATGTCTTTCAAATCCGATACGCCCTTGATTAGGGAGGCAAGAATCAGGGGGATAGCTATCAGCTTGAGTAGATTGATAAAGATGGTGCCAAAAGGTTTGACATAATCACGAACGATCAAGTCTCCAGAATCAACAAATGACATGGTGAGACCAAAAAGAACGCCCAAAAGCATTCCAATTAAAATTTTCCAGTGGAGGGCTAATTTTTTCATGCTGAATAAATTCAATTTAGGTAGCACGAAAAGTACGGATAAAATTTTAAAGCTTAGTACTTCTGTTAAGGAGTGAAAAATCTGCTAGAACCAAGGCTGCCATTGCTTCCACGATAGGAACAGCTCTAGGAACAACACAGGGATCGTGGCGTCCTTTGCCTTGCATTTCAACCATTTCCCCTTGCTTATTCAGCGTTGTTTGGGTTTGCATGATGGTTGCAACAGGCTTAAAGGCTACTTTAAAATAGATATCCATTCCGTTGGAAATCCCACCTTGTACACCCCCAGAATGATTGGTTTGAGTGCTGCCATCAGCATTGAATTGATCATTGTGCTGACTCCCTTTGCGTTGGGCTCCGGCAAAACCGCTACCGTATTCAAAACCTTTAACGGCATTGATAGAAAGCATGGCTTTTCCCAGTTCGGCATGCAACTTATCAAATACAGGCTCTCCAAGTCCTAGGGGTACATCCTTAATTACACAACTAACCACCCCGCCCACGGTATCGCCTTCTTTTCGGATTTGTCGAATATAGGCTTCCATTTCCGCTGCCTTGTCAGGGTCGGGGCAGCGTACAGGATTACTTTCTGTTAAATCAAAATTCAGTTCTTGATAGTTTTCATCGAGTGCAATTGGACCTACTGCAGAAACATAAGCGTCAATAGAAACAGATGAAAGAAGTTGCTTTGCAATGGCGCCTGCCACCACTCTGCTGGCAGTTTCTCGAGCAGAACTGCGCCCACCACCACGATAGTCTCGAACACCGTATTTCTCATCATACACCTTATCGGCATGCGAAGGTCGATAACTGTCCTTGATATGGGAGTAGTCCTTAGACTTTTGGTTTGTGTTGTGAATCGCGAATCCGATAGGAGTTCCGGTGGTTTTCCCTTCAAAAATACCAGAATAAAAAACCACTTCATCGGGTTCCTTACGCTGTGTCACAAGGGCAGATTGCCCCGGTTTACGTCGATTAAGATCGGTTTGTATTGCGTCAATATCCAATTCGATGCCAGAGGGGCATCCATCAATCACTCCGCCGATTGCAGCGCCGTGAGATTCTCCAAAAGTCGTAAGGCGAAACAGTTGCCCAAAAGAATTTCCTGCCATAATGAAGGGCAAATATACTGCAAACTGTTGTCAAACATTAACATTTTCATAGGCATTCTTGTAGCAAAATCACCATGGAAAGAGATCTTAAATTCCGTATTTTTGGAAAAATTTTAATATGAAAAAGCTCCTTGGAATAGTTGTTTTGGCTTGTTTGGGTTGTTCCGAATCACACGAGTTAGTGATCAAAGGTACGATTGATTCAGACGAACCCTTGAAGATTATCCGTTATATTCCAGATAGCAATAACCAGCCTCGCCCCTATGATACGGTTCCTTCCGTCGCGGGAAAATTTCTTTTTAAGGTAGCCGTCGAAAAGCCAAATATTAATTTTATTACTGTGGAAGGTAAAAATGGCAGCTTTCCTTTTATTGCGGAAAAAGGTAGCTTGACAATGGCCATCAAATCTGAGAATATTGCCAATTCAAAAACCTCAGGATCTCTTTCCAATGATGATTATATGGCGTTTAAAGATCAAAGTGAAGCCTACGGAGTCCAATTGCAACAGCTCACCGAAGAGATCAATGAGGCGCGACAGTACAATGACAATTTGTTGGTTGAAGAATTACAACGACAGACCAACCAAGTTCGACAGGAGATTAGTTCCTACGAGCAAGGATTAATTACAGACAAGACTGATTCTTATTTATCCGTTTTATTACTGGATCGGATGCTTAACAGTAAAACCCTTAGCCCTGCGCAAGTCAAGCCTATTTTTGCTACTTATTCGGAGCGTATACAGCAATCGGTCATAGGACAAGGCATTCAAAGCCGACTCAATGCCCCCATCTCCCCTACTGACATTGGCAGCAAGGCTCCTAATTTTACAGCACCAAACCCCGAAGGCAGTCCTTTAGAACTGCAAAAACAATTAGGAAAAATCACCATTCTTGATTTTTGGGCATCCTGGTGCCGTCCCTGCCGCATTGAAAATCCCAACCTTGTTCGTACCTACAACAAGCTCAAAGATAAAGGCTTGCATGTGGTAAGTGTCTCTTTGGATCGAGACAAAAAACGTTGGCTTCAGGCCATTAAAGACGATGGCTTAAACTGGGATCATGTGTCTAATTTGAAATACTGGAGAGATCCGGTCGCACAGCTATATAAAGTGTCTTCCATTCCAGCCACCTTTATATTGGATGAAAACGGTTTTATTATTGCCAAAAACCTTCGGGGACCTCAACTAGAAGCAACCCTGACGAAATTAATGCAATAAGATTAAAAGGGAAGGTACTGCAACCAGTCCTCAAGTAATTGAGGGGAAAACATCAAACTCAATAGAATCCCTCCTACAGCACCGCCTAGATGCGCAGAATGCCCTATTTGATCTCGTTGGCTTTTCATTCCATAAAGAGTATATCCTAGATAGAGCAACACAAACAAGTAACCCGGCATGGGAATTGGTATAAACAAGAAGCCTACTTTCATCTCTGGAAAAGCCAATAGGGCTGAAAAAAGGACACCAATGACTCCTCCACTCGCGCCCACGGCACTATAACTCGGTTTACTTCGATTAAAATACATACCTAAAACGCTGCCACTAAAAACACTCCCAAAATACAACAACCAAAAAGCATAGCCCCCAAAATAACTTACTACATAATCTCCAAAAAACACCAGCGTCATCATATTAAAGAGCAAATGAGTGGTGTCTGCATGTAAAAAACTGGAAGAAATCAATCGGTAGTATTGCCCTTGATTTACAGCTGCTATTTGAAACAGGTATTTGTTAAAAAAAGAGGAGTCTTGAAATCCTTTACGGGAAATCAACACATTGGCAGCGATCAGAAGCAGCACATAAAAACTCAAGGCCATAGGATATGTTTCAAATGCGCAATGTAGTATATTTGCTCCAAAGACAACCCTTTGAATCGAATTGCCTTTATCGTCCTCGCCCCCCTACTTTACGGGCTCTCTTTCCTCCCCTTTTGGGTATTACACCTTATCTCAAACGGCTTAGCTTTCCTCCTACATCGGGTAATTGGCTACCGTAAAAAGATGATTCAAACTTATTTGGATCGAATTTTTCCCGACAAAACACCGCACGAACGCGCCCAAATTCGAGCAAAATTCTACCTGAATCTGAGCGATGTGATTTTAGAGACCATCAAAAGTATTACCCTATCGCCAAAGGCTATCCAGAAACGATTTAAAGTGATTGATATTGAGGCGCTAACCCAGTATGAAAACCAGGACCGTTCGGTCTTTATCGTTTGTGGACACTACTCCAACTGGGAATGGATGGCATCTTTGGGACTTCAGTTTCACAAGCAATACCCCTACCTGATATACAGTCCGCTGCAAAATCCCTATTTCAACAATTTCATCAAGCGCATTCGCAAAAAATACCAGGTTTTATTGCTTCCACGAAAAGAAACCGTGGTGACTTTGACTCGCCAAGAACAAAAATCGATTCCGAGAGCGTATGGTTTTGCGATGGATCAATCGCCTAGAATGAATCCAAAGGCCTATTGGCGATCCTTTTTAGGGATACGCGTACCGGTGTTCACTGGGGCAGAACGACTGGCAAAAGAATTTGATATTCCTTTAGTTTACGCTTCCATAAATCGCGTAAAGAGAGGATATTATGAGGTTCAGTTTGAAGTATTAGAAGAAAACCCAAAAGCCACTCCAGAAAACGATATTACAAATCGTTTTTACGACAAATTAGAAGCACAAATCTACCAAGATCCCGTTCAGTATTTATGGTCGCACCGTCGCTTTAAGCACGAAGGGAAAGAGCTCATATCAAAGTGTTGATTTGGTTTAAAACCGTTTCTGCCAGCCCATCAGCAACAGCTTGACTGGGGGCTTCGGTATAGATTCGAATAATGGGTTCTGTATTGGACTTTCGCAAATGTATCCATCGATCATCAAAGTCTATTTTAACTCCATCAATGGTTGATGGATTTTGGTCTATGTACACATTTTTTATTTTTTCTAAAATCCCATCTACATCCATTCCTACTTTTAATGTCACTTTGTTTTTGCTCATAAAAAACGACGGGTAGCTAGCCTTTAACACGGAAACAGATTGCTGACGGTCCGCCAAATGGGATAAAAACAATGCGATTCCTACCAATGCATCGCGACCATAGTGTAATTCGGGATAGATGATTCCTCCATTACCTTCACCCCCAATGACAGCCTTTTCTGCTTTCATGGAGACAACCACGTTGACTTCACCCACCGCCGCAGCCGTGTATTTTCCTCCATGTTTTTCGGTGATTACTCGTAAAGCTCGGGTAGAAGATAAATTGGAAACAGTATTGCCCTTGGTTTTAGACAAAACATAGTCCGCACAGGCAACAAGGGTATACTCTTCCCCGAACATTTGTCCTTTTTCGTCCACAAAAGCCAAACGATCTACATCGGGATCCACTACAATACCAAAATCCGCTTTTTCCTTAGTTACTGTAGCACAAAGATCTCCTAAGTGTTCCTTTAAAGGTTCTGGATTGTGAGGAAAATGACCCGTAGGTTCGCAATAGAGCGGTATCATCTCAACTCCCAACGCCTTTAATAGCGGTGGAATTGAAATCCCTCCTGTGGAATTCACCGCATCGACAACCACTTTGAATCCAGCACTTTGAATCGCCGCTACATTTACCAATGGCAGCTCTAAGATGGCTTGAATATGCTGCTCGATAAAGTCATTGCGAACGTGGCATTTTCCCAAAGCATCCACCTCTGCAAATTCAAAGGCTTCTTTTTCAACCATTGCCAGAAGGGTTGCCCCATCCAATGCAGAGATAAACTCTCCTTTTTCATTGAGTAGCTTTAAGGCGTTCCATTCTTTGGGATTGTGGCTAGCAGTCAAAATAATGCCCCCTTGAGCTTGTTCAAAAACTACTGCCATTTCGATTGTTGGGGTGGTTGACAAACCTGCATCGATCACATCCACACCTAGGCCAATCAAAGTGTTTTGCACCAATTCTTGAAGCATCGCTCCCGATAAACGGGCATCTCTACCAATGACAACTTTTATTTTTTTCTGTTGATTTTGATCAAGCAACCAAGTACCATAGGCCGCTGCAAAACGAACGGCATCCAAAGGAGTTAAATTTTCTTCAGGCTGTCCGCCGATGGTGCCTCGAATTCCGGAGATAGATTTGATTAGCGTCATGTCTCAAAAGTACACAATCCCTTTATGAGAGCCATTTGAAGATAGATTAGTTTTCCACAATAGCTGCTTATAATTATCCTGGCTGTTTCCTATTCGATCCCGATACTCCAGTATCTTTAAAACGTGAATTATTTAGCTCATATTTACTTGTCGGGTTCGAATACCCACCATGCTTTAGGCAATTTTATAGCCGATGACATTAAAGGATTGGAATGGAAAAAATATCCAATCAAAATACAAGAAGGCATCCTTCTGCACCGCGCCATCGATTCCTACACGGATAAGCATGCCCTTTTCAAGAAGCATGTTAGCCTGCTCTTTCCTATCTACCGCCACTACAGTAGGGTAATTGTAGATATGTATTACGATCATTTTTTAGCCTGCCATTGGAAAAAGTTTCATCCCTTGCCTTTGAATTCATTCGCTGAAAATTTTTATACCACACTGGAAAACCATTTGCCTTTACTTCCTGAAGTGTATGAAAAACGCCTTCCGCACATCCGAAAAGGCAATTGGTTTCTCAAATACGCTTCTATTGATGGATTGGGACAGATTCTTTGGCAAATGGAACAACGCACTCGTTTCCCCTCTAAGCTTTCAGATTCCATCTCTGAATTAAAGCTGCACTATTCTCTTTTGGAAAGTGATTTTCTCGAATTTTTTCCCCTTCTCTGTGGCTATTGTAAAAAGCACCCCAACGCTGGGAATTATAAAGAATTACCGTACTTTGAGATTTAAAAATTCAGTATTATGACTCGAAGCTTATATTCTTGGCTTGCGATAGCCATTGTCGCGAGCTGCCATGCTCCTGTTGAACAACCTCAATCTGCCGTAGTTTCAGCGCGAGCAGAAGCCTCTAAAATTGGCATTGACATCCTCAAAAAAGGAGGCAATGCATTTGATGCGATGATCGCAACCCATCTTGCTTTGACAGTTTGTTATCCCAATGCAGGGAATATTGGCGGCGGCGGCTTTTTAATATATCGCAAAGCAGACGGAACCGTTGGAAGCTTGGACTATCGCGAAAAGGCACCAGCTGCAGCGGATCGGGACATGTATTTGGATACTACAGGAAACGTAATTCCTGACAAAAGTACCCTAGGGGGCCTTGCGGTTGGTGTTCCAGGCAGTGTAGCCGGTTTGACTGATATTCATGAAAAATTAGGTTTTCTTCCCTTTAAAGACCTGGTACAACCGGCCATTGAGCTGGCAGAAAAGGGCTATGTGGTTACTGAAAAACAAGCTCGAAGTTTCGCCAGCAAAAGAGAGCAATTCATCCTTATCAATGGAAAAAACACACGTTACGCTTATCCATATCAAGCAGGAGATACTGTTTTCAATCCGGAACTAGCCAGTGCTCTAAAACGGATTCAAGCGCATGGAAGAGCGGGTTTTTACCAAGGCGAAACAGCCGATCAAATTGTAGAAACAGTTGCTGCTACAGGTGGAATTATCACTCATGATGATTTAAAGAACTACCAAGCCATTTGGCGCGATCCTTTACGTTTTTCATATAAAGACCTATCCCTAGTATCCATGGCTCCTCCCTCTAGTGGTGGTGTTTGCTTGGCGCAAATGATGGGAATGATAGAAGATTATGATATAGGACAATATGGGCATAATTCTCCCGAAGCGATGCAAGTCATGATCGAAGCTGAACGACGCTCCTATGCGGATCGCAGTGAGTTCTTGGGAGATCCTGATTTTGTTTCCATTCCAATCGATAGTCTTATGGATAAGAATTATCTAAAAGAACGAATGTTAGATTTTAGCTGGGATCAAGCCACTTTATCTTCGGCCATCAAACCCGGTGGGATTGTGTGGAATGAAAGCGATGAAACCACCCACTACTCCATCTTAGACAAAGACGGTAATGCTGTTTCGGTGACTACCACGTTAAATGGAAGTTACGGATCCAAGGTATATGTGGAAGGCAGCGGTTTTTTCCTCAACAACGAAATGGATGACTTTAGTAGCAAACCCGGCACTCCCAATATGTTTGGCTTGGTAGGCAGTAAAGCCAATGCCATTGCACCCGGAAAGCGGATGCTGAGTTCCATGACACCAACCATTGTGGAAAAGAACGGAAAGTTATGGATGATTGTGGGAACACCGGGAGGCTCAACTATCATTACCTCCGTATTTCAAACCATATTAAATGCCTATGAATTTAAAATGGAGATGCAAGCAGCTGTAGAAGCCCCTCGTTTCCATCATCAGTGGTTGCCCGATGTAGTCGTCTTAGAACCCAATCGATTTACCCAAGCCCAAATCCAGCCCTTGCAAGAAAAAAACTATAACATCGAGGAAAAATTAACTCGTATTATCGGCCGAGTAGATGCCATTATGATCGCGGAAGATGGTGCCATTGGTACAGGCGCCGATCCTCGAGGGGATGATGCAGCCGCCGTTTGGTAGATTGAAAAACAAAAAGGGGTAGCGTATTTAATTCGTGCTGAAAACACTATTTTTACCGGGTTTATGAATGAGGAAAAGGATTTAATTGAAGTACAGGGAGCTCGGGTTCACAATCTGAAAAACATAGACGTAGCCATTCCGCGCGAAAAGCTCGTGGTAATCACGGGGTTATCGGGAAGTGGCAAGTCTTCGTTAGCTTTTGAAACCATCTATGCAGAAGGGCAACGGCGCTATATGGAAACGTTTTCCGCTTATGTACGCCAGTTTTTAGGGAATCTAGAACGACCGGATGTTGACAAAATAGACGGACTTTCTCCTGTCATCGCCATTGAACAAAAAACAACTTCACGCAGTCCTCGTTCCACTGTAGGAACCATCACAGAACTCTACGACTACCTCAGGCTTTTATATGCCCGAATTGGAACCGCCTATAGCTACACCACCCAAAAAAAAATGGTTAGCTATACAGACGCTCAAATCCTTTCCTTGATTCAAAAAGAGTTTGAAGGCAAGAAGATCGCCCTTCTAGCTCCTATTGTGAAATCCCGAAAAGGACATTATCGCGAACTGTTTGAAAACCTTATCAAACAAGGCTTTATTCGGGCTCGTGTGGATGGTCAGATAGTCAACTTGACCCCAGGAATGAAAGTTGATCGCTACAAGACCCACGATATTGAATTGGTTGTGGATCGGATCAAAATGGAAGCCACAGCCAATATTGAAAAACGTTTGGAAGATTCGGTGGCTACAGCCATGGAATTTGGAGAGGATACCCTTTTGATTATTGACCTTGACTCGGATAAGCAACGCTATTTTAGTCGTAACCTAATGTGCCCCGAGTCGGGCATTTCCTATCCCAAGCCCGAGCCCAACACTTTTTCCTTTAACTCCCCCAAGGGTATGTGTCCAGATTGTAAAGGTCTTGGAGTTCAGCAAGTACTCAATCCAGATAAAATCATCCCAGACCGCTCCGTATCCATCAACAACGGTGGCATTGCACCGCTAGGAGAACGCAAAAGCAATTGGGCCTTCAAGCAAATGGATGTTATTGCAAAATGTTATGATTTTTCACTCAACGATCCGATCTCTAAAATCCCAGGACCGGCCCTTCAAATCATCCTTAAAGGCGGCAAGGAAAAATTTGCCATACCCTCCAAATCCTTGGGTATTACCCGGGATTATAAAATTGATTACGAAGGCATAGAAAACTTTATTCAATACCAATACCGCAATAGTGAATCCACTGGAATAAAGCGCTGGGCGCATGCTTTTATGGACGAAAAAAGCTGTTCCTCTTGCCAGGGTAATCGGTTAAAAAAAGAAGCACAATACTTTAAAATCGACGAACAAAACATTGGGGATTTATCTGATATGGATCTTGTCGATCTATTTGAATGGTTTGACACGCTCCCAGCCAAGCTATCCGACAACGAAAATAAAATAGCCTCCGAGCTGCTTAAAGAACTTAAAACCCGAACGCGTTTTCTTTTGGATGTAGGGCTCAACTATTTGACAATCAATCGCTCTTCTCGTTCGCTTTCGGGTGGCGAAGCCCAACGTATTCGCTTGGCTACGCAAATTGGCTCTCAGTTGGTAGGAGTTCTCTACATACTTGATGAGCCTAGTATTGGTCTTCACCAAAGAGACAATCAACGCTTGATCGAATCCCTAGAGTCGCTTCGAGACTTAGGCAATTCGGTTATCGTTGTGGAACACGATAAAGATATGATCTTGCGCTCCGATCATGTTATTGACATGGGGCCCTATGCTGGGAAAAACGGTGGCGAAATCATCTCCGAAGGACCACCCCAGGAACTTAGCAACCTAGACACGCTCACCGCTGCCTATCTGACGCATCAAAAGCAAATTCCCATTCCCAAAAAACGTCGTAAAGGCAACGGTAAAAAGATTACCCTCAAAGGCTGCCGGGGAAATAACCTAAAGGCTGTCACGGTAGACCTCCCTCTTGGAAAAATGATAGGAGTAACGGGTGTTTCGGGCAGTGGTAAATCCACATTGATTAATGAAACACTCTATCCGATCCTAAATGCTCATTACTTCAATGGTGTCAAAGAACCTTTGGACTATGATTCCATTTCAGGATTACAACATTTGGATAAAGTGGTTGATATCAATCAAAGCCCTATTGGGCGAACTCCCCGCAGTAATCCAGCGACCTATACTGGGGTGTTTAGTGAAATTAGAACCTTGTTTACCAAAACCCCTGAAGCACAAATTCGAGGATATAAGCCTGGTCGTTTTAGCTTTAATGTCAAAGGAGGGCGTTGCGAAACCTGTCAAGGCGGTGGTATGCGGGTCATTGAAATGAACTTCCTTCCCGATGTGTATATCGAATGTGAAGATTGTCAGGGCAAACGTTTCAATCGAGAAACGCTAGAGATTCGATATCGTGGAAAGTCCATTGCCGATGTATTGGAAATGACAATAAATGAATCCGTTGCTTTTTTTGAACCCATTCCCAAGATTTATAAAAAACTAAAAACCATACAAGAGGTAGGATTGGGATATGTAGCTCTTGGTCAGTCCTCTACTACCCTATCCGGAGGGGAGGCACAGCGAATCAAATTGGCCTCAGAACTCTCCAAACGCGATACGGGTAACACCATTTACATTTTAGATGAACCCACCACAGGGCTTCATTTTGAAGATATCCGTGTGCTTATGGAAATGCTCAATCGTTTGGTTGACAAGGGCAATACCGTTTTGATTATTGAACACAACCTTGATGTTATCAAACAAGTGGATTATGTCATTGACATCGGTCCTGAAGGTGGAAAAGGAGGTGGAGAGCTCATCGGTCAAGGCACACCCGAAGAATTGATTCAGCTTAAAAATAGTTATACAGCGGAATATCTCGCTAAAGAATTTGAACACCAAACCACATAAGATGCCATCCAACCAAAACCCTCAAAAAAACTGGAGCGCTGTTAAAGCAAATGATTCCTGGGCCTTGTTTAAAATCATGAGTGAGTTTGTAGAAGGCTACGAACGTTTGGGTGCTATTGGGCCTTGCGTTTCCATTTTTGGATCGGCGCGAACTCCAGTGGATCACCCTACCTACGCCTTAACTCGTGATATCGCCTATGCCATTTCAAAACACGGTTATGGAGTCATCTCTGGCGGTGGACCTGGGGTAATGGAAGCGGCCAATCTTGGAGCGCAACAGGCCAAGGGCATATCGGTCGGACTTAATATCAACTTGCCTTTTGAGCAAACCAGCAACCCTTACATCGACACCGACAAGGTGATCAACTTCGAGTATTTTTTTGTTCGGAAAGTGATGTTTGTTAAATACGCTCAAGGGTTTGTGGTCATGCCGGGAGGCTTAGGTACCTTGGACGAACTGTTTGAAGCCTTAACCCTCATCCAAACAGAAAAAATCAAAGCCTTCCCGATCATACTGGTCGGTAAAAGTTATTGGGGTGGTTTGTTGGATTGGATTAAAAAGCAGTTGTTAAAGGAAAAGAATATCAGCCCAGAAGACTTAAATTTGATCCAAATTGTCGAAACACCAGAGGAAGTACTGCTTGCACTTGACAAATTCCATGTAAAAGGCAGTTTTCGTCCTAACTTTTAATAATGGAGCTACGTCCTCTCATTTTTTGCTTCCTTTTCTCTATTTCCATGGGATGGTCGCAATCTGGAGTGTCGTATAATATTGATGCTGCTTTAAACATTGAAAAGAAGCAGGTCGTAGTTAACCAAAAAGTCCATATAGAGCCTCATTCACTTGTAAATGACACCTTGTACTTCAATGACTGGAATCACGCCTATAGCAGCTCTAAAACCCCGCTAGCAAATCGATTTGCAGAAGAGTTTGATCGTCGTTTCTATTTGGCTGCTAAAAATCGCTTGGGGGCTACGCGTATATTTGAGATCAAAGCAAATGACAATACTTTAAGATGGTTTCGACCAAAAGGGCACCCAGATCAATTGGGACTCATTATTCCAACCGAAGCACTCGAAAAAGGAATTGATCTTTTGATGCGCTACCAACTCACTTTGCCCGATGCACGCTTTTCGGGCTATGGCTTCAATGAAAATGAGGCTTCTTTTCAACTTCGTGAATGGCTATTGACCTATACGGGGCCTGAAACGGAATCCAATTCGTTAATCAGCAATCTGAATTTGGACGATCAGCAACATTTACCCGCCCAGTACCGAATCACTTTGCAGGTGCCTTCAAACTATCAGGTAGTTAGCGCCCTTCCTCGTCAAAACAACTCGCTTTGGAGCGGGCGATCCATTGACTGCCCCTCTTTTTGGCTAAATACAAAAGAAGATTTTTTTGATCACCAACTGGACAATGGTGTGCGAATCTTTTCTGATATTGATTATCCCGATCAAATGCACGAAGAATCGGAGCGACAGTTTCAAAAAATATACCGCTTTCTAAACACTGAGCTGGGATTGAATGATTCAAAACAATTCGTAATTACCAAAGAGGCTTACAACAAACATCCTTTCTATGGTTTGAACCAATTACCGGCCTTCCTAAGCCCCTTTTCCAAGTCATTACTTAACGAACTTAAAATCGTTAAAGTCTTTGCTCGAAACTATTTTCAACAACAGTTAGCCCTTCCCAAAAGAGAAAATCAGTGGTTGCTAGAGGGCTTGCCCGTTTATTTGGTGATAAAGTATATTGAGACCTACTACCCTTCCCTGCGTTTTATGGGAGAATTATCCAATATCTTCTATTTACGTACTTATGGAATCGCTAAAATGCCTTTTAATGATGGCTTCATGACTTATACTGAGTTCGTGCTTCGGAATAATTTACATCAAGAAGCCGCCAGTGAAAAGTCAAAATTATCGCGTTTTAATGAACGAATTGCGATCCCTTACCACGTGGGGATTGGATTGCGTTATCTAGAATCTTATATGGGGGATACTGAATTTCGAAAGATTCTCCAAGACTTAGCCCAAAGCAATAACACCGAAGCTCTTAAAGCTGTTTTCCATCAAGAAGGCTCTGTTGATATTCAATGGTTTTATGACGAATACATCCACACAAGATTAGGGCTTGATTTTCGTTTGCGACAAAAGAAACTTGGAAAAGATCAAATCCAAATTCAAATTACCGAAAAAACCAATCGCCTGATTCCGGTAAAAGTTAGTTTGTTGAAAGACACAGAGGTTCTTCTGGAAAAATGGGTGATTCCTCACCCCGATAGCCTGTTGGTTTTTGATAAGGGGAAATCAAATCAAGTAGCTGTAAATCCATTTATTGGATTGCCTGAATCGAACAAAGAAAACAACTGGAAATCGACCCAATCAAAGCTTTTTAAAAAGCCTTTTTCTCTTAAATTCGTTAAAGATATAGAGGTTCCCAATCGCAATCAACTCTTTGTTAATCCCATTAACAATTATAATGCCTATGACGGAATATCCCTGGGATTGCGTCTGCACAATAAAAAACTTACCCGTCAAAATTTTAAAATAGACATTCGCCCCCAGTATTCTTTTTTGGAAGAAAATCTAGTGGGAAGTTACAGTCTCTCAGCCCGATTTAATTCTTTGGAACGAAAGAATTACCTCACCACAATTGCTCTTGGAGGATCCAGTTATCACTACGCATCTGGTCTTCGATACAATGTTATTGCCCCCCAACTTGCTTTCTTCTTCCGAACCCCAGACTTTCGTTCCAACAAACGACAGGTTCTAAGTGCTTCTTGGTATAGTATTTCGAAAGAAATCGCAGCGGGAGTTGACACTTCCCCAGAATACGGTGTATTTAAAGTGGAGCACCTTTATTCTAATAAGGCCGCCATCAACCATCTCACTTTTGGCAGCAGTTTGGAACTAGCCAATTCATTTAGCAAGATTCGATTTAACCTTGATTACCGGAAGCTATTTACCAGTGGCCGCCAATTTCAAGCCCGGTTTTTTGCTGGTAAATTTTTGTCAAACAAAGTTGAAAATGATGGCTTTTTTGATTTCAGTTTGACACGCCCCAACGATTATCTTTATCAATATCAATACCTCGGACGTTCAGACACCACTGGCTTCTACAGCCAGCAGTTTATTCTCGCGGAAGGAGGGCTCAAATCCAACATCACCAATCCCAATGTAGGGGATTACCTATTAAGCACCAATCTTATGCTGAGTCTCTGGAAGTGGATTGAAGTCTATGGAGACATAACTTTAGCAAAGAACTACCATCACCCGCTGAAAAGCTATTGGGGTACTGGGATTCGCTTAAATCTTGTTCCAGATTATCTAGAAGTATATTTTCCAGTCTATAGCAATTTTGGATTTGAACTCAATAATAATGCGTATGCACGTGACCTGCGATTAGTGTTGACCATTCAACCAAAACAGTTAATGACCTTGTTTACCCGGAAGTGGTTTTAGCCGATAGAACCGCTTTTTTTTGTAAATTTGTGCTTCATGAGTTTAGAAACTTCTACTACTTCAAAAATCAATTTCGACACCTATAAAGAACGTGTTCTTTTGGACTACAGAATAAGCTTTCTTAGCCGTTCTTGCAGCCTTTTAGGACGCCGAGAAGTACTCACCGGAAAGGGGAGTTTTGGGATTTTTGGAGATGGTAAAGAACTTCCTCAAATCGTTATGAATCACTTTTTCCGAAAAGGTGATTTTCGTGCAGGATACTACCGAGATCAAACATTCTTAATGGCGCAAGGATATTTAGATGTTGATCAATTTTTTGCAGCTATCTATGCGCATCCCAGTTTGGAAAAAGAACCGATGTCTGGGGGTCGTCAAATGGGAGGGCACTTCAATACTCGTAGTATTGATGAAAATGGAGAATGGCTAGATCTCATGGCACAGAACAACCACAGCTCAGACATTTCTCCAACAGGGGGTCAAATGCCACGCTTGGTGGGCTTGGCTCATGCCTCCAAAATTTATCGAGAACGCGCAATTTCCAATAGCGAGAAGTTTAGTGCCAATGGAAATGAAATTGCTTGGGGAACCATTGGTAATGCCAGTGCTGCAGAAGGTTTATTCTTTGAGGCTGTAAATGCTTTAGGAGTCCTTCAAGTCCCTGCTATCTTATCTGTTTACGATGATGGGTATGGTATTTCAGTTTCCAATAAAGACCAAATGACCAAGGGAAGCGTATCGGAAGCCCTTGCTGGTTTTCAAAAAGAAGGAGCCTCCACAGGTCTTGAGATTCTTCAGGTAAAAGGTTGGGATTATGCTGCTCTGATGAAGACATACAGCCATGCTGAAAAATTAGCTCGTGAAAAGCACCTCCCCGTTTTGGTTCACATTCAAGAATTGACTCAGCCGCTAGGCCATTCTACTTCTGGTTCGCACGAACGGTATAAATCCAAAAAACGGCTGGCTTGGGAAAAGAAATACGACTGCATCAATCAATTTAAAAAATGGATTCTCAGTCAAGGAATTGCTTCTGAAGAAACACTCGAGCAACTTGAAAAAGCCATTAACAATGAAACTCGGAAGGGTAAAAGCCTTGCTTGGGACGATTATTGTAGCCTGATGGCTGATTCCAAGAAAGAATTGGTGGCCGTATTTGATAACTTGGCTCCTGCAACCCAGAACGATGTCGCCTTTGCTTTATTACAAAAAGAACTAATTTCCTTGGAAGATTTCGGCTTGCGGGAATTGATGCAGATTGCTCGTAAAGCCCTACTGGTTTTGCGCCAAATGACTCCCAGCTCTCGTCAACCCCTTGTTGACTGGATAGAAAGCAATAATAAAACCCTACACGAGCGGTACAGTACCCATTTATACAATGAAAATATTCCTGAACGGGAGAATGTTCCGATCCGTTATCCCTCCAAAGAAGAATGGGTTGATGGTCGAGTGGTACTCCGTGATAACTTTGATGCTCTTTTAGATAAGGAAGAACGGCTGCTCCTGTTTGGAGAGGATGTTGGCAAAATTGGCGACGTGAATCAAGGTGCTGAAGGCTTGCAAAAGAAACACGGTGAGGATCGTGTTTTTGATACTGGAATTCGTGAAGCAACTATTATTGGGCAAGGGATTGGAATGGCACTTCGTGGGCTTCGCCCCATTGCCGAAATTCAGTATTTGGACTATATGCTGTATGCACTGCACACCTTAAGTGATGATTTAGCTTCTATGAATTATCGTACTAAAGGTCAGCAAATAGCTCCTTTAATTATCAGAACAAGAGGGCATCGTCTGGAAGGTATTTGGCACTCTGGATCCCCTATGGGTACACTCATCCATTCGATGCGAGGAATTTACCTCTTAGTACCCCGAAACCTCACTCAAGCCGCAGCTATGTACAATAGCTTGCTGCAAATCAATCAACCTGCCTTGGTTATTGAGCCTTTAAGCGGGTACCGATTAAAGGAAAAACGTCCCTCTAACTTAGGAGATTTCACGATAACTTTGGGCTCCGTTGAAATTGTTCAAGAAGGTTCTGATATCACAGCGGTAAGCTATGGATCTACTTTCCGCATCCTTGAAGCGGCTGCCAAAGAAGTAGCCCCCATGGGCATTTCGGTAGAAGTGATTGATGCGCAATCCCTCTTACCATTTGATATTGAAGGAAGTGTTGGCAAAAGCGTTACTAAAACAAATCGCTTGCTCATTGTAGATGAAGATGTACCAGGAGGTGCTACTGCCTATTTATTACAGCAATTAATAGATAAGCAAAATATTTTCCAGTCATTGGACAGTGCCCCCTGCCTAATCAGTGCTAAAGAGCATCGCCCTCCCTATGGAAACGATGGAGACTATGCTTCCAAGCCCTCCAAAGAGGATATTATAGAGGCACTTTATCAAATGATGAGTGAAAGTGATCCAACTCGATTTCCTAAACTATACTAAGTCCATAACTCAATCACGAGTTGCTTCAAAATGGCTTCAACAGAAGTAGCATTCCCCACGACGCCTTTGCTTTTGAGATCTGCTTGATAAATAGAATTCAACGCTTTACTGCATTTTTTCATATTGTAATGCCTTGCAGCCTCTTGGTATTCTTTAATGAAATAAGGAGATACTCCCAACACATTGGCTGCTTCTTGTTTGTTATCAAGCGCGTGGTACTGCATCAACCGTTGAAAATAGGAAAACAAACTACTAATGGTGAGTACCAAAGGGTATTGCTTTTGGTTTTGAGCCAGATAGTCCACGATGCGGAGACTCTTACTGAAATTCCTTTGACCAACGGCTTTTTGAAGTTCAAAATTATTGAACTCCTTACTGATCCCAATATGATACTCAATAACAGCAGGATCCACCGTTTTGCCTTCGGGGAGAACAAACTTGAGCTTTTCTAAAGCTTTTTGAATTCGATGCAGGTCCGAACCCAAAAAATCTTGCAATACCACCACTGACTCAGGCGTAAGACTAAGCTGCAACAGTTCTGCATGGGCACGTAGCCAAGGCCCTACCTGATTGTCATAGAGAGGTTTGCTGTCAAAAACAACGCCTACTTTTTGAGCTGCCTTATAAAGTTTTTTGCGTTTGTCAAAAGCCTTGTTTTTCCAACAAAAAACCAAAACAGTTTGAGGTGACGCTTGCGTTAGGTAATTCGCTAAGGATTCCAATTCTTTATCGATATACTGCGCCTCTTTTACCACTACCAATTGACGCTCAGCCATCATGGGGAAACGCTTAGCTGTTTCGATGATTTGTGCAACCGTGGTTTCTTTCCCATAAAGGATGGTATGATCAAAAGCCGCAGCCTGCTCGTCCACAATTATATCCGTAAGTGCATCTACGAGCTGATCGATAAAATAGGACTCTGCCCCTGCCAACAGATAAAAAGGAGCGAAATTTTTCGCTTGAATTTGCTTTAGGAGCTTTTGAAAGTCTTGCATCTGAAAAAATATCTGCACTTTTGTGCTATGGTTCAATTGAATTTTCCCGCCTACAGATTTGAAATTAAAAATAGGGAAAATAAACCCTATATACTGGATCGTATTCGAAAAAAATGGGTGGTTTTACAACCCGAAGAATGGGTGCGACAACATTGCGTTGCCTTTCTTATAGAAACAAAAAAATACCCTCAAAGTTTAATCAATGTAGAAAAGAAATTGATGCTTAACGGAAAAACGAAACGTTACGATGTCATTGTTTATAGCAAACAAGGGACTCCACAAATTCTTATTGAATGCAAAGCTCCTTCTGTTCCCATCACCCAAGAAAGTTTTGATCAAATTGCGCGTTATAATATGGTGCTTAACAGCCCTTACCTTATGGTGACGAACGGACAGGACCATTTCTATTGTCAAATATCAACAGAAAAAGCCGCCTATCAATTTTTAAAAGAACTTCCCAACTACAATCCAAAATCATGAAACTTGCCGTCGTTTTGTTGAATTGGAATGGAGAAACTCTTTTACGTCAGTTTCTTCCCAGCACCCTTGCCCATTCTCGAGAAGCCAACATCTATGTCATTGATAATGGCTCTACTGATGGATCATTGGCATATCTAAAGAATCAAAAAGAGGTCACTACGATTTGCTTGGAAAAAAATTGGGGCTTTGCCGAAGGATACAATTTGGGATTGCAGCAAATCGATGCCGATTTGTATTGTCTTTTAAACACCGATGTAGAAGTTTCCTCAAACTGGCTTACTCCGCTACTAAACGCTTTTACATCCAATCCAAAATTGGCCGTTGCCCAGCCCCATATTTTGGACTATTATCAAAAAACAAACTTTGAATACGCCGGAGCGGCAGGAGGGTATATCGATGCCTTGGGCTATGCTTTTTGTCGCGGGCGTCTCTTTGACAACATAGAACAAGACAACGGACAGTATGATGATACCACTGATATTGCTTGGGCTAGTGGAGCCTGTTTTTTCATCAGAAAAAATGTTTTTGATCGTTTGGGTGGCTTTGACTCTCGTTTTTTTGCCCACCAAGAAGAGATTGATTTGTGCTGGCGAGCACGCAATTTGGGTTTCAATGTTCAAGCCATTGGAGCTTCTAAGGTTTATCATATCGGGGGAGGTACATTACCGAAAAACACCTTCAAACTGTATTTAAACTATCGGAACGCTTTGGCTATGCTGGCAAAAAATCTTCCTGCCAATCGTTTGCTCATTCGGTTGTTTCTCCGGATGCTACTGGACGGAATCGCAGGGGTTCGTCATTTACTTAAGGGTGAATTTCGATTCACTGGAGCGATCCTAAAGGCCCATTTTCACTTTTACAGACATTTCCCTACCTACCTAAAACAACGTCAAAACAACTACACAACGGATTATTATTATGTTTACTCAGTTGTTTATCAGGTATTTATTAAAAAAATCAAAAAATTTAGTGCACTCCTTAAAAATCAGAGATAAAACAGTATTTTAGAAAACGTTTAAACTTAACAATCTACAATGAAAAAACGACTTCCCTTATTGCTTGCAACTGCAGTGCTACTCGCATCCTGTGTTTCACAAAAGAAATTTACCGAACTGGAACAATTACAACAGGAGACAAAAAACATGTTGGACAGTGCTACGGTAAAACTCAACACATGTAATGACGAAAAGTCTGCGGCAGAAGCAACTGTTGCTTCTCTACAAGAGCGTATTTCCTTTTTGAAATCGAACAACCAAGACTTGATTAACAACATCGGTAACCTTACGACTCTTTCTCAAAAAGGTGCTGAGAACTTAGAAAAGTCCTTAGAGAGCATGAAAGAAAAAGACGTTCGTATCCAAACGATGCAGGACGCTGTAACTCGTAAAGATTCTGTTACCCTTGCTCTTGTCACTTCTTTGAAAGGAGTGCTTGGCAATATGAGTGACGAGGACATTGAAATCAATGTTGAAAAAGGAGTGGTTTATGTTTCTATTTCAGACAAACTATTGTTTAGAAGCGGAAGCTACACGGTTACCAAACGTGCCAAGGAAGTTCTTGGTAAAGTAGCCAAAGTAGTTAACGAAAAATCGGATATTGAATTTATGGTAGAGGGTCACACCGACAATGTGCCAATCAAAAAAGACGGTATCGAAGACAACTGGGATTTAAGTGTAAAACGTGCTACTGCTGTTGTTCGTGTTCTACAGAACGATTTCAACGTAGCCCCAGAACGCATGACCGCTTCTGGACGCAGCTACTACGTGCCGTTGTATGACAATAACACAGCTCAAAACAGAGCTAAAAACAGACGTACTCGAATTGTTGTGCTACCGAAATTAGACCAATTCTACGACCTTATCAACCAAGGAATGGAAGCGGCAAACTAAGCCCTAAAGCAACCGTATTCAAAAGCGCTCTTATCTAGAGCGCTTTTTTTTTACAATAGATCTAAAGACCCCTTACCTTCTCGAAGAATTTCGAAGGGTGACACACTCAAATCAACAACTGTGGATGGACGATTGCCGCCATAGCCCGTCTCAATCATATAATCGATCTGTTCGCACCACATTTCATAGATGATATTAGGATCTGTCTCATAATCCACAACTTGATCTTGGTGGTGAATGGACGTTGTGATCAACGGCGTTGAAAGTTTTTCTAAGAGTTGATTGATAAAGGGGAAATCAACAATTCGAACCCCAATACGTTTTCTTTTATTGAACGGCTTTGGTAATTTTTTTACTGCTGGGAGCAAAAATGTGTAAGGTCCTGGCAGGGAACGATTGAGTAATTTAAATGTTGGCGTGTCAAAGGGTTTTACATACTCCGATAAATCACTAATGTCCTTAAACAGAAAACTAAATCGGGATTTTTCAACCTTAATTCCTTTCATTTTTGCTAAGCGCGCAATAGCATGGGGCTGATCAGACAAACAACCCATTGCATAAACGGTATCGGTAGGATAGATAATAACACCGCCTCCTTTCAATACACGGACCACTTCATCCAAATGTTTTGGATTGATATTCTCTGGCTGAATGCTAAGCAAAGGAATCATTAGGACAGGATTTGAAGTTTGGCAAAACGCAGCAATAAGTTCTTTTCACCATGAGGTTTGGGAAAAGCAATTAGGGCTTTTTTGTCATTTCCTTGCCCCTCGATTGTTTTGACTGTTCCTTTCCCAAAACGTGTATGTGATACTCGCATCCCCACGGCCAGATTTAGTACTTCTTTGGAAGGAGCCATAGATGCTTGTTGGGCACTGATTTTACGCAATTTCCCTAATTGCGCTGGTGTGGGTTGCGTATTCAATTTTACATCCTTTGGGAGGGGCTTCGATGGGCGCTTTTGAGTGGGCTCACCAAAAATGGAAGCATCCAATAAAGGTTTAAACGTATAGTTATCTTTTGGGATATCCATTTCCACAAAACGATCATCAATTTCCTCAATAAAACGGCTGGGCTCCGCATCGATTAATTTTCCCCAGCGATAGCGGGAAAGTGTATAGGTCAAAAAAGCACGTTCTTCTGCCCGTGTCAGAGCCACATAAAACAACCGCCGTTCTTCTTCCAATTCACTGCGTGTATTCATACTCATGGCCGAAGGAAAAAGGTCTTCTTCCATTCCCACGATATAAACAAAAGGAAATTCCAAGCCCTTGGCCAAGTGAATGGTCATCAGAGCAACCCGATCGGTATCTTCCGCATTGTCATTATCAAAATCAGTAGCCAATGCTACATCTTCTAGAAACTCACTCAAGTCACCTTTGGCATCTGCCAGCTCTTGCTGTCCTTCTGTAAAATCTCGAATTCCATTGAGCAATTCCTCTATATTTTCAATACGGGCGACTCCTTCGGGTGTACCGTCTTTTTTTAATTCATTGACCAAGCCTGCTTTTTTAGTAACCAAATCGGCCATTTCAAAAGCATTCAATTTCTCATTTTCGATTTGAAAAGCCTCCATCAGTCGCACAAAGTTGGTCAACTTCGTTAGCGTACCTCCATTTACAGGAAGCTGATATTCTGTTGCTTTTTTTAAGAGCTCAAAAATCGTAACACCATGTTGCTTAGCACCTATTAGCAATTTGTCAAGAGTTGTTTGTCCAATCCCTCGAGCTGGATAATTGATGATTCGCTTTAGGCTTTCCTCGTCTTTGGGATTTACAATCACGCGTAAATAAGCCAATACATCTTTGATTTCCTTTCGTTGGTAAAAGGACAGTCCTCCATAGATTCGATAGGGAATATCACGCTTTCGCAAGGCATCTTCCATAGCCCGCGACTGTGCATTGGTTCGGTATAAAATGGCAAAATCATTATTTTTTCGTTGCTCCTGCATTTTCAAGTCAAAAATGGAAGCAGCCACGGCACGACCTTCTTCGGCATCTGTAGGCAATCGCTGGACTTTGATTTTAGCACCTTCCACATTGGAAGTCCACACCTCTTTGTCAATCTTATTTTGATTGTGAGCAATGATAGAATTGGCAGCGTTGACAATGGTTTTCGTAGAACGATAGTTCTGCTCCAGTCGATACATACCCACATCCTCATAATCCTTTTGAAAATTGAGAATGTTATTGATATTCGCTCCCCGAAAGGCATAGATGCTTTGGGCATCATCTCCAACCACACAAATATTTTGAAACTTGTCAGACAAAGCCCGAACAATCAAATACTGCGAATGGTTGGTATCTTGGTACTCATCAACCATTATATACCGGAAGCGGTCTTGATATTTGGCTAACACATCGGGAAAACGATTTAATAATTCATTGGTTCGCAACAATAAATCATCAAAATCCATAGCACCTGCTTTAAAGCAACGTTCCACATACTCTTTGTAGATTTCACCCATTTTTGGACGTCGGGCTTGGGTATCGGACTCCTGCAGATCTGGATTTTTATAGTACGCATTGACCGTGATCAAACTGTTTTTAAATGAGGAAATTCGATTGCGTACCTGTTTGTATTTATAGATGTCTTTGTCCAAGCCCATTTCCTTGATGATGGAAGCAATCAACCGATCGGAATCCTGGGTATCATAAATGGTGAAGTTACTGGGAAAACCCAACTTGTCTGCCTCGGCTCGTAATAAACGTGCAAAAACAGAATGAAAAGTACCCATCCATAAATTCTTGGCTTCGCTCTCCCCTACCAATTCCGCAATTCGGTGTTTCATTTCGCGGGCCGCCTTATTGGTAAACGTCAAGGAAAGAATCGAAAAAGAGTCCACACCCTGCTGCATCAGATAAGCAATGCGATAGGTTAAAACACGTGTTTTCCCAGAGCCTGCACCGGCAATAACCATTAAGGGGCCGTCTTTGTGCAGAACAGGCTTCAATTGGGCTTCATTCAGCTCTTTTAAATAATCCGCTTCCAAATTCATGGTCTAAAAATAACGCAATAAACCTTCGTGCCTAGCTCCCCTTGTCTATAATTATAAACATCTTATATTAGGGTATCAAAAAATCAGTTATGAAGCATTTTTTATCTCTAATTGCATTGCTTATAGGGTTTATTTCTTGGGGTCAAATTTCCCAAAAATCCTATTCGAAAATTGAACCCAAAGTCATTGAGTGGCGGCATGACATTCATCAAAATCCAGAGCTTTCGAATCGCGAGTTTCGAACCGCAGAAAAGGTAGCCAAACACCTCAAGTCTTTGGGCATGGAAGTGCAAACAGGTATTGCCCACACTGGTGTCGTGGGATTATTGAAAGGAAAGCGCCCAGGAAAAGTTGTTGCTTTACGCGCGGATATGGATGCTCTTCCCGTAGAAGAACGCAATGACCTCCCCTATCGCTCCAAAGTCATTGGCGAATACATGGGTAACAAAGTACCTGTGATGCATGCTTGCGGTCATGACACGCACGTTGCCATTCTTATGGGAGTGGCTGAGATATTGGCAAAGAATAATGACTTTGCCGGAAGTGTTAAGTTTATTTTTCAACCCGCAGAAGAAGGTCCTCCACCAGGAGAAACAGGTGCCGCTAAAATGATGGTGGAACAAGGCGTATTGGAAAACCCCAAGGTAGATGCCATTTTTGGTTTGCATATCAATTCAGGAACCCATGTCGGGCAAATCAATTACAAACCCGGAGGGGCCATGGCAGCCTCGCAACGATTTGTTATCAAAGTAATGGGGAAACAGGCCCATGGTTCAACTCCATGGCAAAGTAAAGACCCTATCGTAATTGCTGCTCAGATTATTGACGGATTACAAACCCTTGTCAGTAGAGACTCTGAACTCACCAAAGAAGCAGCAGTAGTTTCGGTTGGTTCCATTCACGGAGGTTTGCGTTTCAATATCATCCCTGAAGATGTAGAGATGATTGGCACCATCCGAACCTTAGATCCCGAAATGAAAGAAGTGATTCGGGAACGGATGCACGTACTGGTTCCTAAAATTGCTGAGGCCTATGGGGCTAAGGCTACCGTTGAAATTCAAGATGGAACAGCCATTACTTTCAACGACCTAGATTTAACAAAACAAATGCTTCCCACCCTAGAAAAAGTAGCTGGAAAGGAAAACATCAATTTGATGAACGCTATGACGGGTGCCGAAGACTTTTCATACTATCAGGAAAAAGTACCCGGTTTGTTCTTCTTTTTAGGAGGCACACCACTGGACATGAATGAGGAAGATGCACCTTCTCACCATACACCTGATTTTATAGTGGACGATAGCGGCCTATTATTGGGCGTCAAAGCATTGACCCAATTAACCCTTGATTATTTGGAGTAATGCTTTAACACTTTTTTGCAAAAATTAATGTTAAAACACATAAAAACCAATGATTTAATTCATTGGTTTTTTAATTTTAAACTATGATTACACCCCAAACCTACTTTATCTATGTCTTCATCAAGCGGCCTGAGGATTAACAACTCAAAAAAGTTTATCAAAACACAGGCTCAGCACTTCACAGGTGAAGGAGTCATTCGTGTTTTTTTATTGCATTTCCTTTGATTTTTCTCTTTTATTGAACACAAACGAACCTCCCCAAAAGTTTCTTACAATACGACCATGAAATACCTATTCATTAATCTGCTTGTTCTTTCCTGTGCTACGTCTCATTTGAAAACCCCTATCACAATTGAAACAGGCTCCTGCTATAGGAACTGTCCAGAATATCGAATCGAGATCGTGTCCAATGATCGGTACACTTACACGGATTTAAAAACTCAAAAAAGTACTGAAGGACAATTTAATACGGATCAAAAACAGTCGCTTGAAGAACTGGTCGAAGAGCTTTCTGAACTTGAGTTAGAATCTAGCTATGGAAAGTCTCAGGCTCGTGACCTTCAGCAGATTCTGTTGAAAGTAAAAACTAAGGAAGTTCAAATTTATGGACGGCAATTTGCTCCGAACTCCGTAAAAAAATTCATTCAATGGGTCGATAAACTGGCTCAAGAGCACGCTGAATAGTAGCCTCCTCAAAAACAACATTTAACCCCAAATATTAATTTAAAATTCAATCCAATGATTAACAAAACCTACACTCAAAGTATGATTTTACTTTTTAGTTTTTTTACACTCTTAAGCTGTAAAAAAGATGAGTTTGTAAACCTAAGCTCTACCATTTCAGGAGAATCCAATAAACTTGGAACCGAAGAAGGTGGAAGCATAATTGCCAATGTGTTGCTGACGGAAGAGTTGTCAGAAGACCTTACTCTTCAAATTCGTATTGAAACAGATGAGATTAACAATTATATCAACGAAAACGATTATGATCCAAATATTGAATACAGCAATGATCTTGGAAAAACATGGAAACAAGCAACCAATAAACTTGTGGTATTTGAAGAGCGAAATCGAAACCTTAAAATAAGAGTCAACACCCATGATGACCAAAGAATTGAATTTCATGAAGAGTTTGACTTATTAATAAAGCCTCAAACTTCTGGTTTACAACTAATGGGAAGTATAGAACCCATAAGGGTTTCAGTAGATGACAATGAACTAAACGAAAGAGAAAACTCTCTTTTAGGAGCTCTTTATGAGGTAGATGAAAATTATAATTTCACTCTTATTGGTATTAATAGAGACAATATATACTCTAGAGAATATAAAGCCATGGTTGACGAAGGGTTGGATCCAAAAGTTATAAATGACATCACAAATGTTACAAAAAGTGGTGTTGTGCCTATCACCAAATTCGAGGCCATTTTCGACAATTCAGGTTTAGGAGGTTTTGTTTTTAACGATTCCTTTGATGGAGGAGACAAATGGTATATGGGACTGAATCTTTTATATGCCTATTATGAATTTAACCGCGAAACAGGAGCTCCTGAGCCAATTGAATACAACAGTAATGGTAGTTTTGGATTTATCTTGACCCACGAATATGGACACATTCTAACGCTCAATAAACGCAATGAAATCGATTCTTCCATTGATGTTTTTCAAAACCCGGATTCTTGTGGAGAACTGAGCCTTTCAGAAGGTTGTTTTCTCAGCCAGTCAGTTCTCAACCAATTTAATGAAACTTTCTATGAAAGCGAGGTTCAGTATAACGAGCCACAATTTGTTACCACCTATGCGATGACAAACATTGCAGAAGATATTGCCGAAAGTTTTGCCTATCAAGTATTACAAAACACCATCAATCCAATTGATGAGGAAAGTTCAGGGGCTTTGCAAAAAATTCATTTTGTTGCTAATCATCCCCATCTTGCTGAATTTCGTGACGAAATCCGTAATGTCTTGAGCTATGCGAAAAATTCTATCGGAGAAGATCGCGATCAAGAACCTATTCGTAGCTTTAATCGCACCAAAGATGGCAAAAGAATTGATTGTACTGATCATCATGCCATACTTGAAACGGCTCGAAAAAAACAATTCAAACCCTTTAAATAATCTAAATCAAACCCTCTTCGGAGGGTTTTTTATTGGTTTGTAATTGTGCATGTGCATATCCCTCTTGCCACCATTGTTGCATTTTGGATTGGTTAAACACTAAAGAATTCATTGTCAATACCCTAGGAGTGTGGAATAAACGCAATTGGCAATTTTTTTCGTGGGCTTTTAAGCGTCCAATTTGGATGTTTTGACTTTCAATTTGCTCTGCCATAAATTCAAAAGTAGATGTCAATAAATCAAAAGCATTTCGCGAGCGCAATCGATTGGTTTGTTGGTAGGATGTGTTCAGAACGACAGCATCAATCTCTGTAGCTCCTCGACGGATGGCTTCTTCAATAGCCACAACACAGCCAAAGCCTCCATCGGCATATTCGTGTTTATTTTTCACCACCAAACTCATAAAAGGTACATAATTGCATGAAATCCAAATCCAATCAATAAAATCCATGTAAGTACATTCTTTGAGCGTTTTGAATTCGGTTCGATTCAAACTGAGATTGGACACACTAACGATAACATCTGCGGCATGTTGTTGAAGTTCTTCAAACATAGGATATGTAATCTCCCGGGTCAGCAATCGTCTAAGGCCACCACTATCTCCAAATGTTTTACGTCCTCGAAGAAAATTCTTTAAAATATTCCAGTGATGCATCTTGACTTTGTCGATCCCTTTCCTTTGATATACATAAAAGGGATTACTGTCAAAAATCTGCTCTTGCGTTACCCGAGTAAATGCTTGATGAATCGCTTCCACCTTGCCCAAAGCCAAATGGGAGACCAAAAGACTCCCTGTAGAAGTCCCTACAAAAAAATCATAGGGGGCTTTAGCTGTTTCCAGCAAGTGCTGGGCAACACCTCCTGCAAAGGCTCCTTTGGACCCCCCTCCTGATATGACTAATGCTCGTTTCAATATGTTGTTATCTGAGTTCTAAATATACAGTGAAAAAATTATCTTGTACCTATGAATCGGATGGATACAGCACTGGATTATTTAAAGGGTATTGGGCCCAATCGCGCCCAATTGCTTCGCGAAGAATTGGGGCTCCAGACCTATCACGATTTACTGCATTTGTTTCCCAATCGCTATGTGGATCGAAGTCAATTTCATCCCTTAAATGCACTTCCTAAAAACAGTGCTGAAATTCAGATCAAAGGACGTATCACGCAGTTTAAAAGCATTGCCCAAAAAAGAGGTAGCCGCTTGGTGGCTACGCTAGAGGATTCTAATGGCCAGATCGAATTAGTATGGTTTCGCGGTCAAAAATGGATTCAGGAGCAAATACGGATTAATAAAGAATATGTGGTTTTTGGCCGCTTAAATTGGTATGGTAACAAAGCTAATATTCCACATCCGGAATTAACCCTCGTGGAGAACTTTGAACAAAATGCCCATTTGGGGCTCCACCCCATCTATCCCTCCACGGAAAAACTCACCCAACGTGGGATTAGTCAAAAGGTAATCAAACAAGCACAGCAGCAATTATACAATACCCTATCAGGGGGGTTTTCAGAGACCCTGCCACCCAATCTGATCCAATCCATTGGGCTGACGGATAAAAATACCGCCTATCGGGCAATACATTTTCCCGAAAACCACCAACAATTAAGTGCCGCACAGCTTCGACTCAAGTTTGAAGAACTGTTCTATATCCAATTGCAACTCCTAAAGAAAAAGCAGCTCCGACAACAGCAAATCAAAGGTTATGTCTTTGAAAAAGTCGGTACGATTTTTAACACCTTCTTCAAGCAATCGTTGCCTTTTGCTCTGACCAATGCGCAGAAAAAGGTGCTCAAAGAAATTCGGCAAGACCTAGGAATCGGCATACAAATGAACCGACTCCTTCAAGGAGATGTAGGATCGGGGAAAACCATCATCGCTTTGATGAGCATGCTTATTGGGGTGGACAATGGTTTTCAGGCCTGTTTAATGGCTCCAACAGAAATCTTGGCGCAACAACATTTCCAGTCCCTTTCAGAGCTACTAGAAGGCAGTGAGGTACGCATCGCCTTATTGACCGGTTCAACCAAAAAAGCAGATCGTACCCCCTTGCATGACGCCCTGCAAACAGGTGAACTGCATATATTGGTAGGTACCCATGCCGTATTGGAAGACAAAGTACAATTTGCCAATCTTGGGTTGGCTATTATAGACGAGCAGCATCGCTTTGGTGTAGCGCAACGCGCCAAATTGTGGAAGAAAAACAAACTACCGCCCCATGTTCTTGTGATGACCGCCACTCCCATTCCACGAACCCTCGCCATGAGTCTCTATGGCGATTTGGATGTCTCCATCATCGATGAGTTACCCCCCGGGCGAAAGCCTGTCAAAACGGTTTGGCGTAAAGACAGTAACCGACTCAAAGTGTTTCAATTCATTAAGGAAGAGATCAAAAAAGGGAGACAGGTGTATGTTGTGTATCCCTTGATTGAGGAATCAGAAACATTGGATTATAAAGATTTGATGGACGGTTATGAAAGCTTGCAGCGTTCTTTTCCTGCTCCAGAATACCAAATCAGTATTGTCCATGGACGGATGAAGCCCGATGCCAAGGAATATGAAATGCAGCGTTTTCAGAAAAAACAAACCCAGATATTGATTGCCACAACGGTGATTGAAGTGGGGGTAAATATCCCCAATGCTTCCGTGATGATTATCGAAAGTGCCGAACGCTTTGGCTTGTCACAACTGCATCAATTGCGTGGTCGTGTGGGGCGTGGCAACGCACAGAGTTTTTGCATCCTAATGAGTGGCTACAAATTGTCCGAAGAAAGTAGAACCCGACTGGACACCATGGTACGCACCCATGACGGTTTTGAAATTGCCGAAGTGGATCTCCGTTTGCGCGGTCCGGGTGATCTGATGGGAACCCAACAAAGTGGGATTTTGCAATTGAATATTGCCAATTTGGTAAAAGACCAAGATGTTTTGATCCTAGCACGAAATTGGGCCGAAGCCCTTTTGGAAAAAGACCCTCATTTACAACTCCCCGAACACCAAGGTGTCAAGGCTAGTTTTGAAGCCCTGACCCAAAACAAAGCTTTATGGAAATATATCAGTTAGGGGTAAAAGTCTTATGAGCATTACTTGATAGGGCTTTTGAGTTTGGTTTTAATTGCAGTTATACCTTGTCAGGCACCGCTTTTATGATTCTTTTAATGGCATCAGTTACTTTCTCGTTAGATGTTGCAATATTCATTCTCATAAATAACGCACCTTCACGCCCGAACCAATGACCTGCGTTTAGTCCAATCCCAGAGTTTTCAGTTATATGATTAAACATTTCTTTAGTGTCATTAAAAACCTTTCTAAAATCTAACCAGACTTGATAAGTTCCTTCGGGTTTTATAAGTTCAATTTTTGAGTTTTCTAATTCCCTTTCTATAGTTTTAACATTCTCTTCAACTGTTTTTAATACTTCATTCAACCAATATTTTCCATCATTATATGCGGCTTCTAATGCTATCCTAGTAAGGGCATTTGTTCTCCCCAAATTATACTTTTTGAAAGTATTAGACATTGAGTTTTTAATGCTTTCATTAGGAACAATTACCATCGAATCTGCTATTCCACAAAGATTAAATGTCTTGGCTTCAGAAGTACAAACAACAATTTTTTCATAATCGCTTCTGAAATCTAAAACAGAAGTGTACTTATTGTTGAATAGTATGATGTCTTTATGTATTTCATCAGAAATAAGAAGCATATCATTTTTTTTACAAATTCTTACAACTTGTTCTAGTTCTTCCTTGCTCCAAACTCTTCCAACTGGATTATGAGGATTGCAAATAATCAGAGCTTTGCTTTTTTCTAATTTTGCTTTCTCCTCTAAATCTTGAAAGTCAATTTGATATTTTTTATCAACTAATTTCAGAGGATTTTTTATTATTCTCCGCTTTGTATTTAGTATTACATCTCTAAATTCCATAAATACAGGAGGTTGTATTATTATTCCGTCACTTTCAGATGTGAAATTTTCTATTAGAATAGAAATAGTAGTTGTAATACTTGGGCTAAAAATTATTTGATTTTTGTTTAATTCAATTTCATAATTCTTTTGGTACCATTTTTTATACGCGTTAAAAAACGTATCCGGTTTATATTCATAACCGAATCCAGAATTCGAGACCCTTTGAATTAAAGCTTTTTGTATTGATTTGGCAACTTCAAATTCCATATCAGCAACCCACATTGGCTCAATTTCAGTTTTTCCAAATAGAGATTCCAATGTGCTTGGTTTTGATTTTGTCAATGGTAATATATTTAACTTTTTATCGATTTCCATTGGTGTTGATAAGTTGTGCCTAACGGTCTGTATATGAAAAGTAGCAGATTTTCGCGCTAACTTTTCGTTATACAACTAACCTTTACCATATTAACTGTCTTTCGTTTTAACACTTAGACCGCTATTTTGTATATAGCTTATTAGCGGCAGTTATTTCTGTTTTTATTTGTTTTAAATAGTTTGATAATTTTTTTTCCATTAATTCCAATCCTTTACCATAAACATCTACTAGATAGACCCGTTCTTCATTCATTCCTTTTTTTATCCTAGCTTTTTTCGTTTTTATATCTCCTTTTCTAACAATAATTAATTCATAATATCTAATGTCAGAATTCCAGTCTGATATTGTAAGTTGATTAAAGTTTGAAATTTTGGGGTCATTATTTATGTTCCTTTGCCCAATATCAGCCCCCAAAAACACGTCAAAGTCAGGAAATTTATAATGAGGATTATTGTTATCATAATTTCGATAAGTCATTTTATCTCCTTTTTCAAGGATAAATTCTTTCGTTTTTTCAAATTCTTCGAGGGTTATTAAATATGTAATATTGGTAAAATCCATACTCAAATCTTTATTTCTTTTCAAAACAGCTTTTTGTGAACTACAACTCGTTGAGAAAAGAATAATAACTGATAATATTTTAATTGTCTTTGTCATTTTTTCTAATTGCCACTAACGTTTTGTTTTTAATTTATTCATTCTTAAAAGCCAAATCAACGATTTGACGCTGTTAGTAAATAGCACTGAGCTTTCGCAAACTACCAAACGCCCTATGTGCTATATAAGTGTTGCCAACTTTTATTCTCTTTTTCTCCATATTTTAATTCCAAATATTAGTCCTATTCCGATTAAAATAAATGGCCAAATATTGGTCAAGAAAACAAAGAACCAAATAAAGTTGTTCCAACCGCTTTTAAATCCATTTTTGAATTTATTTCCAAATTTGGTTTCATTCGGTATTGATTGGTAAAAAGTCATAGTTAGCGTTGATAATGAAACTTTATTTTTTAAATAGTTTAGCCGACCTTCAATTGATTCTATTTCAGAACGCAACTGTCCAATTTGTTTTTCAACCTCCAATATTTCCGTCACGCTTTTTGCTTTTTTGAGTAGTTCTAAATATCTATTTTCAAGCACTTTTTTAGTTCTAAGTCTTGCTTGAATATCAAGAAATTCTTCTGTCACATCTTTTACTTCAATATTCTTACTGTCAAATTTTGTTACGCCCTTAGTAGCATCATTTAATAGAAGGTCAAAATTCTTTGCAGGAACTCGAATAACTATCGTATTGCTCACTCTACCAATGGATTTATATTCTTGGTCAGAAGAAGTGTATCCTTTGTGTTTTTCGATACTTTCAAATATTAATTTTCGAGAAGCTGTAATGTCGCCTGTTTCAAATTCAACTCGTCCTTCTTTTATCAACTTTCGTTCAACATTAATTCCTTCTTGATTTTCGGTTTGCGTAGTCATTGATTTTTTTTGAGCCATTTCAAATGAAGCATCTTCATTTTTAGCACAACTAAATATTAAAAGCAGAATAAGTAGTCCAAATATTTTCCTTTGTATTTTCATATTTTCTCTAATTGTAAGTAACGACTGTATATGTTCCCTTTATGGTATTTATTTTTCTTATCTCGTTGTCGGAGTGGTTCAATAGTTCCCGCTTCGGTAGCGGAGCAGTACTTTTATGCTAGCTTTTTATTTCTTATAAAATTTGGCATCATTCCCCATTGTATAGGTTCTTTTTAGCATTGTTTTATTTTTAAAAGAATTATATCCTCTGTTAAAACCTTCTGATAAAAATTCATTCTCAAATGAATATAGATTTGATAGAAAATTTGCGTCTTCTTTTGGCATGTAGTAAATATTTAGTTCAGTACCTTCTGCTAATTCTGCTAATAATTATATCATCTCTAAATGACGTATTTAATAATATATTGAATGTTCTTGCGCCAATATTGGTTAATTTCTTTGAAGGTTCCCAAAGAGTAGGCTCTTCTGGGAATAAGGCAATTACGTCTATTATTTTTGATGCTTTGACTATTGCACCATCTATAGGAACGTTGTCTATTAGCCCCCCATCTACCCAACTTTCTCCTTCTTTTTGGACGGGTTCCATTAGAACAGGAACTGATGCAGAAGCCCAAATCCAATCTAGCATATCTGCATAAGAAGATGAATTTATTGATTTTATAGACTTCTTTGAAGTATTTAAGTTTGTAGTTACACAAAAAAGAGTTTTTTTCTGTCTCAGAATATTTTCGTAATCTTTTTCTGTGAATATTTTTTCAATGAGTTTTCTTAAATTTTTTGATTCTCCGATGGAAGGGTATCCAAACAATGTCCTTAGAATTGACTTGAATATACGTATTTCACCATTTGATCGAATAGGATTAACATTATAAACATCTTTGTTCTTTATTGTAAAAAAAACGTTTCAAGCTCTTCAAATTGTTTTAGAATAACTGAAGACATGATTAAAGCTCCTGCACTAGTTCCCCCCACTATTTCGTATTCTTTATGAGACTCTACTAACCCTTTGGCAAATCCTGCACCCCAACTTCCGCGCGTCCCTCCTCCTGAGATAATTAATGTTCTTTTTATATCATTTTTTTCTTGACTGTAAGAGAGATTCATAACTATTATATTTATTAAGAGGAATGCTACTATTTTTGGTTTCACGATTGTGATTAACTTCTTCATATGTTTTATTTAAATTAAGTTGAACTTTCCCCGAAACGGAGCGAGGTTCGAGATTTTGAATAACGAGTTTACTGATTGATTCAAAATACTATAGAACCTTACCAAATTGCGTTTTAACGTTTTGTTGTGATCTGTTGTGGCCAACACTTGGTAACCGTAGGGTTTCATGATTAAAGAACAGATTTGGGTGCTGTTTGTCTAAAAATACTAAAAAAGCTGCGTACACAATAAAAAATTGGGGGTGCTGCTATTTCTTTAATCGTAGATGATTTTTTATCTCCTCCGCAATTATTGTTCGCTATAAAACTCTCGGGTCTTTTCTCCAGTTCCGTTATATTTGCAAGCATATTAACCAACCCCTTGGGGCTACGATACAAAACCTGTGAAAATTTCTTACAACTGGCTTAAGCAATTCATCAATGTAGAACTCCCTGTTGAACAAATCTCCGAGATGCTCACCGATTTAGGCTTAGAAGTAGAGGGAACAACATCGTTTTCTTCAGTTCCCGGCGGATTGGAAGGAGTTGTTGTGGGGGAAGTGCTCACTTGTGAACCGCATCCCAATGCAGATCGTTTAAAAATTACTACCGTAGCTATCGGATCTGGAGAACCCCTCCCGATTGTATGCGGTGCGCCCAATGTGGCGGCTGGTCAAAAAGTACCCGTGGCCACAGTAGGAACGCATTTATACGATGCCGAAGGAAATTCGTTCCAAATCAAAAAGAGTAAAATTCGTGGCGAAGCCAGTCAGGGAATGATCTGCGCTGAAGACGAATTAAGCTTGGGCACCAGCCATGAAGGCATTATGATTCTTGATGCGGATTTGGTTCCTGGAACCCCATGCCATGAGGTCTTTGAAATTGAAAATGACACCGTTTTTGAAATTGGTTTGACCCCCAACCGTGCCGATGCCATGAGTCATATGGGCGTGGCTCGTGATCTGAGAGCGGCCTGTGTTCTTAATGGAATTAAATCAGACTGGTCCACCCCAGAGGTTAGTGCTTTCAGCATAGACCAAAATACGCACCCAATAGAAATAGAGGTCAAAGATCCCATCAAAGCTCCTCGTTATCTGGGCTTGATGATTCGAGATGTGACCGTCGCTCCCTCACCCGAATGGTTGCAAAACCGTTTGAAAGCTATTGGCTTAACACCCAAAAGCAATGTGGTTGATATCACCAATTACGTGCTACACGACTTGGGGCAACCGCTCCACGCTTTTGATGCTGGAAAAATAGAAGGAAATATTGTCGTACAGACCCTTATACAGGACACCTCTTTTGTAACCCTTGATGGGGAAGAGCGAAAACTGCATGCCGAAGACCTTATGATTTGTGATGGCAATACCCCCTTGTGCATTGCGGGTGTTTTTGGAGGAAAAGGCTCAGGAGTCAGCAATCAAACCAAACATATCTTTTTGGAAAGCGCCTATTTCGATGCGGTTAGTATACGTAAAACAGCCAAACGACACGGGTTAAATACCGATGCCTCCTTCCGCTACGAAAGAGGAATTGATCCGTTGATTACCAAGTATGCGCTTAAAAGAGCCGCTCTTTTGATTCAAGAACTGGCCGGAGGAACCATCAGCAGCGAACTGGTAGAAGTGGCGCAACCAGAGCCGCAACCCAAACAATTAATGCTTCACTACGAGCAATTGGATGCTACCATTGGGCAAAAGATTCCAAAAGAGACGCTCAACACCATTTTAAACGCTTTGGATATCACGATTGAATCTGTATCCGAAACTGGAGTGGGACTGTCCATTCCTCCCTATCGTGTAGACGTGACCCGTCCCTCGGACGTTATTGAAGAAATTCTTCGTGTCTATGGGTACAACAATGTGACCGCCGCACCTCCCTTACAAACCCCCTTCCCGACCTATAATGCGCGCAGTCCTCATCAAATTGAAGAACAGCTCGCTCAAACCCTCGTTGGTTTTGGTTTTTCTGAAATCATGAACAACTCCCTGACTTCACCCAACTATCAGGCGTTGGATGCGAGCCTAAAAGACTTTAAAGGGGTGCATTTGTTGAATCCGCTCGGACAAGAACTGTCCCAATTGAGAAGCAGTCTTTTATTTTCCACACTAGAGTCCATCGGGTTTAACCTCAATCGACAAGCTAAGAATCTCAAGTTTTTTGAAATTGGGAAAACCTATGCCACTACCGAAGAAGGTTTTGAAGAAAAGAAATACGCAGCCCTTTCATTGGTAGGAAATCCCTACAGCGAAAATTGGGACAGCAGCGAACACCCCTCTCCTTTTTCCTATTTTAAAGGGGTTATTGAGAATATTTGGACACGCCTGGGAATGTCCGTTTCCGATTGCCAATATACCGAACATCCTACCCTTGCAGAGGGTATTGAGTGGAAACTCGGGAAAACAACCCTTGGACATATGGGCATTGTTAAAGCGGAAATTGCCAAGGAATTCAATATTGATAAAACGGTGTACTATGCAACCTTGGATTGGGAATTGATTTTGAAATATGCATTTTCCAAAAACCTAACCTTGACCCCCATTCCTAAATTCCCGACCAGCCGTCGTGATTTTGCCCTTTTGGTGTCCAAAGAGGTCAGCTTTCAAGCCATTGAGAAATTGGCTTACCAAACAGAGCGTAAATTGCTGCAGAAGGTGGGGCTTTTTGATGTGTATGAAGGAAAAAACCTTCCTGAAAATCAAAAATCATACGGAGTGAGCTTTGCGTTTCAAGACCCAAACAAAACCCTTACAGACAAGCAAATCGATAAGATTATGAAAAAACTTCAAGATCGTTTTGCGCAAGAATTAGAAGCCCAATTGCGTTAAGCTGCTTTTTGGTTTGAGATTCGAGCAAGAATCCCTAATTTTACTTCCTAATGAAATTGATTATGAAGTTGAATCTACTTGCATCCACGAACTTAGAAGCCGTTTTAAAGGCCAGTGTTGAAAAACATAGAGGGGTCACAGACGTATTATCTCAAGTCAAGTCGCTTTTGAAAAAGACGCGTTTTGACAGTACCAACCAATTTGATTTTGATCAATTGGAATCCGCCAACATCTTTTCGCTGGAAGAAATCAAAACGATTTGTATAGACTATCGTTTGCGTTTTTTGGATCTCAAATACTTTAAGGGACAGCTTCCTCAAGAAGCTAAAAACAAAATTAATGCCTTGGAGGAGACACATCAAACCCAACTGAACGGTTTTAAAATCATGGCGCCTTCTGTGATGTTTCGACTCGTAAAAACTGATGATCCGCTTTTGTTTGTGCCCCTAGGAAACGATTATTTTTATTTGATTCACAAATGGGGTAAAGACTTGCATCCGCTTCGAAAACTTCGAATGCTTCCTTTTCAAAACATCTGGAATCTACTCCTTTTCCTTCTTGGTCTGAGTCTCATTATTACTGCAATCACACCGATGGGCATGTTTACAAAAAAGGCAGACAGTACTGCCTTTTTGATGCTATACTTTTTTATCTTTAAAGCAGTAGCCGCGGTGGTTTTATTCTGCGGTATTGCGTTGGGGAAAAATTTCAACCCTGCCATTTGGAACAGTAAATACAACAAAACCTAAAGCCATTCTATGGAACATTCTTTTGTGCATATCTATACCGGTTCCTCTGTTGTGGTCATTGCGTTAAAGAATGCCTTACAGGCCGAAAACATTATTCCCGTGATCAAAGATGAATCCGAGTCTGCTCGTATGGCGGGCTTTGGAATTACTCATGACCAGCAACAGGTTTTTGTTCATCAAGACGAGCTCCAAAAAGCGGAAAAAGTGCTGAGCACTCTGGAGTTGCAGAAATAAACCGTTTACAATTTTTTGCTTTCTCCTAGATTTTCTACTTTGTGAAGCGAAATCATACGGACCTATTTTCCTGAGAAAATACCACCGCTATATTATTTAAACTTAACTTATGAATACGAGCTTCACCACATTAGACTATGTGATATTCGCCCTTTATGCCGTTGTTATTTTAGGCGTTGGCCTATGGGTATCCCGAAGTAAAGAAGGCGAAACCAAAAATGCCGAAGACTACTTTTTAGCCAGTAAATCCCTCCCTTGGTGGGCTATTGGAGCCTCTTTAATTGCGGCTAACATTTCCGCTGAGCAATTTATCGGAATGTCTGGTTCGGGCTTTGCCGGAGGCTTAGCTATAGCTACCTATGAGTGGATGGCGGCACTGACCCTTATTGTTGTTGGAAAATTCTTCCTTCCTATTTTCATCGAAAAAGGACTCTATACGATTCCGGAATTTGTCGAAAAACGCTATTCCAGTCAATTGAAGACCATCCTTGCCGTTTTTTGGATTGGCTTATATGTCTTTGTTAATTTGGCTTCCGTGTTATATCTCGGTGGATTGGCATTGCAAACTATTTTAGGCATTGATTTGATGACTGGTGTCCTTGGTTTGGCCTTGTTTGCCGCCGCTTATTCTTTATACGGAGGACTTTCCGCAGTAGCTTGGACAGATATCATCCAAGTGGTTGTATTGGTGCTTGGTGGTTTAGTAACCACTTACTTAGCCCTAGACACAGTCTCTGGAGGCAATGGTTTCTTTGAAGGACTTTCTACGATTTATGCGGCGGTCCCAGAGCGCTTTGATATGATCCTTGAAGAATCAAATCCTGAATATAACAACCTCCCCGGAATTGGCGTATTGATTGGAGGAATGTGGATTGCCAATCTCTATTATTGGGGATTCAATCAATACATCATCCAACGCACATTGGCTGCCAAATCCCTTGCGGAATCCCAAAAGGGAATCCTGTTTGCGGCCGGATTGAAAATGATCATACCGTTGATCGTAGTTATTCCTGGAATTGCTGCCTATGTTATCGTTAACGACCCCGCGTTGCTAGGAAGTTTGGGTGAAGGGGGAATGCAAAACATGCCCACCGCAGGAACTTCTGACAAAGCCTTTCCCTGGTTGATGCAATTCTTGCCCGCTGGCTTTAAAGGAATCGCCATTGCAGCCCTTGCTGCTGCCATTGTATCGTCATTGGCTTCCATGTTGAATTCAACAGCGACGATTTTTACCATGGATATTTATAAAGCATTGATCAATAAAGAGGCAAACGACACTAAAACTGTTAACATTGGACGTATTTCTGCTCTTGTTGCCTTGGTCATCGCTACGATCATGGCACCGCTATTGGGTGGGATCGATCAAGCATTCCAATTCATTCAAGAATACACCGGAGTGGTAAGTCCTGGTATTTTGGCCGTTTTTGTTTTGGGCTTGTTCTGGAAAAAGGCCTCCAACAAAGGAGCGATTTTCGGTGCCTTAGCATCAATTCCTATTGCGATGTTCTTTAAAGTAGGTCCCAAAGGATGGATGGTCGGAAGCAGTCTGGAAGGGCTTTTCCCTAGCCTTCCCTTTTTGGATCAGATGGGGTTAACCGCCATTTTATCCATGGTTGTGATTGCACTGGTAAGCCTTCGTGAAAACAAAGAAAAAGACGATGCCAAAGGAATTGAACTCAGTAAAGAAATATTTGATACCCCAGCAATCTATAATATTGGCGCTTTTGCTTTAATGTTAGTGTTGGTAGCACTGTACGCATTTTTCTGGTAGACAATCCTCAAAATAAGTAAATAAAAAAGCGGCAGAATTGCCGCTTTTTTTGTTTCCTTGATTTCTACTTCTCCACTTCAGAGAAGTCAAAAAAGCTGAAGAATTATTTTGAATATAGCTTCTCGCGCAAAGCTTTGATCTTGGGATCGGACATATAATCATCAAAATTACTATAACGATCGATTACACCATTGGGAGTCAATTCCAAAATTCGGTTTCCAACGGTTTGTGCAAAAGCATGGTCATGGGTTGCGCATAGCACCGTTCCTTTAAAGTTTTTCAGGGCATTATTAAAAGCTGTGATGGATTCCAAATCCAAGTGGTTTGTGGGTTCGTCCAGCATCACCACATTGGCACGAGCCATCATCATTTTGGAAAGCATACAACGTACTTTTTCGCCTCCGGACAGCACATTAGACCCTTTCAAGGCTTCATCTCCGCTAAAGAGCATTTTCCCCAAAAAGCCCCGAATAAATACTTCTTCGCGTTCTTCTTCGGTTTGCGCCCATTGTCGAAGCCAATCCACTAATGATAGGTCAGAATCAAAAAAGGTGCTGTTATCTAAGGGCAGATAGGATTGATTGGTGGTTATCCCCCATTCAAAAGATCCTTTGTCAGCCTTCAATTTGCCATTGATAATTTCATAAAAAGCGGTAATGGCACGAGAGTCTTTGGAGTATACGATGGTTTTGTCACCTTTCGCCATATTAAAATGAATCTGGTCAAAAAGGGTCTCCCCTTCCGAAGAATAAGAAAGGTCTTCAATGTTCAAAATTTGATCTCCCGCCTCGCGTTCTTGCTCAAAAATAATGGCAGGATAGCGACGGCTGGAAGGGCGAATCTCTTCAATATTTAGCTTTTCGATCATTTTCTTTCGAGACGTTGCCTGTTTAGACTTAGCTACGTTGGCAGAAAATCGAGAAATAAACTCCTGTAGTTCCTTTTTCTTTTCTTCTGCTTTTTTGTTTTGCTGTGCACGCTGACGCGCAGCGAGTTGGCTGGATTCATACCAGAAGGTATAATTCCCAGAGTAATGATTGATCTTCCCAAAATCAATATCGGATATATGCGTGCAAACAGCATCTAAAAAGTGACGGTCGTGCGATACCACAATAACTGTATTGTCATAATTGGCTAAGAATTGCTCCAGCCATTGGATCGTTTCATAATCCAAGTCGTTGGTTGGCTCATCCATGATCAAAACATCAGGACTTCCAAATAGGGATTGGGCTAAGAGCACACGAACCTTTTGTTTTCCATCCAAATCTTTCATGGACATATAGTGAAGGTTTTCCGGAATATCAAGATTGGAGAGTAAAGCAGCGGCTTCGCTGTCGGCATTCCAGCCGTTCATCTCTTCAAAAACAATCTGTAATTCCCCAACGCGTTCCCCATCGGCATCTGAAAAGTCTTCCTTGGCATAGATGGTATCCATTTCGCTTTTCACAGCAAACAACTCTTTATTTCCACGCAAAACGGTTTCCAGTACGGGATATTCATCAAAGGCGTTGTGATTCTGTTCCAAAACAGATAGGCGTTTGCCCGTTTCCAAATGAACCGATCCGGAGTTGGCATCTTGTTTTCCAGAGATGATTTTAAGAAAAGTGGATTTCCCAGCACCATTGGCACCAATAATCCCATAACAGTTACCAGGACCAAAGGTTACATTCACTTCGTCAAATAAGACTCGCTTTCCGAATTGTACTGATAAATTATTAACGCTGAGCATAGGGTAAATTTTCAGCGCAAAAGTACCAAAAAACTAACAGTAGTCAGTGGTTTTTTTAACAGCGCATTAACGCCCTACTCTGAACTGCTTACACTATTTTTGAGGAACCAATAAAAGGCACAAGAATAGTAATGAAAAAAGGACTCTGGTTAGGACTCATACTCATTGGCTTTTGGGGGTGTGAAAAGACGCCCAACACTGCTGTATTTCTCGGTGGTCAGGTGGTAAAACCCTCCTCCTCCTTTGTAAGTGTCTATTTTGGTAACCGCGTTTTGGATACTTTTTTACTCAAAAACTCCACCCGATTTTCACGTAAATACGACTCCTTGCCTCCAGGGATTTACAAAATGGAGCATATTCCAGAGTTCACCTCCATCCTTTTGGAACCCGCAGACAGCATTTGGGTTCGCATCAATGCCGCAGCCTTTCATGAATCGCTGGTTTTTTCAGGGCGTGGGGCTAGTAAGAACAATTTTCTTACAGATATCCGGCTACGTTTAGAACTTGAAAACAACTTCCTCGCTTCTCAATACGCTACCAGCCCAGAAGAATTCAAGCAAACCGTTGATTCGCTCCTTAAAGAAAAAAAGCAGCAGTGGATTCAAATGGACTCCTTAAACAAGCTAACCCCCTATGCTCAAAAAATCACTCAGGCCGCTTATGTCTACGCCTATGCAGGGATTCAAGAACGCTATGCCATGCTCCGAGGCAATCAATGGGACAGCCTTCAAAACAAACGTTTTTCGGGTTATCGCAAATTTTTGAACTACGGGGAAAACGATTTGGCTTTCTTTGACCCTTATATTACTTATTTGATGAATTACCTCACGCGGGAGGCATTGCTCCCAGGTGAAAATTATCTAACAGCGCGACAGGATACCGACTTTAACCTACGACGACTTCAAGTGATCCAAAACAAAATTACTGGAATTCGTGTACGCAACAATCTTGCTCGTGCCGTGGCCTACGAAGAATTACTCAACTTTGGCAATCACAATAATCACGAGAAATTTTTGGAATATTATTTTGACATCAATACCTCCCCTTCCTATTTAGAAGAAATCGTCGCACTCCATCAAGACATCAATCAAATGGATGCTGGGAAAAAACTCCCTGAAATTATCCTCCAGAATGCAGAATTAAAGCTCCTTTCCAGTAACCAAATGTGGGAAAAACCAACCGTTCTTTATTTCTGGTCGCAGACGCAAATGAATCATTTTAAAAGTACCATTGAACGGATAAAAGCACTTGAAGCGCAGCATCCCAACTACCGTTTTGTGGGGGTTTCCATTCAACCCCTCAACCCTATTGCGCTTGAAGTCTACAAAATGATGGAGCTAGACCCCAAAAATCAATACGGTCTGGTGGATTTTGGTACCGCAAGCAAAAAATGGGTCATCACTCTTCTTAACAAAACCATCATTATCAATAAAAAGGGGCAAATTCAAAATGGATTTGCAAACCTGATGTCAGAGGATTTTGAGGAAGACCTTTAGTTCCCTTTTTTATGATCCACTAGGAATTGAGCAAGCCCCTTGTCTGTTAATGGATGATTGAGTAACCCGCTAATGGCACTCAGTGGACCCGTCATAACATCAGCACCTACCTGAGCACAAGCGATCAAATGGCGCGTATGACGAACAGAAGCTGCCAAAATCTCTGTCTCGAAGGCGTAGTTGTCATAAATCAAACGAATTTCTTCAATCAATTCGATACCATCAAAACCGATATCATCCAATCGACCAATAAAAGGGGAAACGTAAGTGGCTCCCGCTTTCGCGGCAAGCAACGCCTGACCGGATGAAAACACCAGTGTACAGTTGGTTTTGATATTTTTTGAGGAAAAATAGGTAATGGCTTTTACACCTTCTCTGATCATCGGGACTTTAACCACAATTTGAGGATGCAATGCAGCCAGCTCCTCCCCTTCTTTCACCATTCCTTCAAAGTCGACAGCAATCACTTCGGCTGAAACATCGCCCTCTACTGCCTCACAAATATCAAGATAGTGTTTTAAAATATTGTCTTTTCCCGTAATGCCTTCTTTGGCCATTAGCGACGGATTGGTTGTTACCCCGTCTAAAATTCCCATGTCTTGGGCTTCTTTAATTTGATCGAGATTGGCAGTGTCAATAAAAAATTTCATAAATCCAGTTTCAGTTATATTTTGTAATGGTTGCGTAGTAGTTTCTCATACCATTTGCCAGGTATGATTCCTTTTAAAACTACAGAAAATTTTTGAAGCCGCTTGCCTGACAAGTAATGTACTTTCGGATGGGTCTCAAAAATGATTTTTTCAATTGTTTTTGCGATTTCTATCGGATCACTACCGTCATCCACATGTGCATTCATGGTCGCTAGGGCTTCCGAATAGACAGTCTCATAGGGAGAGTCCTTGATTACAGGCGCGTGGTGGCGGCGGGAAGCGATGTCTGTAGCATAATCGCCAGGCGCGATTGTTGCTACTCGTATGTGTGCCTTTCGAAGTTCCATTCGCAGGGCCTCTGTAAATATCGAAAAAGCACTTTTAGACGCGGAATAGATAGCGCGGAAGGGCAATCCCGAATAAGCTGCAATGGATGTAATATTGACAATACAAGCGTTATCGGCTTTTCGTAGCAGGGGCAATAAGCCCTGAGTCAAGGCGATAGGACCAAAAAAATTGGTTTCAAAATGCGCTCGTATGGTCGCAATTGGCAACTCCTCTGCCGGGCCAGTGATTCCTACTCCGGCATTATTAATTAGGACTTCCGGTACAATGCTGTTGTTCCGAAAATAAGCTACAAAGTTTTCAATGCTTTCAGCTTCAGTAAGATCCAAGGCTACCAAAGAATAATTGTCAGGTTTAGGGTAATTAGGAGGATTTCGACAAGTACCAAAAACGGTATGTCCTTGTTGGCTCAAATAGTCAGCAGTAACTTTGCCCATGCCCGAAGAAGCACCCGTGATGATCACTATTTTTCCCATACCATAAAAAAAGGGCAAGCGACCCGCATCACACCGCTACAACCGCCTACCCTTGCTGCGTTCCCGCCCTGGGGGGATTCGGCAGGAGCTGGTTGTGCAGAACTTGCCCGGCACAAATATAGAATTTCTCTTGTGTTCAATCGCATTGTAAAACTGAATTTTATTAAATACCTTGGTGAAAAATTAAGCATGTACAAACCCCTGTTTCTTCTATTACTAGCCCTGGTCGCTTCGACCTGTGACGGCGAAAAAAAAATAAAGGCCAAACTTAAAATTAAAGCCAGTACTGAGAAGCCCAGCCCACAGGATACGCTTACTTTTTCCTTAAAACTTCCCAAAAACAGCGTTGTGGATTCCATCCGCTACTTCAGTAATGGAAAAGCTGTTGATTCACCGCTATCTTTGGAAAGTTTTTCCTTGGGTTCCCATACACTTCAAGCCACTGCTTTTTACAATGGAAAAAGTCACGCTTTTGAAAATACCTTTTGGGTGTATGCCTCAGAAAAACCCAGCCTAATGAAATATCGAGTGCTCAATAGCTACCCACATGACCCAACAGCTTACACCCAAGGCTTGGAGTTTAAGGGAGAGATGCTATATGAAAGTACAGGACTGAATGGTAAATCAACCATTCGGAAAGTGGATTATAAAACAGGGGACGTTTTGGCCAATCAAAAATTAGACGCCGTTTATTTTGGTGAGGGACTGACCCTTTGGGATGAGCAAGCTATTCAATTGACATGGCGTGCCAATATGGGTTTTGTGTACGATGGGGAAACACTAAAAATGACCGATTCCTTTGCTTATGATAAAAGTACCCAAGGATGGGGCTTGTGTCACAACGAAGAGCAATTGTATAAGTCCGATGGCTCGCACATACTATGGACGCTAGACCCCAAAAGTTACAAGGAAACAGGTTCGATTGAAGTGATGACCAATAACAAGTCAGTCAATAAATTGAATGAACTGGAATGGGCTCAGGGATTGATCTATGCGAATACCTATCAGTTTCAAAAAGACGTTGTTGTTATTGTTCAACCCGAAACAGGAGCTGTTGTCGGGGTAGTCGATTTTACAGGGCTTCGGGAAAAGTTGCGGAACAATCCCAAGGCAGAGGCTTTTAATGGCATCGCCTATCATCCCCAACGCAACACCTTCTTTGTAACAGGTAAGTATTGGAACAGCTTGTTTGAGGTCGAAATCTATTCCGAAGAATGAGTGTGGCAAAATACCAAATGGATGTTCAGGTAATTGCCGAACACATTGATGGACTCAATCATGTCAACAATGTTCAATACCTCTATTGGGTTCAGGAAATCGCCAAAGCCCATTGGAACAAATTAACGGCACCTTTAGAAGAAATGGAAGGTGTATGGGTGGTACGCAATCATTTTATCGAATACAAAAGACCCGCTTTTTTAGGTGATCATCTTTTGATTGAAACCCACGTTAAAGCTATGCGGGGTCCCTTATCGGAACGATTTGTCAGCATTCGCAATGCAAAAACAAATGCATTGTTGGTACAATGCACCACCTCTTGGTGTTATATCGAATTGGAAAGTCGGAAACTGCTTTCGGTTCCCGATTCGGTCCAAGAGTTGCTTTTGGGAAACTAGCCTACAAACAACGGCCGTCCATTCATCAATTGATGAACCTCCTGGGCTACTGTTGCCAATACGGCTTCGTCTTGATAGTTGGTAATCACACGATCAATCAGCGCAACGATGGTTTCCATATCGACCTCTTTCAATCCTCGAGTCGTAATCGCAGGGGTACCCACTCGAATACCAGAGGTTACAAAAGGGGATTTGTCATCAAAAGGCACCATGTTTTTATTGGCGGTGATTTCCGCTTTGACTAAGGCTTCTTCAGCTGCTTTCCCAGTAATGTTTTTATTGCGTAAGTCAATAAGCATGAGATGATTATCTGTACCCTCAGAAATCAAGTGATACCCACGAGCTACAAAAGCTTTGGCCATGGCTTGGGCATTATCTCGTACTTGCGTTACGTAATTTTTAAATCCTGTTTCCAAACACTCTCCAAAAGCTATCGCCTTAGCTGCAATTATATGCATCAAAGGTCCTCCTTGGTTTCCAGGAAACACAGCCATGTCCAATAAGTGTGACATTTTGCGTACCGTTCCGTTCTTCAGGGTCAAGCCAAATGGATTGTCAAAATCTTCTCCCATCAGAATCAGTCCTCCACGAGGTCCTCGAAGGGTTTTGTGAGTGGTGGTAGTCACAACATGACAATGTGGGATAGGGTCTGATAACAAACCGGTAGCAATCATTCCCGAAGGATGGGATATATCCGCCAAAAGAAAGGCACCCACTTCATCGGCAATCGAACGAAAGGCTTCAAAATCAATATCACGTGAATAGGCAGAGGCTCCTGCAATGATCATTTGAGGTTTTACTTCCTTTGCAATCTCACGAATATTGTCATAATCCAATCGCCCTGTGTCCTTTTGCACTCCATAAAAATGCGCTTCATACAAGCGTCCGGAAAAGTTGACCGGAGAACCATGAGTCAAATGTCCTCCATGCGACAAATCGAATCCAAGGATTTTATCTCCAGGCTTTAAAAAGGCATGAAATACGGCTGTGTTGGCCTGAGAACCCGAATGGGGTTGCACATTGGCATAGGCGGCTCCAAAAAGCTCTTTGGCACGGTCTATCGCCAAACGCTCAACTTCATCGACCACCTCACAGCCACCATAATATCGCTTTCCGGGATAACCTTCGGCGTATTTATTGGTTAGCACAGAGCCTGCGGCTTCCATCACGGCAGGGCTGGTGAAATTTTCAGAGGCTATTAACTCAATTCCGTTAAGCTGGCGCTTCTCTTCTTCTTGGATCAATTCAAAAACGGCTGTATCTCGCTGCATGGATAAAAATTTTTACAAAAATAAGAATTTCAACCCTGCTTTTTGACCTAGAACCTAGGCTTTTATGTGAATTTATCAATAGGTCGTTAATAAGCCTAAAAAAGTGCAATTGAAAAAGGGGTCTGTTTTTATTTACATGGATAAACATTACTAAATACAGAGTTTATTCTAAAAGTGACACAAGAAGGGTAAAACAGTTGCATCCATTATTACGGTCAAAATGGCGGGTGATAGTTGCTTTTTGATGTCAAAATGACGTTAATTTTTACTGGAACGACTTTTGATTTCCCAACCCTAAAAAAAATGAACGCCAATCAGTTTACGCTAAAAACACAGGAAGTACTCCAAGCCGCACAACAGAAGGCCGTTGATTTAGGTCAGCAACAGGTAGAAAACGCTCACCTACTGCATGCCTTACTGGAAATTGATAACAGTATCGTTCCCTATGTTGCCAAACAATTACAATTAAACCTTCAACTTATCTTAAAACTAGTTTCTGCCGAAATCAATCGACTTCCCAAAGTAGAAGGTGGCGATTTGAGTTTTTCCCAGAAGGCTTCCAATACGCTATTAAAAGCCACCAGCCTTGCCAAAAAACAAAATGATGATTTTGTCGCTACGGATCATCTGCTTCTAGCACTCCACGCCTCTAACGATGCCGCAGGTCGTATTTTAAAAGATCAGGGGATTCAGAAGACGGACTTGGAAAAAGCCATTGCTCACTTACGACAAGGGGAGAAAACAACTTCTGCTTCAATGGAAGACCGTTATCAGGCATTGGAAAAATACGCCCGTAATTTGAACCAACAAGCACAAGAAGCTCAATTGGACCCTGTGATTGGCCGTGATGAAGAAATCCGTCGATTGCTTCAGATTTTATCCCGACGCACCAAAAACAATCCCATTTTGGTGGGGGAACCCGGTACTGGAAAAACCGCTATTGCCGAGGGCTTGGCCCATCGGATTATTGCCGGTGATGTTCCTGAAAATTTAAAGGATAAAACGCTTTATGCCTTGGATATGGGGGCACTGATTGCTGGAGCCAAATACAAAGGAGAATTTGAAGAACGCCTCAAAAGCGTCATTAAAGAGGTTGCTAAAAGTGACGGACAATTATTACTTTTCATTGATGAGATCCACACCTTGGTGGGGGCCGGAGGTGGTGAAGGGGCTATGGATGCTGCCAATATTCTGAAACCCGCTCTCGCGCGTGGTGAACTCCGTACCATAGGAGCCACTACCCTAGATGAATATCAAAAATACTTTGAAAAAGACAAGGCACTTGAAAGACGTTTTCAAAAGGTACTCGTGGAAGAACCCAATGTGGACGATGCTATTTCCATTCTTCGAGGGTTAAAAGAAAAATACGAAACCCACCATAAAGTCCGTATTAAAGACGAAGCAATTGTCGTTGCCGTTCAATTGTCTCATCGTTATATCTCCAATCGATTTCTTCCCGACAAGGCTATTGATTTGATGGACGAAGCCGCTGCCAAACTACGAATGGAGATCAACTCCAAACCCGAAGAATTGGATGGTTTGGATCGGAGAATTCGACAGCTTGAAATTGAACTGGTGGCTATCCAGCGTGAAAATGACGAAGCCAAAATTAAAAAGTTAAGCGAAGAATTGGCCAATCTAAAAGAATCACGCACGCAATTGTTTTCCCAATGGAGTCGTGAAAAAGAGGTGGTCGATGGCATTCAGAAAGTAAAATCCGATATCGAACAATTACGCTTACAAGCCGAACGCGCTGAACGAGAAGGAGACTATGGCAAAGTTGCTGAAATACGTTATGGGAAACTTCAAGCCGCCCAAGAAGAGTTGGATGCTTTTCAAACGGAACTTCACAAACAACAGACAGAGGATAGCCTGATCAAAGAAGAAGTGCTCTTTGACGATATTGCCGAAGTAGTTGCCAAATGGACAGGGATTCCCGTTCAAAAAATGCTGCAAAGCGACCGGGAAAAACTATTGCATTTAGAAAGTCAGTTGCACCAGCGTTTGGTGGGGCAAGAAGCCGCTGTATCAGCCGTTAGTGATGCCATCAGACGCAGTCGGAGTGGATTGCAGGACACTCAAAAACCGATTGGGAGCTTTTTATTCTTAGGAACTACTGGGGTTGGAAAAACAGAACTGGCCAAGGCCTTGGCGGAAGTGCTATTCGATGATGAAAACAACCTGACCCGCATTGATATGAGCGAATATCAAGAACGGCATGCTGTCAGCCGATTGATTGGGGCACCTCCAGGTTATGTGGGCTATGATGAAGGAGGACAATTAACAGAAGCCGTAAGACGTAAGCCCTATTCTGTGATCTTACTCGATGAAATAGAAAAAGCCCATCCCGATACCTTTAACATCCTGCTACAAGTTTTGGATGAAGGACGATTGACCGACAACAAAGGACGAGTTGCTGATTTTAAAAATGCGGTTATCATCATGACCTCAAATATTGGAAGCCGTGAAATTCAACAAGCCTTTGAATCGGAAACTCATTTTGATGCTGCAGAAGCCAAAGCTAAGGATCAAGTATTAAGTCTTCTAAAACAAAATGTTCGCCCCGAGTTTTTGAATCGAATTGATGACGTTTTAGTATTTTCCCCACTGACTCGAAAAGAAATTCAACAAATCGTAGCCCTTCAATTCCAAGTCATTTCGCAACGTTTAACCCAACAGAACATCCAATTAAAAGCTACTCCGGAAGCACTGTCACTTCTAGCTAAAAAAGGATTTGATCCCGAATACGGTGGACGACCTGTAAAACGCATATTACAAAAGCAAGTGGTCAATCCCCTGAGTAAAGAACTACTGAATGGATCCATTCAGCCCGATCAGGAAGTTACAGTAGATGTGTTTGAAGGGGAAATCGTTTTTAGAAATAAATAATCAATCTCCTATTCCACTCTGTAATTGAAACGCTGATTTTTACCCCATATGCTTTTATCAAAGATAGAGTCCTGAGTGATTTAGGCTCCCTTTTCAAACAAGTAAGGGTAGTACATAAGCACAAGTATCAAAAATGAAAAGAACACCGCAAAAGAAACAGCCCCTGCCGAAACATCCTTGATAAAGCCAATCCGCTTATCAAAATTAATGTGAACAAAATCACACACTTTTTCGATGGCTGTATTTACGCCCTCTAATGCTAAGACAAAGCCTATCACTGCTAGTTGAATAATCCAGTCTATACGGGAGATGTCAAAATAGAATCCTGCAATTATTAAGAGGACACCGATGCTAAATTGAGTAATGATCGCATGTTCTGTTTTTAGCAACAAAAACATTCCTTTTATAGCAAATTTTACGCTTTTTATTCTCCCTAAAATAAAAGTAAATAGTGTCATTTTGGCGTTGTTAATACCCCCTTTTTCTAGCCTTAAAAATTCAAAAACTGTAGCAAAGAATAATTCTCATTCAAACATACAAAAATCACACAAGCCCTCTAGCATTTGAACCCTTGGAAAAATTCTTACTGTTTTGATTTGATGTTTATCCATATAGAAAAGTATCTGAGGAATAGTTGTAATTTTACGCGATGCAAAAAAAGGTCAACATCCAAAACAAACGTGCCCGTTTTGAATACGAAATAATCGATCAGTATACGGCTGGGATTGTATTGACTGGAACTGAAATCAAATCCATTCGAAACAGCCAAGCCTCTATTAGTGAGTGCTTTTGTGAATTCAATGAACGTGGGGAGTTGTTTGTGGTCAATATGTATGTGGAGATTTATGCCTTTGGCACGCGCTTTAACCATACACCACGTGGCAGTCGAAAGCTATTACTCAACAAACGAGAACTAAAAAAGCTCCGCCGAGAAGTGCAAAATGCAGGACTAACCATTGTCCCCCTTCGTATGTTTATCAATGACAAAGGATTTGCCAAACTAACCGTTGCACTAGCGCGAGGGAAAAAACTCTACGACAAACGCGAAACCATTAAAGACCGAGACAATCAACGAAATCTTGCACGTATTAAAAAAGATTTTAGAAAATAACGGCACCTTCATTTTTTACTAATTTAGAGTTGTTCAAATCACCTACATAATGCAACGCCTACTCCTAATTGTACTACTTCTATTTACAAAACTTTTATCAGCTCAGCTCCAAGGTTATGTTGTAGATGAAAATCAAAAGCCCCTTCAGGATGTTAGTGTCTATTTAAAAGGCACCTATCAGGGAACGGTTACTAATAAAGATGGATTTTTTTTTCTGGATGTACCCGAGCAATCCGAAGCTCCCTTACAGTTTAGCTATTTAGGCTATGACACCCTAAGCGAAGTCTATTCCTTACCCTCTGAGACAATTCAGATTCAAATGAAACCGAGTCCCCTCAACCTTTCAGAGGTGGCTGTTTCCTCCAAAGAAAATCCCGCCAATGCCATCATTCGAAACGCACAGCGGGTTCGGAAGATCCGTGCCGGCAAAAATCAAATATTCACTGCTGATTTTTATTCCCGAGGGATGTTCCGAATGGACAGCGTTCCCAAAAAGTTTATGGGTGTTGCTATTGGAGATATTGGAGGTTCCCTAGACAGTACTCGTTCGGGGATTGTTTATCTCTCTGAAACCAAATCAAAAATCTTTCAAAATAAAAAAGACTTTAAAGAAATTGTCTATGCTTCTAAAGTAAGTGGCAATGACAATGGATTTAGCTTCAACTCTGCCCAAGATGCCGAATTTGACTTTTATCAAAACACCTTGGATTTTGGAACTCCCATTGCTTCGCCCATCGGCAACAGTGCCTTTACGTATTACCGATTCACACTTGAGGAAAGTTTTTATACTCCCGAAAAAAAACTCATCAACAAGATCAAAATTACTCCCAAAACAGAGACAGGTCCCGCTTTCAAAGGCTATATATACATCGTTGAAGACGACTGGGTGTTTTATGGATTGGATGTCGTTATCGAAAAACAACGAATGCGACTTCCTGGGATGGATGCGATGCAAATTATTCAACAATACCTGTTTAATGCTACAGACAATCGTTGGTCGTTGTCCAATCAGGTGCTTGATTTTGAATTTAGCTTTTTTGCTTTTAAAGGCAACGGACGTTTTTCGGCAGTCTATTCACACTATGACTTTAGCCCCCTCTTTGCACCCAAGACTTTTGGAGCCGCCCTGCAACGTTTTGAGGAAAAAGCCAATAAAAAAGAGACTCTTTACTGGGACAAAGAACGCCCCATCCGTTTGACAGAAGAAGAAGTTCAGGACTACAAAAAGAAAGATAGCATCCAACGGGTTCGGAAATCTCCTCAATATTTGGATTCCATTGATCGGGTAAAAAACAAATTTAAATGGACGAATATCTTTGGTAAAACGATCCGAAATTCGCAAAAAAACACGCAGTTCACCTATAGTTCTCCCATAACAGATAACACCTTTAATCCTATCCAAGGCTATGCATTGGGGATCAATTTGGATTGGAATAAAGAATGGGAAGAGGAAAAAAAGAATCTGAATCTTAAAACCGGTGTGAGCTATGGACTAAGCGATGAAGAGTGGTATCCGAGAGTTGAACTCAACTATTTAATGAATAGCATCAATTACAGCCGTATTGTCTTTCGTGCCGAAAAAAGCCTTACTCAATTTGAAAATGCCCCTGCCATCGTGGAAACTGCTAATGCGATTAGTACGATCTTGTTTAAAAAAAATAGGGCACGCCACTATGAGCGTACTCGAATTGGGACGAACTGGCAAGGCTATCTATTCCCCTCTCTCTTGGCTTCCTACAATATTGATTTTGAAAAGCGAACTCCTCGCGTCAATACTACGCAATACTCTATTGGTTTTCCCAATCGACGCTATGCGGACAACATTCCCGATAATACCGCTTTTGATTTTGAAAACCATGATTTAATCAAGCATACATTTCGTCTGCAATACCGCCACCAACAAAAATATTACGAAAATCCTCGGGAGCGTTTTTACACATTTGACAATACTCGCCCTCGAATTACTCTAGAACTAGAACAAGCCTTTGCCAGTAGTTTGAAAAAATACAATTACCTGAAGTTAGACCTATACTGGATTCAAGAACTCCAATCGGGAGCCCTTGGAAACAGCCAATTTGCGTTTCGATGGGGGCATTATCTCAAAAAAGACCGTCCCAGTTTTGCTGACTTTACACATTTTCATGGTAACGAAACGCTTTTACGGAATAGCCCTCTAAGAAGTTTTCAGCTTCTTTCCTTCTACCAAAAGAGTACTACAGAAGATTACGCTCTAGCGCATTGGGAGCATGACTTTTACAAATGGGGACTGGGCTCGTGGCCCCTTTTCAAACAATTGCAAGCCTCTCTTATTGTTGGGGGAAATAGTTTGTTTATCGCAGGAGAAAAACCCTATTTTGAAGCTTTTATTGGACTTGGAAATCTTGGCATCAAAAAACTCCGATTCCTTCGCGTGGACTATGTCCGATCCTTTGGTGATGTGTTTAGAAAAGATGGAATCCGGTTTGGATTGGATTTGTTTTAATTTTTATCCTCCAATAAAGGAACAAATTTAAAAGAACCATAGGTCGTTCGATCAAATGCTTTTTCGTTTTTACGAATCAATCGGGTCATAATTTGTTCTTTAAGTCCTACAGGGATGATCAGTTTTCCACCTATTTTGAGTTGCGACAAAAGTGCATTGGGAACTTCAGGGGCTCCCGCGGTAACAATGATCCCATCAAAAGGAGCTGCCGCATCATACCCCTTATACCCATCCCCAAAAACATGCCTCTTGGGTCGCATGCCTAGCTTTCGAAATAGCCTTTCGGTTTTTTTAAACAGCTCCCCTTGGCGTTCAATGGTATAAACCTGATACCCCAAAGCCAACAAAATAGCCGTTTGATAGCCCGAACCCGTTCCGATTTCCAAGACCTTAGCTCCAACAGGAAGCGCCAGTAATTGCGATTGAAACGCCACTGTGTACGGCTGTGAAATGGTTTGGTCTGCAGCGATAGGATAGGCTTTGTCTACGTAAGCATAACTCTCCAAGCCAGAATCCATAAACCAATGTCTAGGGGTATCGGCAAGGGCCTGGAGTACCGCCTGATCCACAATTCCTTTTTCCTTTAGTAATGCCACTAATTGGCGTCGAAGTCCTTGGTGTTTGGTACTATCTATCATCGGCACTAAAGGTACCAAGTAAAAAGAAAACTGGTAATTTTTTTGCTGCCGTTTTAGTTTAATACCTTTGAAAAAAAGAGCCATGCTTAAAATTGGAGTATTCGGTGCTGGGCACCTTGGAAAAATTCATTTACGACTGCTGGAAGCCTCCGATCGTTACGAATTAGTTGGCTTTTATGATTCAAACAAAGCACTGGGTGCTCAGCTTGAAAAAGAAAAAGGCTTTTGTTATTTCGATTCCGCAGCAGAGCTACTTGAAAAGGTTGAGGTGATTGATATTGTAACACCCACTCTATCCCATGCGGAACTCGCTACCCAAGCGCTGCAAGCCGGAAAACATTTGTTTATTGAAAAACCCATTACAACAACCGTTGCCGAAGCGGAAGCCCTTTGTGCTTTGGCTGTTAAGAAGCAACGCATAGGACAGGTAGGCCACGTAGAAAGATTCAATCCCGCGTTTAAAGCTGCTCAACCCCATATTGATGCGCCCATGTTTATTGAAACCCATCGTTTGGCAGAATTCAATCCAAGAGGTACTGATGTTCCTGTTGTACTCGATCTTATGATTCATGACTTGGACATTATTCTAAGTGTTGTCAAATCCCCAATAAAACAGGTACATGCTTCTGGAGTTTCTGTTATTAGTGAAACCCCTGATATAGCCAATGCACGAGTAGAGTTTGAAAATGGCTGTGTTGCCAATTTAACCGCCAGTCGCATTTCATTAAAAAACATGCGCAAAACTCGTTTTTTTCAAAAAGACGCCTATATCTCTGTTGATTTCCTCGCCAAAAACGTTGAGATTGTCAAAATGAAAAACCCAGCAATCAAGCCTGACGAATTTGCGTTAATACTTGAAAACGCAGAAGGTCAGAAAAAACAAATCTATTTTGAAAACCCAACGATTGACAGTAATAATGCCATACAAGAAGAGTTGGAAAGCCTTGCCGATAGTATCGAAAACACTCAACCTTCTAAAGTTCCTTTAGAAGATGGCACTAAAGCGTTAAAACTAGCGCATCAAATCATTGCAGCTTATGCTTAATGTCCCAAAAAATGTCCCTATACCCTATTCCTTTTTATCTTGCTCAAAATCCTGCACGACAAGCCTGTCAAGGATATAAAAAGCAAACTCGCTCCGTTCTTTCTGGCCCCACTTCGAACCTTTCTTACAATCGGTTTTTAAATGCAGGGAATCAGTTTCCAGAAGGTCCCAAGCGTTGGAATCTTATTCGGGCAGCTATTCTTCAAGCGCTTGAAGATAAAGCTTATACACTCCAACAAACATCTTATATCGCCTATCAGATCAAAGGAAAAGACTCCTTTTTTGGGATTTTAGGGGGCATTCCAGCTTCTGAGCTCAACCGTCAGGTACTCACTCACGAAGAAATCTATCCGGAACGTGTTTCCAAATTTGCGGCCTACCTCCAGAATGTAAAATTTCAAGCAGAACCCACGGTAGTAGCCTTTAGCAATAATCGCAAATGGCAGCAAATTGCCAAACGTATTCGCCATGACAAAGCTGGGGTTCGTTTTCAAAAAAACAAGGAAAAGCATCAACTTTGGTTGATCACCTCGGAAACCCCTTTGGCTCAAGAAATACAAGCTTTTTTTAAGGAGCAAAAACAACTCTATTTGGTGGACGGCCACCATCGTAAAGCTGCCATTGAGAACATGAGTGCAAAACACCATGGGTATTCCCTTTTAAGTTTTTGCTTACCGCATACCACCATTCAATCTCACAGTTATCATTGGTATGCTGAAGAAATTCCTGAAGAAGTAGAACAATGGATTGGTGCCTTGCTCTGTCCTCTAAAAAAAGCCCCGCGTCGCATTCGAAAAAAACATCCCATTTTAGTTCGGTTTAATTCGCAATGGTACCAGTTTTCAAATCCCAATTATCTAGCTGTTTTAAGCCAGATAAAAACCGTTTATAAAAAGAATCAAATACCTCTTCACTACGAACCCTACCCTAGACTAAACCTCCCTAAAGAACCAACCCAAAAAAATGCTGTATTGGAAATTTACTTCTACCCTTTCCAATTCCGCAAAATCATGGATTGGAGTGATGAAAATAAAATCCTACCGGCCAAGTCAACCTATTTACTCCCAAAGATCTTAACAGGACTCGTTTTACAACGAATATAGCTGTAGTTTTCAGTACCTTTAACCTTTGAAATGAGCATAAGAACAAACTGATGCAGCAAAGAATGACCTTCGACAAACTTCCTCTCTCTCCAATCAAAACAAAAAAAGAGATCGATGACAATTGCTAAGAACTTAAAAGCACTCAAAACATCCCTACCCGAAGAAGTAATATTGGTTGCCGTATCCAAAACAAAGTCCAATGAAGCGATTATGGAAGCTTACGCCACTGGACAACGTGTTTTTGGTGAAAATAAAGTGCAGGAAATGGTTCAAAAGCACGAAACCCTACCTAAGGATATTGAATGGCATATGATTGGGCATTTGCAACGCAACAAGGTCAAGTACATGGCTTCTTTTGTTCATCTAATCCATGGTGTTGATACTGAAAAATTACTCGTGGAAATCAATAAACAAGCCGCCAAACACCAGCGGTCCATCCCTTGCCTATTACAAGTTCATATTGCCGAGGAAAGCACCAAGTTTGGTTTTGCAGAATCTGAGCTTACCGATCTGATCGGTCGTAAAGATGAATTTCCGAATGTGGAAATCAAAGGACTGATGGGAATGGCCAGTTTTACAGATAACACCGAACAAGTTCAACAGGAATTTAGAGGGCTGAAAAAACTCTTTGATCAATTTTTTAAAAAAACGGATACAGCAGTTTTATCCATGGGAATGAGTGGTGATTACCCCATTGCTATTGCAGAAGGCAGTACCCTAATTCGCGTTGGAAGTAAGATCTTTGGCGCTCGAAATTATTAGCATGTTTGCCATACTCGACATTGAAACGACTGGAGGAAAATACGATGAGGAAGGCATTACAGAGATTGCTGTCTATCGGTATGATGGTCAAGAAGTGGTCGATCAATTTTCCAGCTTGGTAAACCCCGAAAGGGAGATCCAGCCTTTTGTTCAAAAACTCACAGGTATCAATAGCAAAATGCTTCAGAATGCTCCCCGGTTTTTTGAAATTGCAAAGCGGGTTATCGAGTTGACCGAAGACTGTGTTTTGGTGGCACACAATGCCGAGTTTGATTACCGTATTCTACGGACTGAATTCCGTCGATTGGGATACACCTACAACCGAAAATCCTTATGCACTGTAGCTTTGTCACAGCTTTTACTTCCCGAACAGGAATCTTTTAAGCTGGGCAAACTCGTCCGTTCTTTAGGGATTCCTATCAGTGATCGACACAGAGCCCAGGGCGATGCCTTGGCTACAGTCAAACTTTTTCAGCTTTTACTCGAAAAGGATAGTAAGAAAATCATTATTACCGAGCAAATCAAAAGCCTTCATAAGAACGAAATGCCACAGGCATTTTACAAAATCATTGAAGGGCTTCCTACTCAAACGGGGGTGTATTATCTCCATGGAAAAGACAATGAAATTATCTACATCGGTAAGAGTAAAAACATTCGCAAGCGCGTCTCCTCGCATTTGACAGGAAAATCCCCAAAAAGTAAGAAAATTCAACAGCAAATTATTCAGGTAAGTTTTGAGAAAACGGGCTGTGAATTCATCGCTCTGCTGAAAGAACAACACGAGATCAAAAGCAATCAACCGCGTTTTAACCACGCCAGCAAACATCGCCTTTTTCCTATGGGAATTCGTGTAGAACGAGATGTCCATGGCTACGATCAACTCCTACTAGAGCAGACCTTAACACGACAGGATTACATTAGGTGCTATCGCAATAAAAAAGCAGCAGTGGGACAATTGTTTTATTGGCTGGAGCAATATGAGCTATGTCAAAATAAAACGACTCTCAAAAACAGTAAAGAACAGTGTGCCCGAAGGACACTCAAAAAGTGTTCTGGTGCCTGCGAGAGTCTGGAAGGAGCCGATTTATATAACAAAAAAATAGAAGCCCTATGTGCCGACCTTGTGCTCCCCCAAGAAAATTGTGTCGTAACCAGCATTGGTAGAGAAAATGGGGAATACAGCTTTCTTTTGCTTCAAGAGGGCAAATTTAAAGGCTATGGATATTACGATTTAAACCATCAAATCAATACCTTGTCAAAAGTTCAAAGTCGATTGATTGCCATGGATTCCAATCCTGACTGTCAAGCCTTGGTTCATCATTTTATTAAAAATGAAAAATATCATAAATTGATCCCTCTGACAGAAAACGCGACCCATTCCTAACCCTCTGATTGTGAACAAAACTTCAAAAAGTACTTGGCGCCACCGCTTGCATGAGATCATCTACGAAGCCGATACCCCAGGAGGGAAAGTCTTCGATGTACTTCTTTTGATACTCATTTTGTTTAGCGTTCTTTTGGTTTGTTTGGAAAGCGTCTCTAGCATTAATGTAGCCTACAAAAGCTATTTTAACATTGTCGAATGGGCAATTACCATTCTTTTTTCCATTGAATATTTACTTCGACTGGTTGCTGTAAAAAAGCCATTCAATTACATCTTTAGTTTTTATGGTATCATCGATTTGTTGTCAACCCTACCGAAGTATATCTCCCTTTTTATGCTTGGCACACAGTCTTTGATTGCCTTGCGGGCTTTACGCCTACTCCGAATTTTCCGAATTCTAAAACTCACACGCTATATCGGTGCCTCCAATTCCTTGGCCAAAGCTTTAGTGGCAAGCCGTGCTAAAATTGGGGTTTTCCTCTTTAGTGTTTTGATTCTATGCATTATTTTTGGCACCCTAATGTATATGATCGAATCCGATGAAAGCGGTTTTACCAGTATCCCAAGGAGCATCTATTGGTGTATCGTAACCCTTACCACAGTGGGTTATGGTGATATTGCACCCGTGACCAGCTTGGGGCAATTTTTTGCTGCCATCATTATGGTTATGGGGTATGGAATCATTGCCGTTCCAACAGGAATCATAACAGCAGAATTTACCGAACAAAACAAACAAATAGACACCAATACGCAGGCTTGTAAAGCTTGCATGAACCCCGACCACAAAGACGATGCGATATATTGCCATCATTGTGGTGAACTTTTAAACGATGAACGCTAAATTAATCTATGTAGCCGGCCCCACTGGAGTTGGTAAAACTGCCCTCAGCCTTGCCCTTGCTCAACATTATAAAACAGAAATCGTTTCCTGTGATTCGCGACAGTTTTATAAAGAAATGAAAATTGGAACAGCGGTACCCTCTGCCGAAGAACTGGCATCCGTCCCGCATCACTTTATTCAATACGAAAGTGTTACCAATCCCGTTAGTGTTGGAGAATATGAAAAACAAGCACTGGAAAAACTTGAAACACTTTTCGAAAAGCACGAACGAATCATCCTTACAGGAGGATCTGGTTTGTTTGCACAAGCGCTAATGGAAGGCTTGGACGAGTTTCCTGATATCCCTGAGGAGGTGAAAATGCAGTTGCGTGTTTTTCATCAAACCCATGGCTTACAAGGGCTACAAGAGTTATTGCGTGACCAAGATCCTACCCATTATCGAAATGTTGATCGGCAAAACCCCCTGCGATTAATGCGCGCTCTGGAAGTATGCTTTGCTTCGGGTGCACCCTACTCCTCCTTTTTAGGAAAAAGCAAAGCCAAACGCTCTTTTGATAGTCAAGTCATTGTGCTTCATCAACCCCGAGAAATTCTCTATGATCGAATCAACCAACGTGTAGATCAAATGATTGAGGAAGGACTGGAAGAAGAAGTCAAACAACTTGAAGCACACAAAGATTTAGCCAGTTTGCGAACGGTTGGATACCAAGAATGGTGGGACTATTTCGCTGGAAAAAATGATAAGGAAGCGACAATTTTAGAGATAAAAAGAAACACTCGACGCTATGCCAAACGGCAAATCACTTGGTTTAACCGCTATGGTAAAGAGGTTCTTTTCCCAGCCAATATGCCGGTCGAAGATTTTATCAAACACTTGGGCTAATCATTAGCCATTCAGATATTCACGAATATTTTTTTCTATGCGGCTTTCGATATTGCTAAGGTCTGCTGGCACAAATGAGCTTCCCGTAATATTTTCATACAACTCAATATAACGTTCACTGATCGACTGTATATAAGCATCACTCATCGAAGGAACAGACTGCCCCTCCAATCCTTGAAAGCCATTTTCAATCAACCAGCGACGAACAAACTCTTTGGAAAGTTGTTTTTGTGATTCCCCTTTGGCTTGACGTTCTGCGTAACCTTCCTGATAAAAATACCGAGAAGAGTCCGGTGTGTGAATCTCATCAATAAGCAGGATTTCGCCTTTTTTATTTTTTCCAAATTCGTATTTGGTATCCACTAAGATCAGCCCTTGTTCTTGAGCGAGTTCCGTACCTCTCGCAAAAAGTGCGCGTGTGTGGTTTTCTAATTGAATGTAGTCTTCTTCACTGACAATTCCTTGAGCAATGATTTCTTCGCGCGATATGTCTTCGTCATGCCCTTCCTCTGCCTTTGTTGCAGGAGTTATGATGGGTTCTGGAAAAGCTTCATTTTCTATCATTCCTTCGGGAAGCGATACACCGCAAAGGGTTCGTTTTCCTTTGCTGTACTCACGTGCAGCATGCCCCACAAGATAGCCGCGGATCACCATTTCTACTTTAAACGGCTCACAGGCTTGACCAATAGCAACATTTGGATCCGGGCAGGCTTCGAGCCAATTGGGAACGATGTCGGAAGTAGCCTGCAGCATTTGGTAGGCGATCTGATTGAGTATTTGGCCTTTATACGGAATTCCTTTTGGCATCACTACATCAAAAGCAGAGAGCCGATCGGTTGCGATCATCACCAGTCTATCATTTTCAAGGGTATAGACCTCTCGGACTTTACCGATGTATTTGGATTGCTGTCCCGCTAGTGACAGCGCAGTATGCATCAAAGTTTTCATCAGTTTAATTTTGGTGCTCAATATTTTTATAGGCAGTGATTACTTTTTTGACCAAATGGTGTCGGATCACATCTTTATCATCCAAATAGATCATCCCAATACCTTCTGTTTCTTTTAAAATCAAAAGTGCTTCTTTGAGTCCAGAAATGGTTCGTCTCGGCAAGTCGATTTGACCTGGGTCGCCTGTAAGTATAAATTTTGCATTGGGTCCCATCCGCGTTAGAAACATTTTCATTTGCGCATGCGTAGTGTTTTGTGCCTCATCGAGTATGACAAAAGCATTGTCCAGTGTTCGCCCCCGCATAAAAGCCAAAGGGGCAATCTGAATGATTCCTTCCTCAATATATTTATTCAATTTTTCCTGTGGGATCATATCACGAAGCGCATCGTACAGCGGTTGCATATAGGGGTCCAATTTCTCTTTAAGGTCCCCTGGTAAAAAACCAAGATTTTCCCCTGCCTCAACTGCTGGTCGGGTAAGAATAATACGTTTTACCTGTTTTTCTTTCAACGCACGAACGGCTAGGGCAACCCCTGTATAGGTTTTTCCAGTTCCTGCGGGGCCAATCGCAAAAACCATATCGTTGTTATTAACCAGTTCGATTAGTTTAAACTGATTGACTGTCTTGGCTTTGATGGCTCTCCCCCCAACACCATGAAGAATAAATGATTCCATTTCCAGAGCTGGGTCGTATTCTTCAGCACTATTGGCCTGAATTACTCTGTCGATCGTTTCTTTGTCCAGTACATTGTATTTTCCAAAATGGGCTTGTAGCATCTCAATGCGTTTATCAAACTCATCGAGCAGCCTTTCTTCCCCATATGCTTTTAGGGTAGAGCCACGTGCTACAATTTTAAGTTTAGGAAAATAGGACTTGATTTGGTCTATATGAACGTTTTGCTGTCCAAAAAACTCTCGAGGATTTACTTCAGAGAGTTCGATTTTGATTTCATTCAAAGGCTATCGCGTTAAAAAGAATTAGTCTTACCATCTAGTGGTTATTCAAATTTATATGTTTATCAAATTAAACTTTTTTTCAGGAATAAAGTAAGATTGTTAATATTTCAATCACAAATGGATATAAAACAATCCTAAATACACACAGCACTATTCAAATATAAGTTGGAAATCGAAAAACACCCCATTATTAAGAAAAAGAAGTTTTCCTCTCGCAGTGCCACTGATAGATATATCAATCTATACCTT
>Ga0233444_10000046_pt1 | contig 152818 bp, 153 predicted proteins | sample SI_124_October20_6_FD_182792 | JGI IMG/M metagenome (GOLD analysis project Ga0233444, IMG submission 182792) | Seawater microbial communities from Saanich Inlet, British Columbia, Canada - SI_124_October2016_10_MG | ecosystem: Environmental > Aquatic > Marine > Inlet | place: Canada: British...
GTCGCCAATTCTAAAAATATAGCTCAAGTTGCCTCAATTGTTTCAAATGTTAATGAAAAAAATGTAGTTGTAGTCTCCGCATTAGGAGGAGTTACCGATCTTCTACTAGAAGCTCTCGATATAGCGGTATCTGGTGACTCTAACTTTGTTGATACACTGAAAAAAATTGAAGAACGTCATCTAGAACCTATTAGGGCCTCTATCCCTGCTCAAAGCCAAAGCAGTTCAATTAGCTTTTTAAAATCAGAGCTCAATCATTTAGAAACCATCTTAGAAGGAGTGATGATGCTTAAAGAAACTACTCCCAGGACGATTGCAAAAGTTAGTTCCTATGGAGAAATTTTATCAAGTAACATCATCAATGAAATATTTAAAGTTAACAATATAGATGTTGCTTTAAAAGATGGTAGAGATTTAATTGAAACTCAAATTCAAGGAAATAAATCTATTGTTAATTGGAGTTCTACCCAGAATAAAATTGATGCCTTTTTTAAAAACAACAATTCAAAAACTAACTTAGTGCCAGGGTTTGTTGCTAGAGATGCCGATGGAAACTCTTCGACACTTGGACGTGGTGGTTCAGATTTTACTGCTGCTATTTTAGCCTATGCTTTAAATGCAGAGATACTTGAAATTTGGACAGATGTTAGTGGAATGTATACTTCTAATCCCAAACTTGTTAAACAAGCCACACCCATAAATAAATTATCGTATTTCGAGGCTATGGAACTTTCACATTTTGGTGCCAAGGTAATTTTTCCTCCTACTCTTCAGCCACTTGTAGAAAAACAAATCCCGGTTTTAATAAAAAACACATTTGCTCCAGACGATCTTGGAACTAGAATAGACAATTCGGCTAATGACTCAAGTAATGTTGTGGTTAAAGGAATCAGTCATATTGGTGAAATTAGTTTAATAAGCCTTGAAGGAAGTGGAATGGTAGGAATTCCAGGATTTTCTAAGAGACTTTTTGAAGTTCTTTCAGTTTCAAATATTAATGTAATCATGATCACTCAAGCTTCTTCTGAGCATTCGATTTGTATTGCGGTAAGAAGTGAAGATGATTTAAAAGCTAAAGAAGTAATTGATACAGAGTTTGCTTTTGAAATTTCTTTACAAAAGGTAGTTCCTGCAAGTATTGAAAATAATCTTGTAAATGTTGCTATAGTTGGTGATAACATGAAAAATCATCAAGGAATAAGTGGCAAAATGTTTAGTTCTCTTGGAGCGAATAATGTGAACATTAGAGCGATTGCTCAGGGTGCGTCAGAACGAAACATTTCGATCATGATAAACAAAAAGGATACACAAAAGGCTTTAAATACCTTACATGAAACCTTTTTTGAAAATGATGTCAAAGAGCTCAACCTATTCATAATAGGTGTTGGTAATGTAGGTAGTAAACTTCTTGAGCAAATTGAAAAACAGAAACAATATCTTGAGGATAATTTACTTTTAAGAATCAGAGTTATTGCGATCTCTAATTCAAGAAAAATGATCCTAGGGAATGAATCTCTTGATCTAAACAATTGGGAAAAAAATCTTGAAAACGGCGTACAAGCAGATATAAATGCCTTTTTTAGTCATGTCAAAGGATTGAATTTAAGAAATAGCATATTTGTAGACAATACTGCAAACGACTCTATTGCATATGAATATGAGCGTTACCTGAATAATAACATTGGTGTTGTAACATGTAACAAGATTGCGTGTGCAGATAGCTTAGAGAATTATAAAAACTTAAAAAGATCTTCAAGAAAATACGGAAGTCCTTTTTTATTCGAAACAAATGTAGGAGCTGGCCTTCCAATAATTGATACCTTGAATAATTTAATTGCATCTGGAGATCAAATCGTTAAAATTCAGGCTGTACTTTCTGGTAGTTTAAATTTTGTATTTAATAACTTCAAAGAAGGAACTGAATTCAAAGATGTTGTTGTTCAAGCTCAAAAAGAAGGGTATACAGAACCCGATCCAAAAATAGATCTAAGTGGTATTGATGTTGCTCGGAAAATTTTGATTTTAGCAAGAGAAAGTGGAATGAAAATAGAACTTGATCAAATAGAAAATGTTCCTTTTCTTCCAAAAGAATGCTTAGATACACCGGACAACAATAGCTTCTTTGAATCCTTGATTACTCATAAGGACCACTTTGATCGTTTATTATCAAAAGCAGATGCTAAAGGTGCGCGTTTAAAATACGTTGCGCAATTAGAAAATGGAATCGCTAAAGTAGGTCTTCAAGAAATCCCTGAAGGTCATGATTTTTACAATCTTGAAGGAAGTGATAACATTATCTTATTTTACACCAACCGTTATATTAATCAGCCTTTAATTGTAAAGGGTGCTGGTGCTGGTGCTGAAGTTACTGCATCTGGTATTTTTGCAGATATTATTAGAATTGGTAAACGATAGGTTATGAATGAAATTAAAATATTTTGTCCTGCCAGCGTAGCGAACGTTTCTTGCGGCTTTGATGTTCTTGGTTTTTGCCTAGATCAAGTTGGAGACGAAATGATTATCCGAAAAACAGACAAAAAAGGGATTCATATCCTAAAAATTGAAGGACAAGATTTACCCTTGGAAACTCACAAAAATGTAGCTGGAGTTGCTGCTTTAGCTCTTTTAGAAAAACATGAAGCTCCTTGTGGTTTTGAAATTGAAATTTACAAGAAAATTAAAGCAGGAAGCGGTATTGGAAGCAGTGCAGCAAGTTCAGCAGGAGCTGTTTTTGGAATAAATGAACTCCTAGGAAGACCTTTCACGAATAAAGAATTAATAAATTTTGCAATGAAGGGTGAAGAACTAGCGAGTGGTTCTGCTCATGCAGATAATGTTTCTCCTGTATTACTTGGGGGCTTTACATTGGTTCGATCTGCTAAGCAAGCCGATGTTATTGCGTTGCCGAGTCCTTCTGAATTATACGCTACTGTTTTACATCCTAAAATTGAACTTAAAACATCGGATGCAAGAGCAGTTTTAAAGAAAAATATTTTACTTGAAAAAGCAATAGAACAATGGGGTAATCTTGCAGCTTTGGTAAGTGGTTTATATTCGGAAGACTATGAGTTAATCGGAAGATCTTTAGTCGATGTAGTAATAGAGCCTCACAGATCAGCATTAATTCCAGGTTTTAAAAACTTAAAAGAAGCAGCAATACAAAACGGTGCTTTAGGTAGTGGGATTTCTGGATCAGGTCCCTCAATTTTTGCCTTGAGCAAAGGGGAAAATACTGCCCAAATAGTTGGAGAATCAATGTCGAAAGAATTCAAATCTTTGGATATTGATTTTGAAATACACATCTCAAAGATTAACCCTAAGGGTATTCATATTATTTCATCAAAATGATTTACAACAGCTTAAATAACAAATCAGAACCTGCTAAATTTGAGGAAGCAGTAGTTCGAGGTATCGCTCCAGATAGAGGATTATATTTTCCCGAAAAAATACATCGATTACCTGATTCATTTTTTAAAAATATTGAATCGAAATCTATTCCTGATATTGCATATGATGCAATTGCTCCTTTTCTTGAGGGAAGTATACCTGAATTAGAACTTAAAAAAATAATCTCTGAAACTCTTGACTTTGAATTTCCTGTCATTCCCATCCATGACAATATAGGAACTCTAGAATTATTTCAAGGACCAACACTAGCTTTTAAGGATGTCGGAGCTCGCTTTATGGCGCGTTGTTTAGGGTATTTTAATAAAGAAAATTCAAGTCAAAAAGTAACCGTACTTGTAGCAACTTCTGGAGATACAGGAGGTGCTGTTGCTAACGGTTTTTTAGGCGTTTCTGGTATTGAAGTTATTATCCTCTATCCTAAAGGAAAAGTAAGTAAAGTACAAGAACAACAGCTAACTACCTTAGGACAAAACATTACCGCTCTTGAAGTGAACGGAACCTTTGACGATTGTCAAGACATGGTTAAAACTGCTTTTTTAGACCAAGAAATAACAACTCAAAAACAATTAACGTCAGCTAATTCGATTAATGTAGCTCGTTGGTTACCTCAAATGTTCTACTATTTTATTGCTTACAGGGAACTTAAGAAACACAATAAACCACTCGTTATATCAGTTCCTAGTGGAAATTTTGGGAATATTTGCGCAGGTTTAATGGCGCATCAAATAGGACTTCCTATTGATCATTTTGTGGCAAGTACTAACATTAATGATGTTGTTCCTGATTATTTAAAAACAGGAGTATACAAACCTATTAAATCTTCACCGACTATTTCAAATGCAATGGATGTTGGTGATCCTTCAAATTTCATAAGAATCTTAAAGATTTTTGGGAATAACTTTGAAAACCTTAAAGAAATGTTATCAGGATATCGATATACTGATGAAGAAACAAGAGTGGCATTAAAAGAAATACACCAAACCTCGGGATATGTTGCAGATCCGCATGGAGCTGTTGGATATTTAGGATTAAAGGATTATTTAAAAAATCATCCTGATAAATATGGTGTATTTTTAGAAACTGCTCATCCTGTTAAATTCTTAGATACTGTTGAAGAAACTTTGGACATCAAAGTTGAAGTTCCTGAAAGACTAAAAGAAACCTTATCTAAAACTAAAAAAAGTATTGAAATAAATGATTATCAAGGTTTAAAAAGTTTTTTAATCCACTAACTATTCATCAATATTAGGGAGTAGAAATTGATCTAATGGACTTGATTCTTTCATAAGTTCTTCAATTGCTTGCCAAGACCTGGGTGCATTTGAAGAAAGATTAATCGGTCCGTTTTCTGTAATCATTATGTCATCTTCAATTCGAATTCCTATTCCCCACCACTTTGGGTCGCAGGGACTATTTTTAGGGATATATATACCAGGTTCTACAGTAATTACAGCATTTGCTTTTAAAGGACCAAAATTGGTTAAATCATGAACATCTAGACCAATATGATGGGACGCTCCGTGAGGATAATAGGTTCTAAAATCCGCCTTTGATTTAATGATTCCGAGGCTCATTAAACCCGCTTTAACTACTTCTTGGGTTGCTTTTGTTATTGAACCTAAGGTACTACCAACTTTAGAGGCATCAATCCCTGCATTTTGAGCATCATAAACAATTTGGTATACTTGTTTTTGTAATTCGGAAAAAGAACCATCTTTAGGGATTGTTCGGGTAATATCTGCGGTGTAGCCTTCGTACTCAGCTCCCAAATCCATTAATATCAAATCGGAATCTAAACCAACATCATCATTTTCTATATAATGCAAAACACAAGCATTTGAACCCGCTCCTACAATCGAGGGATAACCTTCATAAGCAGCACCATATTTTTTGAATACAAATTCATGAATTCCTTGAATTTCTCTTTCAGACATATTTGGACGCATTGCCTTCATAACTTCACGTTGTCCAACCACTGAAATATTAATTGCCTTTTTAAGCAATATAAGCTCCTCCTCTGTTTTTATTTCTCGTTGATCTCCTAATAGTTGACTCAATAACTCTACATCAAAATACTGATCCTTTAATAGAAAGGCAACTTGCATTTTCAAATCATCTGGAACAGCAAGTGAAGATGATTTTAAGAAATCTTGAATTGCAGGATCGTTACCAATAGATTCATTTCGACTCGAATACCATTCAATTTCTTTCTTTAAAGATGATACATCTTCCTCAGCAACAGTTCGTATACTGCTTAGTAATCGATGACGTAATCGATTAAAGTTTTGAGGGTAGTTTACATTCTCTTTAAAAGTTCTTTGTAAATCATATAAATCGTAAGGATCGTTCTTGTTATCTCGAACATCATTCTGAAAATCAAAAATTAAAACTTCTTCAAAAGCTGTAAAATTACTTTGACTTTCAATAAAGTCTGATCGCAGTAAAAACCGATCTATACCAAGCTTTGACGCTCCCTCTAATCCCAATCTATATCCATTCCATTGTTCTTTAAAAGGGTCTCTTTCTTGAATATAAAGTTGTTCTGTATAACTACCTTGTTCATCAATTTGAGAGTTTTTATACAATACTAAAACTGCGTGGGGTTCTTTAAAACCTGTTAAATAATAAAAGTTCGGATCTTGATGAAAAACATAGTCTACATCATTCGCTCTATTTCGCACCGGATTTGCAAACAAAACAGCTACGCTATTTGCTGGCATTTTTGATCGAAGAGCTGCTCTTTTAGATTTGTGAAATTCAGGTTTTAAAACTGATTCTTGAGCAGTTACACTAAAAAAAGATAAAAAAAGGAATATTAAACTAGTTGATAATTTTGGCATATACATTTTATTTAATCAAATATAAATAAGTAAAAACAACTTATCTTTACCTTCAAATATACCAATTAATAAAAAGATTTAAATGTTAAAAACATCGCTTTATGATACGCATATTGCTCTTGGAGCTAAAATGGTTTCTTTTGGAGGTTTTCTTATGCCGGTTCAGTATGAAGGAGTAACTAAAGAGCATCTTCGTGTAAGAGAAAATCTAGGTGTTTTTGACGTTTCTCATATGGGAGAATTTTTTGTTGAAGGTCCTAACGCACTTCCCTTACTTCAGCATATTTGCAGTAACGATATTTCAAAATTAATTCCTGGAAAAGCTCAGTATAATTATTTACCGAACAGTTCCGGTGGAGTTGTTGATGATCTAATCGTATACAAAATATACGATTCAAAATACCTGCTCGTACTTAATGCCTCTAACATTGAAAAAGATTGGGAATGGATTAGAAAACAAAATGAAGAGTTTAATGCAGATATCAAAAATGAATCTGACGCTTATTCGTTGTTGGCAATTCAAGGGCCTAAAGCAATTGAAGCCATGCAATCACTTTCGGATGTTGACTTAAATGCTCTTCCATTCTACGCACATAAAACAGGAACTTTTGCGGGTGTTGAGGGAGTCTTGATCGCTACCACGGGATATACCGGATCAGGAGGATTAGAACTATATATTCAGAATGAAAACATTAAACAGGTTTGGGATGAAGTATTTGAAGCTGGAGCATCTTACGGAATTGCTCCAATTGGTCTTGCAGCCCGAGATACCTTACGCCTTGAAATGGGGTATTGCCTCTATGGAAATGAAATATCGGAAACACAATCTCCAATTGAAGCTGGACTAGGTTGGGTAACTCGTCCTGATACTAACTTCATAAATTCAGAAAAAATTGGTGTTGAAAAAAAGGAAGGAACCCCAAAAAAATTAATTGGTTTTCAGTTAGAAGAAAGAGGGATTCCTAGATCAGGTCATTTCTTATTTGATGTGAATGGAAATCAAATTGGGACAGTAACTTCTGGAACACAAGCTCCGAGTCTTGGAAAAGGAATCGGATTAGGATATGTTATATCGGAGTTTAGTTCTGTTGGTTCTAAAATAAAACTGCAAGTAAGAAACAAAATGTTAAATGCAACTGTAGTTTCCCTTCCCTTTTATAAAGATTAATAAGGTTTCTATTGAAAAAAATTCTAATTCTTGGAGCAAGTGGCTTTATTGGCAATTGCCTTTACAGAGAATTACACCCTTATTTTGACCTATACGGAACTTATAATAGCTCCAATCGTTTTTCTAAACAGCATAACTTCTTTCATTATGATCTGGAAGAGGATCAAATTCTATCCGTTGTTAAAAAAGTAAAACCACAGCTTATTATTTCATGTTTAAGAGGGTCTTTTGCGTCTCAAGTTTCTTGTCACGAAAAACTAGTAGATTATATAAATCATTTTGATTGTAGATTAATGTTCTTCTCTTCAGCAAATGTTTTCGATGCATTTGAGCACTACCCCTCTTATGAATTTGATAAAACTTTATCTGAAAGCCCTTATGGGAAGTATCAGATTAAAATTGAAAACAGCTTACTAAAACTCCTCCCAAGTAAATATGTCATAGGAAGGCTTCCGATGGTTTTCGGAACAAATGCACCCAGAGTTAAAAAGATCGATAATCAAGTTAAAAATGGAATACCCATAGAAGTATTTCCAAATACAATTATTAATGTAAACAGTGATCGTAGATTAAGTCAGCAAATACATTATATCATCAATCAGAAACTAACTGGAGTTTTTCATTTAGGAAGTTCTGATTTAATTACACACTTCGATTTTATAAAACGAATTGTAGCGAGAAGGAAATTAGAAGGAGCTATTTATAAACAAATTTATACAAGAAATGATATGCGATATCTTGTAGCACTCCCAAAAAACAACAAACTTCCAGAACATCTTCATGTTTCTTATGAATCCATACTTGAAGATTTATATTTACCCTAAAGGTGTTTTATGTAGAACAATACTTTTTTATATTTGTAAATAACAAAAAAAAGGAAATGGGTAGAGCATTTGAATTTAGGAAAGCAAGAAAAATGAAACGTTGGTCGGCAATGGCTAAAACCTTTACTCGAATTGGTAAAGATATTGTTATTGCAGTAAAAGAAGGAGGGCCAGATGCTGACAATAATGCTCGATTAAGAGCAGTAATTCAAAATGCTAAAGCTGCCAACATGCCTAAGGACAATGTTGAGCGCGCCATTAAAAAAGCTTCTGATAAGAATACCGAAAACTACAAAGAGGTTTTATTTGAAGGATATGCTCCTTTTGGGATTGCAGTTTTGGTTGAAACCGCAACAGACAATAACAACAGAACCGTTGCTAACATCAGAAGTTATTTTAACAAGGCAAACGGAAACTTAGGAACTTCTGGTTCGGTAGAATTTATGTTTGACCGTACTTGTAACTTTAGAATTAATCCTGAAAACATCGATCCAGAAGAACTAGAACTTGAGTTCATTGATGTAGGGGTCGAAGAAGTTTTTGCAGATGAAGATGGTGTTCTCTTATATGGACCCTTTGAGAACTTTGGTGCTATTCAAAAAGAATTAGAAAATCGATCTTTCGAAATTCTATCTTCCGGATTCGAAAGGATCCCTCAGACACTTACTAAATTAAGTGCTGAACAAATCGAAGAAGTTGAAAAACTAATTGAAAAAATTGAAGAAGATGATGATGTAATGAATGTTTATCATAATCTTGACCTTACAGACCAAGCGTAGCATTTTCTAGGTTTTTCCCCACTACACCTTTAAAATAAGATTTCATTTTATGAAAATCTTTTTCTATATCCTTTGTTGGAGTAAATACAGGGTAAAAGACTACTTCTCTTTTCGAATAATCAAATGCTACTAACTGAATGGGCACATTTGCTCCTTTTGCTATATAATAAAAACCTGTCTTCCAGTCGTCAACTCGTTTCCTGGTACCTTCTGGAGCAATTGCTAATCTGAATGTGTCTCGTTCGTTATAGATCTTTACAATTCCTTCTACAACATTTTGATTCCCGGCTCTATTTAATGGTGCTCCACCCAACCCCTTAAAAAACCAGGAGGTTAAAGGATTGAATAATTCTTTTTTACCAACGTAATTAATTTCTTCTTTGATTATGGAACGAATCATGATTGCAAGAACAAAATCATAATTACTTGTATGCGGAAAAACAGCAACAACAACTTTTGGTAAATCAGCAAACGACCCCACAGTTTTCCATTTAAGAATCTTAATTAAAATTAGTTTTGAAAAAAAACGGAACATATAGATTTTACGATTTGTTATTTAAAAATTGCTGAGCTTTTATTAGGTCTTCAGGAGTATCTATTCCAATTGCAGCTTGGTCGGTTAAGACCATTTTCATTTTCTTTCCCTGTTCTAAATACCGAATACATTCAATTTTTTCAGCTTGTTCTAAGGGAGTCATATCTGAATGACTAAAATGAATTAAAGCTTCTTTTCTAAAGGCATAAACACCCAAGTGTTTATGATATAACTGAGGAATATTTGTAGCTCGATAAAAAGGAATTGGACTTCTAGAAAAATATAAAGCAAAATTATTCTGATCTACAATTACCTTTACATTATTTGGATTTTGAATTTCATCTTTCTCTACAAGAGGAATCATTAAGGATCCTAAATCAATTTCTTTGTTTGAGTCATTTTTGAAAACATCCAGTAAAGCGCTTAGACTTGGCTCGTTTAAAAAAGGTTCGTCCCCTTGAATATTAACTACTATGTCAGCGTCAGTATTCAACACAGACTCTGCAATTCGATCACTACCACATTCGTGTTGTTTGATACTCCTAAATACTTTTCCGCCCAAAGATTTAATTTCTTGCTGTATTGCATCACTGTCAGTTGCTACAATTACTTCAGAAAAAAGCTCTGTATTGATGACATTCTGATAGGTGTGTGCAATTACGGTTTGACTACCAAGTTTCTGCATTAGTTTTCCAGGAAATCTTGATGCTTGATATCGCGCCGGAATAACTGCTATTACTTTCATATTGAATAGATGTTTATCAAAAATACTAAGAGCGTTTTAAACTTAGGGTCAAGTTGGGGATTAATTGACAAAAAAATCATTCTTAAAACCAACGAGGTATAAATTTGATTGCGCTCTAGTTATAGCGGTATAGAGCCATCTAAAATAACTTAAATCTGTACCCTCTGGAAGATAAGGTTGTTCAATAAAAACATTTTTCCATTGCCCTCCCTGTGACTTATGGCACGTTATTGCGTAAGAATATTTTACCTGTAAAGCGTTGAAATAAGGGTTGTTTTTAACAGCCCTAAATCTTTTGTACTTAGAAGTTAAATGGATATAATCTTCTTGAACAGCTTGATACAACTCATTCCCTTCTTCATAGGTTAAAGATGGACTCTCAGAGGTAAGTGTATCGAGCAGGAGGACTGTTTCAAAAGGTTTTTCTTCTGGATAATCAACCAACTGAACTTCTACTGTTGCGAATTTAAAATTATAAAGATCATGATGACTTATAATTCTCAAAACCTTAATTAAATCTCCATTGGCTATAAATCCAGGATCTGATTCCGGTTCTAACCAAAAATAATTATTCTTAACAACCATCAATTGATCCCCAACGGATAGTTCTGCTTCTAGAAATAAAATTCTACTTCGAATTTGCTGGTTATACAAATTTGCCCTCTTATTAGATCTTACGATAAATACAGTATCTTCTAGTCCATCGTTTCGAAGCGCATCGTCTAGTAATTCAAGAATTTCATTTCCGTCTTGTAACCTGAGTACATCAGTTCCAACTGAAAGATCAAAAGAATATGAATCTAAATAATCCGTTTCCATTTGAGTTCTTAGTTGGGTTGCATTAGTCAAAATTCCAGAATCTTGACTTTGTCGAACTACTTCCTTCAATTCTGATTCTGTAATTTGTTTATTAAACTGTCTTTCTAGATAATCAGCATCTAAAGCTGGACTAATGTTTAAATGGACTGGTGGCAACTGAGCAGGGTCACCCACCAACAATAACTTACAATTCAAACCCGCATCTACATATTGCATCAAATCATCTAATAATGATCCGTTTTCAAATAACTTAGCACTTTGACGATCATCTCCAATCATAGAAGCCTCATCTACAATAAAAAGAGTGTTTTTAAATTTATTCGGCTTTAAAACAAACTTCACCCCGGAACCTTGTTCCGCTTTGGTATAATAAATTTGTTTGTGAATCGTAAAAGCCTTTTTGTTAGAATAACCTGCAATAACCTTTGCTGCTCTTCCGGTTGGAGCCATGAGAACAGATTTAAAGTTGGCGTGAATTAAATACCTAACTAAGTGTCCAATTAAGGTAGATTTACCCGTACCTGCATATCCTTTCAATAAATAAAGAACCTGCTTTTCTTTGGTAAATAAAAAAGAAACTATCGATTCTAACCAGTGTTCTTGAGACTGAGTAGCATCAAAAGGGAATTTATCTCTGAGTAGGTTTTTAAATTCTGGAGAATCCATTAGGTGATTTTAATTTTTGGGAAGATAATTCATTTCGTAAATACTTTTATGAATAAAAAAAAATTGTAGATTTGTTTTCAAGAAAAAATTTTAAAATGAAGATTGCATTACAAGCTGTACTATGGATTTTAATCGTTTTTTTTAGTTATAAAATTTATGACTCTATTAACGGACCAATTAACTTTAATGAAACCAAAAACGAACGTTACGCTGACGTAATATCTCGTTTAAAAGAAATTAGAAAAGCTCAAATTGCGCATAAAGATGTTAAAGGTTTTTATGCAAATAATTTTGATAGCCTTGTTAAATTTATAGACAATGGTATTTTTACTTTAATTCAAAAACGTGATTCTAGTTACTTAGAATACGATAAAATTTATCGAATTGACATGCTTAAAGAGGTTGTTGTAGTAGATACTCTTGGATTCATTCCTGTTAAAGACTCCTTATTTAGAGACTTCGACTATAGTCAATTAAGCAAAGTCCCTGTTGCAGGAATCGATGCTGAATTCTCTATTAAAGCAGATGTAATCAACAAAAACGATTACAGAGTTCCAGTATTCGAAGTAAAAGTTGACAAAAACATTATTTTATTCGATCAAAATAAAGACTTATTAAAACAAGAGAATGAAACAGTCTCTGTTGATGGAGTAAATGGTCCTGCAATTATATTAGGTTCACTAGTAGACGTGAGCGAAAACGGTAACTGGCCTTCTTTATTTGATGCTCCTAAAAACTAAAAAACATCAACCTAATGAATTATCCATCCTTGTTTTCAGGGATGGATTTTCTTTTTGTACTCTAGAGAGATCTGTTTTTTATGGTTTTAAAACTTCTGATGATCTCAACCTAAAGTCCATCACTAGTTTTTTAGATGAAGAAAAACTTCCGACGGATCTTGTTCATGTGATTCATTCAGATACTTCAGCTGTTATTATTCCTCAGGAAATGTTTGATGAAAATAATGCTTCATTCTACTTATCAAAAGGGGTTACATTAAAAAAAGGAGAACAAATAGGTTATGATGTATTAGAATCTTTTAGCAAGGTGGTTCTTTTTCCGGAGCCAATAAAGGTTATGGAGGTTTTAAAAGAACTTTTTCCTACACTTCAGTCTAAACATTTAGCTTCACAGTTATTGGCCCCGATAACTAAGTATTCAATGGGAACTCCAAAAAAGCAACTTTTTGTAAATATCAGAAAGGGTGCTTTCGATTTATTCCTTTTTCAAGGGTCACAATTATTATTTTTCAACTCATTTGAACAGAACAATGTAGACGAATTTTTATACTATCTCTTTTACATAACAGAACAATTTTATCTCAATCCTGATAATTTTAAACTAGCCTTTCTAGGAGAATATGAATGTTATAAAGAATATTATGAAGGAGTTCAAATATTTCACAATGACATCATCTATTTAGATGCGCCCTCTGAAAATAAATCCAGTACACACCCAATTCCATTTATAGAAAACAAATTTGCCTAATGAGAATTATTTCAGGGACTCTAAAAGGAAGAAGAATTACAGCACCCAAAAAACTGCCTGTACGACCAACAACAGACCGTTCTAAAGAAGCCTTATTTAATATTCTGACCAACTGGGTAACCTTTAATGAAATCCGTGTTTTAGATCTTTTTTCTGGAACTGGAAATATTAGTTATGAGTTTGTTTCTCGTGGGGTTGAAGATATTGTATCGGTTGATCAAAATAAATTTTGCGCTCGTTTTATAGAACAAACAAGTGCTGAATTAAATTTGAATATTGATGTAATTTGCAAAAATGCATTTGACTTTCTTAAAAGACCCCAACAATCTTTTGATATTATCTTTGCCGACCCACCCTATGACATGCCAAATTCGGATTTTGAAATGCTCGTTAATCTTGCTTTTGAAGGGAATTGGGTCAACAAAAATGGACAGGTTATTTTGGAACACTCAAAAGAATATGCATTTGAAAACCATCCGAAATTTCAATCTTCTAGAAATTACGGAAGTAATACCTTCAGTTTTTTTGAATAAAAAAAGCAGGCCATAAGCCGGATTCTGTCGAGTCTTATCATTTATCTAGGCTTTTAATTACTTAAAAGCTCAAACCGCCTACCCTTTTACATCGAACGAGCCGCTCTCAAACGTAAATTTACTTGGCGTTGCACCGTATAGAGTTTACCTGGTTTCACTACAGCATTACCTGTACATACTTTCTGTTGCACTTGTCCTATTCGAATAAACGAACGACGGATGTTATCCGCTATACTGCTCTATGGTGTCCGGACTTTCCTCTCCTCATCTAAGATGAGCAGCGATAAGAGACCTGCTATGGCAAAGGTACATATTATGTTAATAATTTAGCTGTTATTTAAGTTGCTGATAGTCGAATATAAGTTACTTTTTTTTACTTTTGAGATATATGGAACCCTTTGTAGTATCTGCTTTAAAATATAGACCACAACAATTCAAAGATGTTGTAGGACAATCTGCTATTACAGAGACTCTAAGCAATGCTATATTAAATAACAAACTTCCACAGGCGCTATTATTTTGCGGTCCTAGAGGAGTTGGAAAAACAACTTGTGCGCGAATTCTGGCAAAACAAATTAATAGTAAGGATCACGAAAACATAGATCCCGACCAAGATTTTGCTTTTAATATTTTTGAACTTGATGCTGCCTCTAATAACTCTGTAGATGATATTAGAAATTTAAATGATCAAGTTCGAATTCCTCCACAAACCGGAACTCACAAAGTATATATCATTGATGAGGTTCATATGCTTTCTACTGCAGCTTTCAATGCATTTTTAAAAACACTTGAAGAACCTCCCAAGCATGTGATTTTTATTTTGGCAACGACAGAAAAACACAAAATAATACCAACCATACTTTCACGTTGTCAAATCTTTGAGTTTAAAAGAATCACAGCAAACGATACACAAAAATATCTTGCTAACCTTGCACAGGATCAGGGAGTAGCCTTTGAAGATGAAGCCTTACACCTTATCGCTCAAAAAGCAGATGGAGCAATGCGAGATGCATTGTCGATTTTTGATCGAATGAGTAGTTTCTGTAATCAAAATTTAACTGCTGAGGCAGTATCCGAAAATTTAAATATCCTCGACAAAGGGGCTTACTTAAAATTCACTCATAATCTTATTGAAAATAAGATCCCCGAAAGTTTAATTCAATTTGACACCATTCTTCAAAAAGGAATCGAAGGGCACCAATTCATGTCTGGACTTGCTGTTCATTTCCGAGATCTATTGATCAGTAAGAACCCTAAAACAATTCCTTTATTAGAGATTAGCGAAAGTCTTCAAGAAGCCTATGCAGAACAGGCACAACAAATCTCTCTAAATTTTCTTCTCGATGCAATTGATTTAGCTCATTCCTGTGAATTAAATTTCAAGAATAGTAATAACAAACGACTTCATGTCGAACTTTGTATCATGCAGCTAGCTTCTCTCCACTTCGATGGAGAAAAAAAAAAGGATCGCTAATACCAACTCATAAGCTAAAGTATACAGAATCCAATACGAAACAGGTTTCGACTCCTATTGCCACTAATTCAGAATATAATATATCCCAACCCAAAGCAATTTTAAAAGAGGAGCCTCCTAAACAAGTTCCTGCACCTCCTCCGATTGTTAAACCGGAGATAAAAGACATTAACCTTCAAAAAAATCAGGTTTCTAGTCTTTCTCTTTCTAGTATTAAAAAGAAAAAAGAATGGGAACAAAAGCAAAAACCAGTTCAAGAAATAGAAGAAAAACCGGTTAATGCATTTACAGAAGAAGAACTACGTGGCTTTTGGGAATCCTATAAAAATAAAAAGTTTGAGTCAGGTGATCAAAACATTGCCTCCTTACTAAACATCAGTAAACCTCATTTGGAGGGTTCTGCAATTCAATTCAGTGTTCCTTCGGATATGAATAAGGTTGAATTGGAACGAGAATTTACAGAATTCGTTCCTTATCTAAGAACTAGTTTACAAAACCACGACTTATCGATTAAGGTAATTGTAGACGAAAAAACAGAAAAGAATTTTATTTATACCGCAGATGAAAAATACGAACGTCTCAAAGAAATTAACCCAATGATTGATCTTTTAAGACAAGAATTTGATTTAGATGTTTAAGCGTTATACTTTTTGTACATCATTTTAATCATCCCGTCCGAAAGTCCAATCTTTGGAACAAATATTTTATTAGCACCACTCCAATTAAAGGCTTTGAGATAAATTTCTAAAGCCGGAATAATCACATCTGCACGATCTAAGTTTAAATTATATTTAAGGATTCTTTCTTCGTATGAAAGGACTTTTAAATCATTATAAAAAGAATTTAGTTTAATATAAGTAATTGGATTCCCTTCTTTGGTATCAAGGAGTTTAAATACTTTATTGATATTACCTCCTGTACCCAACAATTGAATTTTATCAATTCCTTCTGTGTGTTTTTTAATCCAGTCTTCTATTTTAATCCAAACTTCATCATTGACCATTCCGTTAATCATTCGGACCGTTCCTGTTTTAAAAGATTTCGAGCTAATACGTTTTCTGTTTTTAATAATACTAAATTCGGTACTTCCCCCTCCAACGTCTATGTATAAATAATTAGAGTTATGTCCTTGGTCACTAATAACATTGGAGTAAGAAATTATTTCAGCTTCTTTTTTACCATCAATAATTTCAATTTTAATCCCAGTTTTTTTCTTAACTTTTTTTACCAGCTCTACCGCATTGTTTGATTCTCGAAGTGCAGAAGTAGCACAAGCCATATAATTATTTACTTTATTAATTTTCATTAATAATTTAAACGCTTTCATAGCACGAACAACTCGTTTTGTGTTTTTATTCGAAATTTCGCCTACGGTAAATGAATCTTGTCCTAAACGGATTGGTACCCGAACCATCTCACTTTTCATAAAAATTGGATGTTCCCCTTCAGTTTGAACAACATTTGCAATTAGCATTCTGATTGCATTGGATCCAATATCTATTGCAGCTAGTTTTTTTACTTTCATTCTTCTAATAATGCTTTAAAATATTCATGAATTTCCCATTGTGAACGATAAGGTTTTCCTGAAGATTTTTTAAATTCATTTTGTATTTTACCGTTTATCTTTCTGGCTTTTACATTATCATTCCAGCTGATCAAAAATGTATCCAACAGCTGTTTCTGTAGCTCTTTATCATATATTGGACAGGCAACTTCTACTCGATTATCAATATTTCTAGTCATTAAGTCAGCAGATGAAATATACATATGAGGATCTCCTCCATTCTCAAAAATATAAACTCTAGGATGCTCTAAATATTTATCAACGATACTAATAACTTCAATGTTTTCACTCATTCCTGGAACACCTGGAATTAAACAACATACCCCACGTACTATCATATGAACTTCTACTCCTGCATTACTTGCTTGATAAAGTTTATCAATGATTTTATAATTGGTGATACTGTTTAACTTTAATTTAATTTTTGCTGGTTTCCCAGAAAATGCATTTTCTATTTCCTTATCAATAAGACGATTCAATACCGTAGCTGTATAATGTGGAGAAACGATTAAGTGTTTGTATGTTTTTACTTTATAATTAACTTCAAAAAAACCAAACACCTTACTCACATCTTTAAGTATTTTTTGGTTTGAAGTAAACAAAGTATAGTCGGTATAAACCTTTGCAGTACTTTCATTAAAATTCCCTGAACTTATAAATCCATAACGCTTGATTTTTTTTGATTCTTCACGTTCAATTAAACAAATTTTTGTGTGAACCTTTAAACCCGGAACTCCAAAAATCAACACTACTCCAGCTGCTTCCAATCGTTCAGCAAATACGATGTTATTTTTCTCATCAAATCGAGCTTGAAGTTCAATTTGTACAGTAACTTTTTTTCCGTTTTTAGCTGCGTTAATAAGAGAGCTAACCACTTGGGAGTTTTGAGATAAACGATATAAAGTGATTTTTATATTTTTTACTTTTGGATCTAATGCTGCCTCTCTTAAAAATTTAATCACATAATAGTAATTGTGATATGGAGCATACAAAAGATAGTCTTTCTGAGCAATAGACTTAATTATGTTCCCGTCTAAACCCAATCCTTTGACTTCTAAAGAAGGAACCTTTGTGTAAAGCAGATCATTTCTATCTAAACTAGGAAAGTTCATGTAATCTCTCTTGTGATGGTATTTACCCCCAGGGATTAGACTGTCTGTCGATGAAATACCTAACTTATTCATTATAAACTTAAGGGTACTGTCTAAAATTTTCTTGTCATAAACTAAACGAACTGGATCTCCAATCATTCGTTCTTCAACACTATTTCTTATTTTTTCAATATAACTTTTACCTACGTCTTCTTCTAAATCAAGCTCAGCATCACGGGTTATTTTTACCATATGAGCTTCAATAGAAGTATAGTCGAACAGATTGAAAATCTGGTGAAAATTATATCGTATTAAATCATCAAGTAACATTACAAATTGTTTCTTCCCTTCTTTAGGGAGAACTACAAATCGATCTAATTCTTTTGGCAACTCAATCAATGCGTACATGGGTTTATCCGCATCTTGTTCTTTTATGTTAAGGGTAACAACCAAAAACGCTTTATTATCGGATAAATCTTGTTTTTCTTCTTGAAGAATAACGGTAACCAAAGCAGGTGCAACCTTTTCTATGAAAAATCGGTTTAAATAACTCTCTTGTTCAGGGGTTACTTGTTTTTCATCTAAAAAAATAATGTTTTCTTTTTCTAGCTTCTTTTCAATCTCTTTAAGAATTTCTTGGCTTTCACGCTGCTGGGTTATTACTAAACTAGTAATTTCTTCTAATAGCTCAACAGCAGTTATTCCACCCAATGCTTTTCTTCCTGTTAAATCAGATTGTGATATACGCTTTACTGTAGCAAATCTAATTTGAAAAAACTCATCTAGATTATTAGAAAAAATTCCTAAAAAACGAAGTCGTTCAATCAAAGGAACAGTCGGGTCTGATGCTTCTTGAAGCACGCGATCATTGAAATCTAACCAACTGATTTCTCTGTTTATGTATGACGAATACTTAGCTTTTTTCATGAAAATCTAATATTTAATCCATTATGAATTTTAGGGTGCTAATCGAGACACGGACCAACTATTATCTTCATTCAATGAAAATTCCATTCGGTCATGCAGACGATTGGGTCTACCCTGCCAAAATTCAATTGTAGTAGGTTGCACAATAAAACCACCCCAATGGTCTGGTCTCTTTGGAGAATTCTCTTCATACTGATTCTCTACTTCATTTAAACGATTTTCTAAAAAATCACGATTCTCAATAAGTTGACTTTGAGGAGATACAATTGCTCCTATCTGACTTCCTTTGGGTCTTGAATAAAAATATTTATCGGAAGCTTCTTCAGAAACCTTTTTTGCAATTCCTTTAATTAAAATCTGACGTTCCATTGAAGGCCAAAAAAAAGTTAAACCAACTTTATCATAAGCCGCAATAGCCCTCCCTTTTTGACTGTTATAATTTGTATAAAACACAAAGCCTTCTGGACTGAATTGTTTTAACAAAACAATTCTTGATTTTGGAAAACCATCTACCCCAAGAGTAGCTACACTCATTGCATTGGCTTCTTCTATTGCAGGATTTTCATCCGCTGCACTAAACCAATCTTCAAATAAACTTAATGGATTAACTGACTTTTTATCATCGTCCAAAGATCCTTTTTCATAAGACTTCCTTAAATGTCCAATGTCTTTCTCTTGCTTCATAGATGCAAGTTACGATAACCGATAAAGAAATTTAAATTTTAAAGCATTAAAAGAAGGCTCTAAATATCAATAACCTTCCCATCCTCCGATAAAATAACAGGGTCAAAATACTGTTTAGCCTCATCTACAAATGCATTTAAATCACCATATCGAGTAGAATAATGACCTAATATTAATCCACCCACATCCGCTTTCGAAGCAATTTGTGCTGCTTCCGATGCAGTACTGTGTTTAGTTTTAGCTGCCAAGTCTTTGTGTGAATCTAAAAAAGTAGATTCATGATAGAGCATAGAAGCTTCAGAAATTAAAGGAACAATATCTTCCTTATAAGCAGTATCGCTACAAAAAGCATATGATTTTGGTGCATCTGGATCTGTGGTTATAATTGCATTGGAAACCGTATTCCCATTTGAATCAATAAAATCTTTTCCTGACTTTAAATTTTCCATATCACAAACTTCAACCCCGTATTCTTTTGCAGCGGTAATGTTTATTTTTCGTGGACCTATTTTCTCTTTAAACAAGTATCCGTTTGTATATACTCTATGATCTAATGGAATGGTTGTTACTGATATTTTTTCATCTTCAAAAACAACCTCAGATTTAGAAGATTCTAATTCATGAAAATAAAGCGAATAGTCTGTCCAAGATTTAGCTAATTTTAACTGTAAAATAATGATTTCCTTGATCCCCTTTGGTCCATAAATATGGAGGTCAGCATCTCTGCCCAACAAACGAAACGTACTAATTAAACCTATTAAACCATAAAAATGATCCCCGTGTAAGTGTGAAATAAAAATATGCTGAATCCGAGCAAATTTAATACCCAGCTTACGTAATTGTATTTGAGTCCCTTCTCCGCAATCAATTAGAATCAAACTTCCTTTTATCTCTAAAAGCTGTGCGGTGGTTTGAGCATTTTTTCTTGGAGTAGCGGCATTACAACCTAAGATCGTTAACTTCATATTTTTAAAATCCTAAATCACGTTGTATACGCTCCATTTCTATAAAATCATGTGCTTCTTCAAGGGTAGGTACTAAAACTAAATCTTCTGGAAAATCATTGTATTGCTCTGGAGCAGCAACCATTAGTGTTGTATGTCCTTCTTTATGGAAATTACGATACAAATTTATCAACTCAGTTTCCTGATCATTCAAATCAGAAATACTCAAGCAACTCAGTACTACATCATGATCTACGGCATCTTTGCTGTAAGTAGAAAAAAAATCTGAATCGTTTAAAATAGCACTGTTTATCTCTAAAACAAGTGTTTTATTATCATTACTTAAAATCATTAGACAGGTATCATTATTTTAGAAGCTAGTAAATAAATTACAGCCATACGAATTGCGACTCCATTTTCAACCTGGTCGAGGATGATTGCTTGATCTGAATCTGCAACTTGAGAACTGATTTCTACTCCTCTATTTATTGGCCCCGGATGTAAGACTACTATCTCTTTATTTAAGCTTTTAAGAAGCGGAAAACCAAGTCCATAAAGCTGAGTATATTCTCTTATCGAAGGGAAATAACTTTTATCCATTCGCTCGTTTTGTACGCGCAACATATTAGCGGCATCACACCATTGTAATGCTTTCTTAAGGTCTAATTCAATCCCTACCCCTAAAGATTCGTAATGCTTAGGCAGTAAACTCTTAGGACCACATAACTTAACCTCGGCACCTAATTTTTTAAGCGCAAAAATATTAGATAGTGCAACGCGTGAGTGTAAAATGTCTCCTACAATTACTATTTTTTTACCGGCAACTTCACCAAATTTTTCGCGAATGGAAAATGCGTCCAACAAGGCTTGAGTTGGATGTTCATGTGTCCCATCGCCTGCATTGATAATACATGCATCTACATTCTTTGACAAAAAGGAAGCAGCTCCCGGATTTGGATGACGCATAACCACCATGTCCACTTTCATTGCCAGAATATTATTAACGGTATCAATTAGAGTTTCTCCTTTTTTAACAGAAGACTGAGCAGCAGAGAAATTAATAACATCGGCACTCAATCGCTTTTCGGCCAATTCAAAAGAAAGTTTAGTTCGTGTGCTGTTTTCAAAAAACAAATTAGCGATTGTAATATCTCGTAGTGTTGGAACTTTCTTTATTTTCCTGTTGATTACCTCTTTAAAGTGATCAGCAGTTTCAAATATCAAATGAAGATCCTCTTCCTTTAGATATTTAATTCCTAATAAATGGTCTACACTTAATTGACTCATAGGGTTTCTTTAATCAAATATACCGCATCTTCATCGGTTAGTTCTTTCCATTTAACCTCAACTTTATCATTTTGAAGCGAATCTATCTGTCTTCCAACATAATCTGGTTGAATCGGCAAATGACGACTAAAACGACGATCGATAAAGGTTAATAATTCAATTTCACTGGGACGGCCATAAGATTCGATTGCAGTTAGTGCAGCTCGTATACTTCGACCTGTATATAAAACATCGTCTATGAAGACAATACATTTATCCTCAATAGAAACGTTCATTTGAGATGCATTTGCAGCGTGTGGCTTATCGGTTCTTCTAAAATCATCTCTAAAGAAAGTAGTATCTAGTTTACCATGAGCAATTTCACCTACTCCGTAATGAGTTGATAAAAGCTGAATCAATCGATCAAGAACAAAAGATCCTCTTGGTTGAAGACCAATGAGCACTGTTTCGGAAAAATCTCTGTGTTTTTCTATTAACTGACAGGCAAGGCGATGCAGAAGGATATCAATCTGGTGTGCGTTTAGAAGTAACTTAGGATGCATGCCGTTTAATTTGTTCCTACAAAAATATTATTTTTTATCTACTCCACTTGATTTATAGACATAAAAAAACCCCCTTTTCACAAAGGGGGTTTTAATAATGAGGAGAACGGTATTATTTACCTTCCATCTTTTGCTTCAAATCAGCTAGAGCGTCTAAGTCTCCAAGTGTAGTCTTTTCAGAGTTACTTGCAGCAATTTTCTTAGCTGCTTTACGGATGTTATTACGTTCTTCTTCTTTGAATAGAGCAGTATGCGATGCTACAACTCTTTTGAATTCTTTGTTAAATTCGATGATTTTGAAATCAATCTTTTCACCCAATCCAAGTTTAGATCCATCTTCTTTTTCAAGATGACGAGAAGGAACAAAAGCAACAACATGTTCGTTGAAGTTAATTGTAGCTCCTTTGTCAACGATTTCAGTTAACTCAGCAGTGTGTTGTGTATCTACATCGAATTCAGTTTCATATTTATCCCAAGGATTCTCCATTGTTTGTTTGTGACCTAAACTTAATTTACGTCCTTCAACATCCAATTCAAGTACTTGAACTTCAATTGTTTCTCCAACAGTTAAAATTTCTGATGGGTGCTTAACTTTCTTAGTCCAAGATAAATCTGAGATATATACTAAACCGTCTATTCCTTCTTCTAACTCGATGAATACACCAAAGTTTGTGAAGTTTCTAACGATTCCAGAATGCATAGATTGTACTGGGTATTTAGAAGTGATATCAGTCCAAGGGTCTTGAGTCAATTGCTTGATTCCAAGAGACATTTTACGAGTCTCACGATCTAAGGTTAAGATAACTGCTTCTACTTCGTCTCCAACTTTCACGAAATCTTGAGCAGAACGCAAGTGCGTAGACCAAGACATTTCAGAAACGTGGATTAAACCTTCAACACCATCTTCAATTTCGATAAATGCACCGTAATCAGCGATTACAACTACTTTACCTTTCACCTTTTGTCCTTCTTTGATTGTATCTCCTAATTGATCCCATGGATGAGCGCTCAATTGTTTTAATCCAAGTTGGATTCTAGATTTGTTATCATCAAAGTCTAAGATTACCACATTTAGTTTTTGGTCTAATTCCAAAATCTCGTTCGGGTGGTTGATACGACTCCAAGAAAGGTCTGTAATGTGGATTAATCCATCTACTCCTCCAAGGTCGATAAATACACCGTAAGAAGTAATGTTTTTAACGGTACCTTCAAGAACTTGACCTTTTTCAAGTTGTCCTATAATTTCTTTTTTCTGTTCTTCGATATCCGCTTCGATTAACGCTTTGTGAGATACTACAACGTTTTTGAATTCCTGGTTAATTTTAACCACTTTGAATTCCATGGTCTTATTCACGTATTGATCGTAATCACGGATTGGCTTAACATCGATTTGAGATCCTGGTAAAAATGCTTCGATTCCGAAAACATCTACAATCATTCCTCCTTTTGTTCTACACTTTACAAAACCATTAACGATTTCTCCTGTTGCGTTTGCATTGTTAACACGATCCCATGCTTTAATTACACGAGCTTTACGGTGAGAAAGAATCAATTGACCTGTTCTGTCTTCACGTGCGTCAACTATAACCTCAACTTTATCTCCTATCTTTAGGTCTGGATTGTATCGGAATTCATTTAATGAAATAACTCCTTCTGACTTAGCGTTGATGTCAATAATTGCTTCACGCTCAGTCATAAAGACTACAGTTCCTTCAATTAGATCTTCGTCTGCTGTATCTACAAAGTTTTCTTTTACTAAAGTTTCAAACTCTAATAATTGAGCATCTTCTATTACGTCGATACCTTCTTCGTAGTTATGCCAGTTAAAGTTTGCTAAAAAATCTTCTGCAGTGTTTGCAGCTGGTTGTGCTTGGGCTTCTTGTGGAGCAGCTTGCTCATTAGCCTCTTGTGGTGTGTTGTTCTCTTCAGACATTGCTGATGAATATTTGTATTCCATTGTTTTATAGAACTTTAAATGAAAAACAACAGAAGTTGTTCTTGATTTGTTTTTTTCGACTCTCGTTCTAATTAATCATAAGAGTTTGCAAATGTAATGATAATCTATTGATAGACAAGGATGCCACAGCAATTTTTAAGCACTTTTTACACGAATGAAAAGCAACCTACTTTGTAAAACAAGATCTTTTTACTAATTTTATATTCTGTTGGATTTAATTTTGAATTTAATTCTCTTTAAAAAAATTTAATGATTTTAATAATAATTACTGTTTTCAGCTTTTTCCTTGTCGGAATCGGTTTCGTTATCACTGAAAAAAACGCTCCCTACCTCCTGTCTGGATTCAACACTATGAGTAAGGAAGAGCAAGACCAAGTTGACCTAAAACCGTTACTTGCTTTTTTTAAAAAATTCCACATTAACCTCGGAGTTTCTCAAGCTTTAATTGGTTTTACACTCTATTTCCTAGATTATGAAAACCTCTTGGGCATTTTCATAGGAACCTATTCTATTCTCGGATACATTTATTTCATCATCAAAAGTGCTCCTTTTCAACCCAAACAAAACAGTAAAGTTCAAATGTACTTAGGAGTTGGAGTATTGAGTATTTGTTTTCTAGGGATCATTGGCTTATTCTACTACGGAAATGTTGAAAACCAATTAACAATAGAAGAAAATCAAATTGTGATTAGCGGGATGTATGGAGAAAAAATTCCACTCGAGCGAATTCAATCCATTCAACTTACAGAGGGTCTCCCTACCCTCACCAAAAGAATCAATGGCTTTTCTTCTTCAGGATTAAAGAAAGGAAAATTTAAAACAGCGGATAAAGAAATAATCAAACTTCTGATCAACCAAAATGTGACCCAGTACATTTTAATTGATAAGATTAAAGGGAAAGACGTTTATTACAATAGCTCGAATGAAGATGTGGTTTCACTATACAATGAGCTAAGAAGTAAATTAGACCCTACCTTATTCGGAGACTAACTGCTTTTTATAGTAGAAACCATCTTTTGAAACACCTCTTCTACGGAAAATAAAGTCGTATCAATTCCAATTGCATCTGCTGCTTTCTTTAGAGGAGATATAGCTCGGGTACTGTCTTGGTGATCCCGATCAACTACATTTTTTAATATTTCATCAAAACGTACATCTTCTCCTTTTCCTTGGAGTTCATCATAACGTCTTTGTGCTCTAACCTTAGGGTCGGCAGTTAGAAAAAATTTATAGTCTGCATTAGCAAAAACAACTGTTCCGATATCCCTTCCGTCCATCACAACACTTCCAAGTTGAGACAAAATACGCTGTTGATTCACAAGATGTTCACGAACAAATCCCAACTGAGCAATTCGACTCACCCAAGTTGAGATTTCTAGGGTTCTTATTTCATCCCCATAAACCCTTCCATTAAACATCATTTGTTTTGATTCGGAATTTTCACTCCAAGTAAAATTTGTTTTAGCTAAAGCAACTTCTAATTGATCTTCGAGAATAACATCGTTTGTTATAAGATTATTATTCAATGCAAAATAACTGACAACACGATACATATATCCAGTATCGATATAAGTGAAATTTAATTCGGAGGCTAAACGCTTAGACAAAGTACTCTTTCCGGTAGATGCATACCCGTCAACTGCTATTACTGTGGTCTTCATAGTTCAAAGATAGGAAAGAGCTGAGATAAAATCTCAATCGAAATCAACTGTCTTTTCAAAAGTCAACAACTCCTTCGCTCTGTTGTACTTAAAGACGAACTTTTGTTTACTCCCTTGAATTGAAGACACACTTATGGTTTGCACCGGAATATCTTGGGGTACTTGTTCCCCATACATTGAAACTAATGCTTCCCGGGTAAAGGGAAATTTCGAAAGTTGAAATTCCATAACTTCTTCCTGACCCTTTAAATCATCACCAAACCAGTCCTCCAATTCCTTTTTACGCGCTTCTTGCCATGATTTTGGATATAAGGTAACTGATGACCAAAGGTGGGTTTTTGTTCTATCCAGTGATGTTTTATAAAGTTTCTGCTCGTCCCAACGCAGCTCTGTCAATTCACCAGTATCTAAAACAACCATAGTAAATGGCTCCATACCTTTAAACTCAAAAAAGTCTACAAAGTTTTGAATCGATAGATATTCAAAAAACTGAAGTGCCATTTTCCCTCTACTCATCCGATAGGAGGACGCAGACAAATGAGGTTCAAATGCTCCATTGAGAATACAGACCATTTGATTGGTGTTCGAAAATACAAACCAACTCCCTTTCGCTTGGGAATCCTGAGGAAAATAGAGGGTTTTTTCGTTTATTTCTAGTTTATGTAATTCGGTAGCTGCTCGCAACGGGTTTTCATCCCGATTGGATGTAAAGACAAACATATTTTCATCCTGCGGAATATAACTAACGGTACACATAAAAAGTTAAAGCTTCTTGGCATTTTTAACCTTTTGACCCGTAAGCGCTAAGTCCAAGACTTCTTTCATTTCTTTTACAAAATGGAAGGTTAATCCTTTCAAATAAGAAGGTTTAATCTCCTCAATATCTTTTCTATTACTTTCACAAAGAATAATCTCTTTAATCTTAGAGCGCTTTGCTGCTAAAATCTTCTCTTTAATTCCACCAACAGGAAGCACTTTACCTCGAAGCGTAATCTCTCCAGTCATTGAGAGGTTTTTCTTAACTCGCTTTTGAGTCAAAAGAGAAACCAAAGAAGTAAGAATTGTTATCCCGGCACTAGGGCCATCTTTTGGAGTTGCTCCTTCAGGAACGTGAATGTGAATGTTGTATTTATCGAATTTGAAATCTTCTAACCCCAACTGCATAGCGTTTGCTTTGATGTATTCCATAGCTATGGTAAATGACTCTTTCATAATCTTCCCGAGGTTACCGGTAATATTAAGTGCTCCTTTTCCTGGAGAAAGAGCAGATTCTATGAATAGAATATCTCCTCCTACAGAAGTCCATGCCAATCCAATAACCACCCCGGCTACTTCATTATTTTCATATAAATCACGGGTTACTTTTTCTGGGCCTAAGATCTCTGTTAAATCTTTTAACTCAGGTTTTACAGCATAATCTTCTTCCATAGCAATCGACTTCGCTGCATAACGAGTAACCTTAGCAATTTGCTTGTCTAAACCACGAACCCCAGATTCTCTAGTGTATCCTTCTACAATTCTTTCCAAAACAGGATTTCCAAGTTGAATGGATTTTTTATCTAAACCGTGCTCCTTAAGCTGCTTTGGCAACAGGTGTTGCTTTCCAATGACTACTTTCTCCTCGATGGTATACCCACTAACATTAATGATCTCCATTCGGTCGCGAAGTGCCGGATGAATTCCTCCCAGGTTATTTGCAGTAGCCACAAACATAACCTTAGAAAGGTCGTATCCTAATTCTAAGAAGTTGTCATAAAACTCTTTATTTTGCTCAGGATCTAGAACTTCTAGTAAAGCAGAAGAAGGATCTCCTTGTGCACCACTACTTAATTTATCTATTTCATCGAGAACAAAAACAGGATTTGAAATACCTGCCTTTTTTAAGCTCTGAATAATCCTTCCAGGTAAGGCTCCGATATAAGTTTTACGGTGTCCACGTATTTCAGCTTCATCGCGCATTCCCCCTAGTGATATTCTAACATAAGATCTACCTAAGGCTTCAGCTATGGATTTCCCTAAGGAGGTTTTCCCAACTCCCGGAGGGCCATACAAACATAAAATCGGCGATTTCATATCGTTTCTCAGTTTAAGCACTGCTAGGTACTCTATAATCCGTTTCTTTACTTCTTCAAGTCCAAAATGATCTCTATTCAGAACTTTCTCAGCCCGCTTTAAGTCAAAGTTATCTTTTGAAAAATTATCCCAAGGAAGGTCTAAAAACAAATCAAGATAGTTCCGTTGAACCGAATACTCTGCTACCTGGGGGTTCATACGCTGCATTTTCATCAATTCCTTATCAAAATGAGCCCCAACTTCTTTGGTCCATACCTTAGACTTAGCTCGGACTTTCATTTCCTCGATTTCCTCTTCGTACGAAATACCACCCAATTCTTCTTGGATGGTTTTCATTTGCTGCTGCAGGTAATACTCACGCTGCTGCTGGTCTAAATCATGACGCACACGCGACTGAATGTCGTTTTTTAGTTCTAGTTTCTGGTACTCAACATTCATATATTTCAGGCACAACAAGGCACGTTCCTTAATATTTTTAAGAGAAAGTATGTTTTGCTTTTCGTTAACCGAAAGATTCATGTTGGAGGATACAAAATTGATTAAAAACGAATAACTATGTATGTTTTTAATCGCAAAAGAAGCCTCAGAAGGAAGGTTTGGATTCTCCTGAATGATCTGAAGCGATAATTCTTTAATTGATTCTGCAACGGCTTTAAATTCAGTTCCATCCTTGGACTCCTCTTCATCAACAACAGTTCTTGTAGTGGCTTTTAAATACGGATCTTCCGAAATAATTTTATCTATTTCAAAGCGTTTTTTACCCTGTATAATAATGGTTGTATTTCCGTCAGGCATTTTAAGAACACGAAGAATGCGAGCAACAGTTCCGAGTTCATAAATATCCTGAGCTCCAGGATTCTCAACTCCTTGATCCTTTTGAGCTACTACTCCAATCACCTTACTCCCTTGGTTTGCATCTTTAATAAGCTGAATGGATTTGTCTCTCCCAACAGTAATTGGAATAACAACTCCGGGAAAAAGTACTGTATTTCTTAGAGGAAGCAAAGCAACCTCCGCCGGGAGATCCTCTTTCTCTAGAGCTTCTTCATCCTCTGAGGTTAAAAGAGGAATTAATTCTGCTTCGGATTCGATATCTTGAAGTGACAAATTGTCTATGTTTGAAAAGATTGGTTTGGCCATACTGTATTTTTACGTCATTGTGTCATTTGGCATCCAAATCAGTGAATGGTTTTCCTTGAATTGAAGTACCTGTTAATTACTTGCAATATATGTTCAACAGTTATGCCATTCGTTTAAAAAAATGAAATTAATATCGGAATTCAATTCGCATCATATTAAAAATAATATCAGGAACTATTTTGATTCTAAACGACTCTACAGTTTTCGTTAATTTTTTTAAAGAAGACTAAACCTTCTGTTCTTTAGGAACTCGCAACAACATCAATGCCCCAATTACGAAGAACAAACAGAAGAATAAAATTGAAGAACGCATGCTTCCCGTAATTTGATCCAACACCCCAAAAAGAAGCATTCCAATAATGATGGCTATTTTTTCTGTAACCCCATAAAAACTGAAATAAGAAGCAGTGTCTTCAGTTTCTGGTAAAAACTTAGAATAAGTAGAACGAGAAAGAGACTGTAAACCTCCCATAACCATTCCTACAAAACCAGCAATAACGTAGAACTGCTGCGGTGTTTCTATAAAAAATGCATAGACGCATATCACTGCCCAAATGAGGTTAATCACAAAAAGGGTTTTTAAATTCCCGAATCGCTCCGAACTGCGTGCTGTTAATATTGCCCCTAAAATTGCAACAATCTGTATGAGCAAAATACTAACAATAAGTCCTTGCGTTTTGTCGGCGTTAGAACCCCAATTAATTTCTTCCTCTCCAAAGTAAGCTGCAACCAACATAACGGTCTGTAACGAAGTACTGTATATAAAAAAAGCAATGAGGTAGCGCTTTAAGCGAATATTATCGCTCATATCGTTCCATACTTTTTTAAGTTCACGGAATCCATTCCAAACAATATTCTTCGTCACCTTATGCTCCGATGTTCCAACAGGTAAATAATAGAAAGAATACATACTAAACAGCGCCCACCAAACCCCGACAGAAACAAAGGAATATTTCATGGCTAACATAGCTGCCTCCCTTTCGGTACCTACAATCCCGTATGCGTCTGGCATCATAACCATCGAAAGATTAAAGAGCAGTAAAAGAACACTGCCAATGTACCCCATAGAATACCCGCGGGCAGAAGCGCGGTCTTGTTGCTCTTCGAAAGCAATATCGGGTAAGTACGAATTATAAAAAACAAGACTCGACCATAGTCCAATCATAGCCAAAAAGTAAAAAAATAAGCCCAAGTAGATTGTTTCCAAGTCAAACCAATACAGACCAACACAAGAAAGCGATCCAATAAGTACAAAAAACTTCATGAACTTCTTTTTGTTACCAACGTAGTCGGCAATTCCAGATAAAAGAGGGGTTATGAATGCAACCACCACAAAAGCAAATGCAGTTACAAAACTGATCATGGCGGTGTTTTTTACGGAGTAACCAAAGAAGTCAATTTGATTGTCAAACTCAAAAACCAACCCGTAGTAAATAGGGAAAATTGCAGATGAAATTACAAGAGGATAAACAGAATTTGCCCAGTCGTAAAAAGCCCAAGCATTGATTAATTTTTTACTTCCTTTCTCTAAGGCAAATTTTGGCTTAATCATAAAATAGTTTTAAAAGTTTGAATATAGAACATTACGAGCAGTTGCCCTAAAAAATAATTTTATCTTTTGATTTTATTAACATAAAATCCTCAATTTTTTAAATAAATTAGCAGTATAGAGATTTTTTATAGTGAATTTTAAAAGTTTATTAATCAGATAATTAAATATAAATATTTAAACCTTTAAAATAATATAAATTGAAATGATTTCAAAATAAACTTAAAGTATTACTTTAAGTTATTTTATGGCATCTTATTTGCAATTTTATTACAAAAAAAGATTGATTTTATGAAACTAAAAACGAAGTGAACTAAAGTTTCATACCTTTACACAAACACCTAAATTATGAAAAAAACGCTTCTTACCCTACTCCTACTTCCTTTTGTTGTGAGCTGTCAAACTATCAAAAAAGAAACCCGGGAAAAGAAAAAATACGCGGTTGAAAAAACCGAGGCAACATGGAAAAAAGAACTTCCTGAAATGACTTATTTTGTATTGCGCCAAGCAGGAACTGAAAGTCCTTTCACTGGGGAGTATGATAAATTTTATGAATCAGGGGTTTATGCTTGTGCAGCTTGTAAGACAAAACTCTATTACTCAAAAGACAAGTACGATTCCAAATCAGGATGGCCTTCTTTCGACCAAGGGGTTGACGAAAACCTAGAATTTGATGTGGATTATAAGCTTGGATACGCCCGAACGGAGCTCAAATGCAATACCTGCGGCGGTCATTTAGGGCATATGTTTAACGACGGACCCCGAAAAACAACCGGAAAAAGGCACTGCATCAACTCTGCCGCTTTAACTTTTATACCCGATACCGATGAATAACCACTACCCTGTTCAGAAATCAGAAGAAGAATGGCGCAGCCTCCTAACTAAAGAAGAATACCGCGTTTTGCGTCAGCAAGGCACCGAATATCCTCACACTGGAGCATACAACGCCCATTACGAAGACGGAACCTACAACTGCAAAGGATGCAACCAACCCTTATATAGCAGCGAATCTAAATTTGATAGCGGTTGCGGCTGGCCCAGCTACGACCAAAGCATTGAGGGCGCTATTGAGTACAGAAAAGACAGCAGCTTGGGAATGGTACGTATTGAAATTGTTTGCTCCAATTGCGGCGGTCACCAAGGTCATGTTTTCAATGACGGCCCTACTGTTTCTGGGAAACGTTACTGCGTGAATTCGGCAAGCATCACCTTTGAACCTAAAAAGGAAGTCTAACACATTTTTTGTTAAAGGAGTTTTTTCGTACTTTTGCACCATCTAAAAATTGATTTTTATGATAAATTATGATGTAATAGTTTTAGGAAGTGGACCTGGTGGATATGTAACTGCGATCCGTGCTTCTCAATTGGGGTTAAAAACAGCTGTAGTTGAAAAAGAAAGCTTGGGTGGTGTGTGTCTAAACTGGGGATGTATCCCAACTAAAGCCTTACTTAAGTCTGCACAGGTGTTCGATTATCTAAAGCACGCTTCAGACTATGGACTTAAAGTTACTGATTACGACAAAGATTTTGACGCGGTAGTAAACCGCAGTAGAAACGTTGCTGCCGGAATGAGTAAAGGAGTTCAGTTTTTAATGAAAAAGAATAAAATTGATGTTATCAGCGGTTTCGGGAAAATTCTTCCTAAGAAACAAGTGAGTGTTACTTTAGATGATAAAGAAACCATTTACGACGCCAAACACATAATCATTGCTACTGGAGCACGCTCTAGAGAGCTTCCTAGTCTTCCTCAGGACGGTGTGAAGGTGATCGGATACCGAGAAGCAATGACTTTGCCAAAACAACCTAAGAAACTAATTGTAGTGGGTTCTGGTGCCATCGGAATCGAATTTGCTCACTTCTACAACGCTATGGGAACGGAAGTAACCGTGGTTGAGTTTCAAGATCGTATTGTTCCGGTTGAAGATGAAGAAGTTTCTAAGCAATTGGAGCGTTCTTTCAAAAAGGCAGGGATCAACATCCTGACCAATGCAGAAGTAACGCACGTAGATACGAAAGGAAAAGGAGTTACTGCAACCATCAAAACAGCTCAAGGAGAAGAATCTCTTAAGGCTGATATTGTATTATCAGCTGTAGGTATCAAAACAAACATCGAAAACATAGGCCTACAAGAAGTAGGGATCGCCGTAGACCGCGATAAGATTTTAGTAAACGACTTTTATCAAACCAACCTTCCTGGATATTATGCCATCGGAGATGTAACCTCAGGGCAAGCCCTAGCTCACGTTGCTTCTGCGGAAGGGATTTTGTGTGTTGAGAAAATTGCGGGGCACAACGTGGAGCCACTAGACTACGGAAACATTCCTGGATGCACCTACGCCTCTCCGGAGATTGCTTCAGTTGGTCTTACCGAAGCTCAAGCTAAAGAACAAGGATACGAACTTAAAGTAGGTAAATTCCCGTTCTCTGCTTCTGGAAAAGCACAAGCCGGAGGAACTACCGACGGTTTTGTAAAGGTTATTTTTGACGCTAAATACGGCGAATGGCTCGGATGCCACATGATTGGCGCAGGTGTTACCGACATGATTGCAGAAGCTGTTTTGGGGCGTAAGCTCGAAACTACCGGTCATGAGGTACTGAAAGCAGTTCACCCCCACCCAACCATGAGTGAGGCAATGATGGAAGCGGTAGCCGATGCCTACGACGAAGTGATTCACTTATAAATAAACAAGTTCTTACATTTACTTTAAAGCCCTCAACTAGAGGGCTTTATTTTTTTACTACACTTGAAATGAAACAGCACCCCAAATCTGTTCTATGTCATGAAAAACCTACGGCTCTCCTTACCTAACGGACATAAACCACGGAGCTCAGGGGTATGTTGAGTGGTGTATGATTCTGAGCAACGAAGGAAAACCCAATCCCTACGACAACTTCAACAGTGCGCCGGTGCTAATTAATCCTGTTACTAACGAAGTTATCTATACACCGTTGTACTATTTACTTTGCCATTTTAGTAAGTTCATTCGCCCGGGAGCCCATAGAATCGATATCAGCGGAGAGCAAGCAAAGGGTCTTATTTATACAGCCGCTCTGAACCCCGATAATTCTATTGCGGTAGTGGTATATAATAAAACAGAGGAGGTGTTCGAGCTAGAACTTGGTTTAGCTAACGAATCTTACCCGGTTAAGATTGCCGCTAGAGCTTTACAAACAATTACGTTTACAAGAAAATGAACCGATTTTAATATTCGTAATCCCAGGTGAATTTTACTTTTAACCTAAGTAAGGGGGGGAAAGCAGCCAAAGGCTGCTTTTTATTTTGTGAATGAATTGATTAGAAGTTTACAAAAGTTATTAAGTTAACCTGATCCCTCCCACTCGATTCAAAAAACTGGTTCATATACCCTGCTTCTAAGCGAACGTTTTTATTCAATTGATATCCGATTCCGCCATACACACGATTGCGATCAAAAACAGAGGATTTAGTGTTTAGGAAGATTTCGTTGTAGGCAGATAAATAATATTTAGAAGGTGCTTCTTCTGTACCTTTAAACGGTAATTTAAACGCTAAGAAATAACGAAATCGAGCTTTAAATTCCTCTTCAACGAAACGTTGTTCAAAACGATAACGATGGGTTAACGACAACCTACCTAATTTTTGTTTAGAAGTAAACTGCTGGAAGATACGATGTTCGTTTACCGTAATCTTATCCAAACCATTTTGAGCGTAGTTTTCGGATTTAATAAATCCATACCCTAACAAGAGGTTATTATTATTCTCAGAAAGGTTATACCCAATTCCTGTACGTAACAACAACTGCTCTAGATCGCCAATAGCATCATAGTTTCTGTACTGAATCTCGTTGTGCAGATTCCATTTACTATTTAACTTTTTACTTCCAATATAAATAAGCCAGTTCCCCAGGTCGCTTTCTTGGGCTTTAGCTAAATTAGGCAACATCAGCAAGAATGCTAATGCTGCCGTGAGGAAGATGTTTTTATTCATAGTAAGAAACTTTCCCTGTAGCGATGTCATACATACCTCCAACGATTTTGATTTCACCCTTTGTTTCCATCTCTGCAAGTATTGAACTTCTGCTGCGAATATTATCGATCGTCATATCGACGTTTTTAGCTGCTACATCATTTACGAAATCGATGTTAGAAGAGTTACGCAGGTCTGCATCAACTGGAGATTCTACAGCGTCTACTGCTGGCTCTAATTTGTTAATTAAAGCGGTAAGGTTTCCCAAACGAGCATGGTCACAAGCGCCTTTTACAGCTCCACAAGCAGTGTGGCCTAGAACTACAAGAACTTTAGTTCCTGCTAGTTTACAAGCAAACTCCATACTCCCAAGGATGTCTTCGTTTACAAAGTTCCCCGCGATTCTAATACTAAACAAATCTCCAATTCCTTGGTCAAAAATGTGTTCCGCAGATACACGTGAATCTATACAGTGTAAAACTGTTGCGAATGGATATTGTCCCCCGCTTGTTTGCTCTACCTGTGTGTTTAAATTTCTGTTTACCTGTTTTCTGTTTACAAATCTTTCATTTCCTGCAATTAAGGCATCTAATGAAGATTGAGGGGTCATTAAATCTTGTGATTCTTTTGTTTGTGCATTCATAATTATTTATTTAAAAAGTTCTTATTGTTTTGGGTTCAATTGAAAAAATTGAATGAAACTATCTGGGTTCTCTTGAACACCACGTTCCGATATTAAATTAATATTTATTTTTCTGTTTTTTGCTTTTTCAGAGAAATCCTCTAGAATTTCGATGATATCGTTATCTAAATAACGGGTTTTTCTTACATCTAAATCTAAAATACTTTCACTTGGCAAACTGTCTAGTTCTTTTAAAATTGCTCCTTTATTGAAGAAGGTTACTTCTTCTGCAAGAGTCATTTTAATTTTGTGAACTCCATCACTGTGGTCTTCTATGTGTAAGAAATGAGAATTTTGGAAACTCTTAATTAGAATTACAACAATTCCTACAGAAAGACCAAGAGCAATACCTATTAAAAGATCTGTGAAAATTATCCCTAAAACGGTCACTACGAATGGAGTAAACTGCTTCCACCCTAAAAGATACATTTCTTTGAATAAAGAAGGCTTTGCCAGTTTGTACCCTACAATAAATAAGATAGCCGCTAATACAGAAAGTGGTATTTTATTTAATAGAGTAGGAATCATTATTACAGACACTAGAAGTAATAGACCGTGGATAATTGTAGCCATTTTAGTTTTTCCTCCCGACTGAATGTTCGCTGAGCTTCTTACAATAACTTGTGTTACGGGTAACCCTCCGATTAAACCAGAAAGTATATTTCCAGTTCCCTGAGCTAATAATTCTCTATTTGTTGGTGTAACTCGTTTTAATGGATCGATCTTATCTGCAGCTTCCACACAAAGTAAGGTTTCTAAACTAGCGACTAAGGCAATTGTAAACGCTGTGATCCAAATCTGTGGATTGGCTATTTCACCAAAATTAGGAAAGCTGAATTGACCAAAAAATGATGCAGCATCTTCCGGTACTGGAACACTTACTAGTAAATCTGAAGAAACACTCCAAGTAGCACTGTTTTTTGTAGCTACATAGTATATAATACCTCCAAGAACGGCAACTAAAGGACCTTGAATTAGTTGGAATATCTTTCCTTTGTTCACCAATACATTACTCCATAATAACAAAATTCCGATTGCAATTAATGCGATTAGCGTAGCGCCTGGGCTAATGTAATTTATAGAATTTATGATTTCAGAAAATGTGTTTTCACCATCGATATGGAAAAAAGCAAAGTTCCCTTCAAGATTGGCTTTATAACCGAAGAAGTGAGGGATTTGTTTGAGGATAATTATAATTCCAATACCGGTCAGCATTCCTTTAATTACAGAAGAAGGAAAGTAATAACCGATAACACCGGCCTTTAGTACTCCAAATAAAACTTGAATAGCACCACCAAGTACAACCGCAAGCAAGAAGTTCTCAAAACCACCAAGGGTACCAATCGCAGTAAGTACAATTGCAGCTAAACCAGCTGCAGGTCCACTTACACCGACTTGAGAGCCACTTAATGCTCCAACAACCACACCCCCTATAATACCCGAAATAAGTCCGGAAAATAGCGGTGCTCCACTAGCTAAAGCAATTCCTAAACATAAGGGAATTGCAACAAAAAATACAACGATACTAGCTGGAATATCGTTTTTGAAATTTTTAAAAGGATTTGAATTATTCATTAATTAAAATAGTTTAAATGCCAAATGCTTTTGGCAATATTAAATTTGAAAAAATATGTACATAATAAACTAAAGAAAAAAAGCCAGTAGATTATAATTTCGAGGTAGTCGACTTATTTCCGGAGGTGGAAAATACGTTTTGAGAACGATTTCAAAAAATGAATGTTGCTCTATGAAGGTGTTTTGTTTGTGGGTATATAAATTCATAGAACTCATTACATTTAAGATATAGATTTCTTCATTTTCATTCTCAGCGTCTTTCTCATCTGAGTTTTCTTGTTCACTTGAGTTTTCGTCTAAAGCATACTCAACCCAGCTATGGTCTGAATTCTGAAAGAGTTTTAAAGATTCAATTATAGGTCGAATAACCATAGATCCAAATACTATGGAAAATATAAACAGTGCCGTTAAAGAAATATTATTAATTCTGTACATCTGCTTTAATGATTTTAAAAACTAAATCGTTGTAAAAACAAGCTATGTTATTTTTACCTTCTTCAAAATCTGTAAGAGAAGGTAAGTGTTTTGAAAAATAACGCTGGTGATGTGCCCCTTCGATTACGGTAGAGACTAACATATGAGGATATTCGAATGTTGGGTTTATTTCCAAAACTAGGCTAGAAACCCGTTCTACAACATTTTTATAGGTTTTGTAAAATCCTTTTTCATTTTCTTTATCGACTTCTTTGGTATGATAAGCTTTAGAAGACTCCGAAATTATAATCTTTGTTAAAATAACCTCATTGATGTAAGAGAATGAATTATCCTCAACAACCTCTTCTGTTAAGATTTTAATTGCTTTTTCTAATTTTTCAATCGGTGAATTTATGTTTAAAGTAGCAAATACAATTTTGTATTCGATCCAGCTCCAATACCAGTTGATCAAATAAATTAACAATGCATGTTTACTCTCAAAATATCTATAAATAGAACTCTCATTAGAACCAATTTCGATTCCTAACTTTTTAAAAGTGAAATTTTCAAAACCCAAATCATCTATCATCGAGATGCTTTTAGACACTATTTTCTTTCCCAGATCAGAAGAATCAGGGTTTTTAGTGTAAAGCTCCGGGCTTATCATGATTTGTAAATGCAATTGTTCCATATACTTATAAACAAATATAATAGTAATACTATTAACATGAGTAGTGAAAGAATAATATTTACTTATAATACTATAGAGCGCTAATTATAACCGCATTAAATAACTATATTTATTATTCTTTAAACGAAAATTACTTTTTATGACTGAAGATCATTTTGAGATTAGAGCAGCTCAAATTACTAATATCGAAACGTTAAAAGAATTTGAACAAGGGGTTATCGCTTATGAAAGACCTTTTGCTTCTAATTTAAAAAAGAATCCGATTTCTTATTACGATCTTAAAGATTTAATTGCACGAACAGATGCCCAATTGTTAGTTCTTCTCATTAAAAATAAAATTGTTGCCTCTGGCTATGCATTAATAAAAAAATCACCTCCCTACAAAAACCCTGAATTTTATGCTTATTTGGGATTCATGTATGTAGCACCATCTCACCGAGGGAAGGGATTGAATGGAATACTCTGTAAAGAACTAATCGAGTGGGCCAAGCAACAAAATATAACCGAAGTACAGTTAGAAGTTTATGCAGAGAACGAAAGTGCCTTGTCTGCTTATAAAAAAATTGGTTTTAAACCCGATTTATTAAAAATGAGATTGAAATAAAAATTTAACACCCATCACACATGAAATCAATGACTTGCAAAGAATTAGGAGGAGTCTGCTCTGCGGTATTTAAGGGAACTTCTTTTGAGGATATAGTAAACCAAAGTAAAGCACATGGAAAAGAAATGTTCCTAAAAAAAGATCCAGCGCATCTAAAAGCCATGTCGGTGATGCAAGATTTAATGAAAGATGCTGTAGCCATGCAAGAATGGTTTGAGCAAAAAAAACAAGAGTTTGAAGCTCTATAGAGCAAAAGCTAACTAATTTATAAAACTTTCGATTGCCAGTCTGTAAGAATCCATGCCAAAGCCTAAAATTAGTCCTTTTGCGTTTGGAGTTATATAAGAGGTGTGTCTAAAATCTTCTCGTGCAAACGTATTGGAAATGTGGACTTCTATAACTGAGGTGTCAATTGCTTTAATTGCATCTCCTAGTCCTACTGAAGTATGAGTGTATGCGGCAGCATTTAAAATAATTCCATCCGACGAAAAGCCTACTTTATGAAGTTGATCGATTAACTCCCCTTCTATGTTGGATTGAAAATAATCTAATTCAACTTCTGGAAATTTAGATTGCAATTCAGCAAAAAATGCTTCAAATGTCTGACTACCATAGATACCTGGTTCGCGTTGACCCAGAAGGTTTAGGTTTGGACCATTGATTATGCTAATTTTCATAGGTTGAATTTTAAACAAAAATAGTCAAACTTTTTTTAGAATCAATTTACTATCAAAAGAACAGAAAAAATAAACCCTAAAAGCTTAATTTTGAACCATGCAATGGAATGAGGCATTAATAGAATACAAACAGTTTCTTAAAATTGAACGCGGCTTATCAGAAAACTCGATCAGCAGCTATTGTTTGGATGTAATGGCGCTCATTAAGTATTTTTCTGACAACAAGAAAAGTACCCCTTTAAATTGCTCTAAAGAAAATGTTCAGCAGTTTTTATACGAGGAGAATTTAGGTTCGAGGTCCCAAGCTCGAAGGATTTCGGGTCTGAAGAGTTTTTTTAATTTTCTAATATTTGAAAATTACATTGAATCTTCTCCCATCGATTTAATCGAAAGTCCAAAATTAGGAAGAAAACTTCCAGAAGTTTTAACAATCAATGAAATTGAGAAATTATTAGAGGGCATAGACCTCAGTCATGCTCAAGGCCACAGGAATCGAGCAATATTAGAAACCCTTTACGGTAGCGGGTTACGGGTAAGTGAACTGGTAGGTTTAAAGATTTCAGATATGTATTTTGATGAAAACATGATGCTCATTACTGGAAAGGGAAATAAGCAAAGACTGGTTCCTGTGGGGGCTTTTGCTAAAAAATTCATCCGCATCTACCTCGCAGATATTCGGATATTGAATAAAATAGCAAAAGAGGATCGAGATACTTTATTTTTAAATAGAAATGGGAAAAAACTAACCCGTGCTATGATTTTTACAATCGTCCGACAACTCTCTAAAACCGTCGGGATTGACAAGAAAATAAGCCCGCACACCTTTAGACATTCATTTGCAACTCACCTGCTGGAAAATGGCGCAGATCTTAGAACCATTCAAACTTTAATGGGTCATGAAAGTATTACAACTACTGAAGTTTATATGCACTTAGACACACAACACTTAAGTGAAGTGCTGGAAGAGTTTCATCCTAGAAATAATAAATAGTTAATCTGAAGCTACATTTACAACCAAACGAAATCCTTCTCCATGGATGTTCAAAATTTCGACATTGGGATCCAGTCGTAAGTATTTTCTGAGTTTTGCGATGTACACATCCATACTTCTAGAGGTAAAGTAATTATCGTCATGCCATATCTTATTCAATGCAGTTTCACGAGACAAAAGATCATTAACATGCAACGCTAACAAACGTAATAATTGATTTTCCTTTGGAGATAACTTAATCGGTTCTTGATCTTCAAAATGCAACATTCTAAGCTTAGAGTTAAAAGTAAAAGCTCCGATCTTGAAATCAATTTCTTCAGATTCAATTGAAGGTTGAGCTACTCTTCTAGAGAGTATGGACTTAATTTTAGCCAGTAAAACCTCGGAATCAAATGGTTTTGATATATAGTCATCAGCACCAATTTTAAACCCTTTTAAAACATCTTCTTTTAATGTTTTAGCAGTCAAAAAGATCAGCGGAATTAGATCGTTTTTTTCACGAATTTCTTTAGCGAGAGTAAAGCCATCTTTATAAGGCATCATTACGTCTAACAAACATAAGTCAAATAGGTCTTTTTTGAATTTCTCAAAACCTTCAATTCCATTTTTAGCTAATGTCACTTCATACCCATTCATAGATAAATACTCTTTTAGAATATTACCAAAATTAGGGTCATCCTCAACTAATAATATCTTCTTACTTTCTGATTTCATTGTTATGTATTTATTTTAGACTTAGATATTGGCAATCGTATTTTAAAAATAGTGCCTTCATCTATTAAACTACTAACATGAATCGTGCCGTTATGTAATTCTATAATTTTTTTTACATAAGACAACCCCAATCCATGTCCTTTAATATTATGGATATTCCCTCCTTGACGGCGGTAAAATTTCTTAAAAATTAGCTTCAAAGTTTCTTGGCCCATACCAATTCCATGGTCTTTTATTTCAAAAACCCAAAAATTTGATTCGTTATATGTATTGACATAAATTAAAGGAGAATCAGAGGAATACTTAATTGCATTATCTAATAGATTAACAAAAACATTCATAAAATGATTTTTATCGACTACCACACTTTGCTTTGCCGCATTAAGTTCACTTTTAATAGTTCCATTTTTACTTTTCACAATTAAAGCTACATGACTGATGGCCTCACTTACGATTGGATTCATAGCATAGGACTGTAAATCCAAGGGAGTAGTCCCTCGTTCTAACTGAGAAATCATCAAGACATTTTCAACCTGATCTTGCATGCGCTTGTTTTCTTCTCTCAGCATTTTTAAATAACGATCTACCTTTTCTTCATCTTCTTTGACCACCTTATTCTGCAAAGCATCAATGGCTAAATTTATAGTTGCAATGGGTGTTTTAAATTCATGCGACATATTGTTGATGAAGTCAGATTTGATTTCTGAGATTTTCTTTTGTTGAATAATTTCATAAATAGAATATGCACAAACCACAATTATAAGTAAGGTTAAAACAAAAGAAAGAGAGGTTATTCCAATAATAGAAGATCTTAAATACACATTCTTTTTTGGAAAAGAAACAATTAGATCATAGGTATTTACACCTTCGTTCTGTAAAAATAAAGGAACTGAATAATTGGGTCCTTTTTGAGATTCAGAATAATTATTTGAAGTAACCTTCGTGGCTAAACCATCACTAAAAACTCCAAATTCAAAGGGTGTAATGATGTCTCTGTCTATAAGAGCACGGCGAAGAATTACTTCTAACTCATATGAATTTAATCTTTTGTGTATGGGGAACGTATTTGCAATATTGGAGAAAAAAGCCTTGTAAGTTGCTCTATCGAAAGCATTGATTCGTTCAAAATCTTTAAGTTTTTCAATCGTTAACGAAACACGATTTTCACGATCAAAATTTTCTTTTAGAATTGTAGTCGTTCGTACCCCTTTAAAGTCTGATATTTTTGAATTAGGATTTAAACTATTACTAAAATTACTGTTCGAGGGAATATTATAATCTTCCTTTAAGATTCCAAAAGCATGAAGAGCAGACAAATTAGAGGGTGCATCATTGTCATAAAATAAAAATACATCTCTGAATTCAGAGGTTTCTGGAGAGCCCGCAGAATCTATAACCGTTTCAAATCGATCAAAATAATATCGTAATTCTCGTTCTTGAACTTCCTCTGCAACAGAACTAAGGGCTTGTCGGACTGTTAACGAGAACTCCTCTTCTATATTACTTAAAGAAGTATTTATCCAGTATCCTTGAATGAATATAACTCCCGACAGGGATAATATCATGAATGCAACTAAGGATAAAAAATGTTTTTTCTTCATAAACTGACAACAAATATTGGTGCAAATTTCACTAATAAATAATTAACATGATGCTAAAACATTGTTAATTCATGCGTGATATTTAATTTAAATTAACTTTTTATGAATTGCATCGATTTGGATTAGAGTTTTTTCCCAATCAATGTTTTCTATTACATAACTAGCAAAAGGTTTCTTTTTATCATCACTCCACTGCTTAGACATTCGTTGTTCTATTGCCTTTATACTACTCTTATCTCGTGCTAAAACCCGCTTCATTCGGATGTCTTTGGGCGCAGTTATAAGTATGGTTTCATTGCATTTTTCAAAACCTCCATTTTCAAATAAGATTGCCGCTTCTTTAATTACATAGGGAGTCTTTTGGGTAGCAACCCAAGCTTCAAAATCTTTTACAACTTCTGGATGAACAATCGCATTTAGCTTCGATAGTTTATTGGAATCATTAAAAACAATAGCTGCTAAAAAAGTCGTAATGAGTTCATTATTTTCATAAGAAGCTTCTCCAAACTCATTAATAACAGCGTCTCGAATTGCAGTGCTGGTATTCATCAGTTTCTTCGCTTCATCATCTGCTATATAACAAGGGATTCCTAGTTCTAAAAAACGAGCAGTTACTTTTGTTTTCCCACTTCCTATGCCACCCGTAAGTCCGATTATTTTTGGCATATTATTTACGGATTAAATATTCTACTTGTTTTGGAGACCAACGTATATTTTGGATGTGTTCAGGTTGTTCTTTGAAGTATATTGGTAATCCCTCTACCACTTTTTTAATTGAATTATAATCACAAGTAAACACAAAGTCTAAAGGATTAATGGATTTAATATCATTCAAACTAGCTGAAAACGTAATTTTTATTGAGCTTGGAAATAACTTCAATGCGATTGAATCAGGAACATTAGTAATACGAATAGGAACATTCAATGTTTTTTCTGAAAATCTATCAATAACCACTTTGAGATTAACAAGGGATTCCGAAAATTCTAGTTGTGATGAATCTGGATTGAATAATTCAAACTCATTCTCAAAAGACTTTGTTACTTTACTGAACGAAATTGGATTTAGATAAACAGCTTTGAGGGTGTCTAGGATTTTTGAAGATCCAATTACACTAATACTATCTGGAGTTATTAGGGGAGTATCTGAAACACCAAAACCTGCAATCACATCAAGTTCTAAGGGGAGTTTAACCGGAATTCGTTTCGTGTCAAGCCTAGAGTAATCAAAGCTAATTGTATTTGGGAAAAAAGATCTTATTTCTGTTTCACCAAATAATTGTTTTTGAATTTCGTTAATACTAAAGTCCAATGGAATTGTAGCTATTCCATTTTCAAAATTACCCCTATCCGCATTTACCGTTAGCTTTCCAATAAAAATCTTAAAAAAAATCAATTGAAAACCGGAAGCGGATAAAGTAACCTGAACCTCTGAGGTATCTTTTGACAAAGGAATAACCTCTGCTGGTAGGTTATCTATTCCAATTTCAAAATTGAGGGCTTCTGTATACTTATTTGAAAATTTAGTGATGATCCAAAAGAAAAAAGAAAGCCCCAAGAATATTAAAAATGAACGTGACTTCCCTCTTCCCATAGAAAAATCTTGTAAAGAGTGGAGAAAAGGGAAACGCTGTTCCATATTAATCTTACTATTCTTTTTGAAGCATATCAATAATATCTTGACTTACACCCGTATTCGAAAATCCTCCATCGTGAAATAAATTCTGAAGCGTTACTTTTCGAGTGAAATCAGAAAACATCATAACCGTGTAGTCTGCACATTCTTTTGCAGAAGCATTTCCAAGAGGAGACATTTTTTCAGCATAATTTAAAAAACCATCTAATCCTTCTACCCCTTGTCCGGCTGTAGTTAATGTAGGTGATTGAGAAATTGTATTGACACGTACTTGTTTATCTTTACCCATAAAGTATCCAAAACTTCTTGCGATGGATTCTAAATAAGCCTTATTGTCCGCCATGTCGTTATAATTAGGAAACGTACGTTGTGCTGCAATATAAGTTAAGGCTACAATACTACCTCCTGCCTTCATTGCGTCTTTCTTATAAAGAGTTTGAAGCAATTTATGAAAAGAAACGGCAGAAACATCCCATCCTTTAGTCATCCAATCATGGTTAAGGTCCGTGTAGTGTTTACCTTTTCTTACGTTTACAGACATACCAATTGAATGTAAAACAAAATCTAAAGGACCTCCTAGATGCTCTACAGCTTGGTCTATTAGATTTTCTAAATCTTGTATTGATGTTGCATCTGCTGGTATTACAGGTGCATTTACTTTAGTCGCCAGTTCGTTAATGGTTCCCATTCGTAACGCAACGGGTGCATTTGTTAAAACAATTTGACCTCCTTGTTCGTGAACACTTTCTGCAGTTTTCCATGCAATAGATTGATTGTCTAGTGCTCCAAAAATAATTCCTCTTTTCCCAGCTAAAAGTTGATGAGACATATGTATATAATTAAATTAATAAATAACAAAGATACGTTAATTCAATAATTCTTTTGCGTGTAGAATTGCTGTTTCAGAAATTTCTTCCCCACCCAGCATCTGAGCAATTTCAAGAATACGATCTTCTGTTTGTAACTTCTTAAGTTGTGTATAAGTACTTTGATCCTTTATTTCTTTATAAACTTTAAAATGGTGAGCTCCTTTAGCTGCTACTTGTGGTAAATGTGAAATTGTGATTACCTGCATATACTGACTCATTTCGTGCATTACTCCTCCAATTTTATACGAAACTTCACCAGATACTCCAGTGTCAATTTCATCAAAAATTATAGTTGGCAATGTTTTGAATCGAGATAATATTGCTTTAATTGAAAGCATAATTCGAGATAATTCTCCTCCTGAAGCTACCTTTTTTAATGGACCGAAATTAGAGCCTTTGTTCGCTGCAAATTCGAAGAGTAAATTGTCTTTCCCATGAGAAAGTAATCGATCACTTGGCTGTAAATCTATTTTGAATCGAGCATTTGGCATTCCTAAGATGGATAATAAAGACTCGAGTTCTTCTTTTAATGAGGGAATTGTCGTTTTTCTTTTTTCTGTTAACTGCCTTACAAGCTCTTCAAGTTCATGAAGTAAAACATCCCTTTGTTCTTTCAATTGAATCAAATCCTCGCCTAGTGTAGCAGTAGACTGAACTTTCTGATCCAATGATTCCCGAATAGCTATTAACTCCTCAACCGTTTGGCAGTGATGCTTTCCCTGAAGATCATATATCTTTTGAAGCATTTGCATAATTTGCTCCAATCGAGAAGGATTTGCTTCAATTTGTTCAGCTTGTACTTGAATGTCTTGATTTAAATCTTGAAGTTCTATTTTCATACTCTCAATTCGCTCAAAAAGAGAATTGTATTTTTCTGAAACTGAAGATACTTTCTGAAGTGCAGAACGAATTTCATTCAACTGTTCTTCTACACCAATTTGTTCAGCACTTATGATTTGAGTTGATTTAACTAAATTCATTCCTATTTCTTCAGCATGAATTAGTTCTTGCTCTTCTTCCTCAAGTGGAATTAACATATCAGGTTCCAAATTAGCTTCTATTAATTCTTCTAAAAGAAATGTAGAATAGTCTAAATCTTGTTTTTGGTCGGATTGAAGAGCTAATAGTTTTTTTAATTTGTCATTTAATGTCTTAAAAACAGACAACTTAGTTCGATAGTTTTCTAATAGGCTTTGATTCGATGCTAAAGCATCTAAAACCTCAAGCTGATAATCTGATTGAGTCAAAGAAAGTGTTTGATGTTGAGAATGAACATCAATAAGTTCTTGCCCTAGTCTCTGAAGGGAAGATAAATTAACAGGAGTATCGTTTACAAAAGCTCTAGATTTTCCTGAGGGTAAAATTTCTCTTCGAATTAAGGTTATTGATTCATAATCTAGATCAAGTTCTTCGAATAATTCTTTTAGATCATAATCTTGAATAGAAAAAGTTGCTTCTACGAAACATTTTTCTTCTGTATTCTTCAATGTGCTCAAATCTGCCCTGTTTCCCAATACTAGACCTAATCCGCCCAGGAGAATAGACTTCCCCGCCCCTGTTTCTCCAGTAATGCTAGTCATTCCATTTGAGAAGTTTACTTCTAAATGATCAATCAGAGCGAAATTTTTAATGATTAGTCCTGTTAGCACTATTTTATAGATTTATTCATTTCAAAGATAATCGACAACGAAGCTAATTTCAAAGAAATTGATTAGTATTTAATGCGCTTCCATTTAGGTCCAAAAAAAGGGGCTATTTTATTCAGAAGATTTAAAGAACTTTGAAAATCTACCTCAGGACCATCCGAAAAAATATCTATAATTTCATCTGATTTTGCATCAAAAAATATTTGATTTAAAAATGAATTTGGTCGACGTGAATACAAGCGGTTTAAACTGGCTATAGAGTTGATTATATTCTGTTTTGCTTGACCCGGATTTTCTGTCATTAAATCCAAGCCTTTACGGTGATATTCATACATAACGGTACGATACTCTTTAAAGGTGTTAGAACGAAGCGTTTCTATAAGCCAGTAACGACTTCTATTTCCATCTGCTTGATTCCATCCTTTACTTTGATTTTGACTTGTTAAGTTTAAAATCTGTTGTGCAGTTGCATAAAACTGATTGCCCCCATTCAATTTAAATGTATCTGCTTCCATTCCTAAACTCAAAAAAGCATAAAAGCTTAATAATGATACTAAATTAGATTCATAGGTTGAAGTATTATAAAAAAGTGGTTGAAATTCCTGATAAGTAAAATTTATGTCCTTGTCTAAGTGATTTAATACTGGGGTTTTGAAATTGGTATTAAACACTGGCCGTTGTATTTGAATTTGAAGTGTTCCTTGAAACTGAGATCCATTATAAGCAGTTAAATTAAGAACCATGCTACAATCTAACCGCTCCTCATTTAAACGATTTTGATTCGTCCAAGCTTTATTGTTCATGAATTCATTAATACTAACTTCAAGAGTTTTGAATACCTGCTGATTTGTTTGATTAACAAGATCTGAATTTACACTCAATTGAAAATTAAACTCTTGAGCATTTCCTGCTGAAAAAATAAAAGAAAATAAAAATAGACTAAGAAGTTTTCTCATAAGAAACGATTATTTGATCAAAAATATCGACAGCTACCGCTTGTTTAGATTTCAATTCAAACGAAATAGGAGCTGTATTGGGTTGAATATAAGTGATTTTATTTTGATCGCCACCAAATCCTGCGTTAGGATCGTTTAAAGAATTAAGAACAATAGCATTTAAGTTTTTATGTTTTAATTTTTTCTTTGCGTTATCAATTTCATTTTCTGTTTCAAGAGCAAATCCTACTAAAAATTGATTCTTTTTCATAGACCCAAGATGAGCCAATATATCAGGGGTTGGAACTAAATTTATTTGATTAAAATTTTCGCCTTTTTTTATTTTTTGAGTTGCACTACGATCCGGTTTAAAATCTGCAACCGCAGCAGAAGCTATGAAAATTGAAGCAGAAGGAAAATGACTTTTTGACAACTCGAACATTTGATCTGCAGAGACCACATGCTCGACCTGAATATTATGATGTTCTACTTTTTGAGAAGTAGGTCCACTTATTAACACTACCTCAGCTCCTAAATTTGCTGCTCTTTTTGCTAATTCAAATCCCATTTTACCGGAAGAACTATTTCCTATGAATCGAACCGGATCAATAGCCTCATGAGTTGGACCAGCAGTAATTACCACTCTCTTTAAATTTAATGGTAAATTTTTAGAGATACTTTTTTCTATCAAAGAGACAATTTCTAGCGGCTCTAGCATGCGTCCCTTACCCTGTAAGCCACTAGCTAAGAATCCTTCGCCTGTTGGAAGTACTTCTACTCCATATTCAACAAGAGTATCTAAGTTTTTTTGATTACCGGGATACGAATACATATCTAAATCCATCGCAGGAGCAACAAAAACTTTGCATTGAGAAGATAGATAAGCAGCTAGTAGTAAATTGGTACAACGAGCATGTACCATTGATGAAATGGTGTTTGAAGTAGCAGGAGCAATGAGCATAAAATCTGCCCATAAAGCCATTTCAACATGATTATTCCACAAAGGATTGTCTTGATCCTCAGCAATAAATGAAGAATAAACTGGATTGTTAGATACAGTTGCTAAAGAAAGTGGAGTTACAAAATCTTTAGAAGAAGGAGTCATAACGACCCGAACCTCTGCACCTTGTTTAATAAAAGCTCGAACAAGCTCCGGTGTTTTGTAAGCAGCTATACCACCTGAAACACCTAGCAGGATCCTTTTACCATGGAAGAAGGACATATCCTCTACTCTTCAGTTTTTCGATGGTATACTCTATTTTGTAACCATTCTTCTACTGCAAGTGCGTGTGGCTTAGGAAGACTTTCATAAAACTTAGAAACTTCGATTTGCTCTTTATTTTCAAAGATCTCTTCTAAACTATCATTGTGAGTTGCAAATTCTTCTAATTTTTCATGCAGTTCTTTTTTAATGTCTAAGTTGATTTGCATGGAACGCTTTGCAATAATAGATAATGCTTCGTAGATGTTCTTTGTTTCTCCCTCAACTTTATTCTTGTCATAAGTTGTTGTACTGATTGGAGCTTTTGATTCTCTATACTTTGTCATCCTTGCTATTTTGTATTTGTTGTTGTTGATTGGTCAAAGGTGTTCAGTTCCTTTTTAATGGTTTTTAATTTTTTATCAATATCATCCAGAAATAACGACTCCGGAAAATAACTTAAAAGAGTTCGTCCGAGCTCTTCTGCAACGATAAGTCGATCTTCTTTTTTGGCAAAGATACTATTTATTGCTAACTCATAGCTAGAAAGGAACTTATAATACAAAGCTTCTTCTTTATATTGAGTACCTGGGAAGTCGCTTATGAAGTTGTCAAAAGCATTTAAAGCAGCTTTGTAGTCCCTTATAGTATGATATTTCTTAGAAATTTCGAAAAACTTTTTTTCAAGCTTAACCTGAAGTTCTGCAATGAGTGTATTTGCTTCCTCGCTAAACTCTGAGTTTGGGTAATTGTCTAAAAAAACCTGAAGCTTATCAATTGCAGTATAACTATCCTGCTGGTCTAAGCTGGATCTCGGAGAAAGCATATAATACGATTTTGCAGACATAAAATATGCTTCTTGTAGTCGGTCACTTTTCGGATAAGCTTTTACAAAACTTTCAAACTGATAAGCTGCTAAATTGTAATCCCTAATTTGAAAAAAACTATTGGCGTAGAAAAATATAATCCTTTGAGCCTGTGGTTTACCTCTATAAGAAGGGACAATTTGTTCTAAAACTCGATTTGCTTTTTTGTATTCTCCAGCATTGTAATATGCTTCAGCTCCTTTATATTTAAGATTTGTGTCGGGATTATTAAGTAGTTTTTGATAATCGCTACAACTAGCAAGTGAAATCAGTAACAATAAGACTTCTAAAGATTTGAAGGTTTTTAAAATCATGATGCAAAACTACTAAAATATAATCAATGTGAAAATTAAAATTCAAAGGTAAGTTGTAAATAAAATTGAGGATACTATTTTACCAAAATTTTAACTTCAAGGTCTAGCTTAAACCCGCTAAATTATCCTTTATTTTTGATGCTAGCTCCTCGGTTGCAGAAACCAAAGGCAAACGAACATTTGGCTCACATAAACCTATAATTTGAGAGAGTTTTTTGATTCCGGTTGGATTTCCTTCACGGAAAATCAAATCAATCATATCCAGAATTTGATTGTGACACACAATAGCTTGATCTTCTTTGTTTTCCAAGCCTAAACGAATCATTTGGGCAACCTTGGTGGATAATGCGCCACCGATTACCGATATAACTCCAGATCCACCAGCAAGTACTATTGGAAGTGCAAGAGCATCATCTCCAGAAATCACATGAAAACCATTTGGAACTTGGTCAATTAAAGAAATAACAGAATCTAAGTCTCCTGTAGCATCTTTTGTTCCTACAATATTTGAACAATCGTTTGCAAGTCGAACTGTTGTTTCGTTCGATATGGACACTCCTGTTCTTGAAGGCACATTATATAAAAGAACAGGGATTTCAGATGCTTCAGAAACAAGCTTAAAGTGTTGGTATAAACCTTCTTGACTTGGTCTTGTATAATAAGGACATACAGACAATAAAGCCTTGAATGAAGATAAATCGGTCTGTTTTATTGTTGAAATAAGTTCTGCCGTATTATTACTTCCAAGTCCCAAAACTAAAGGAACACGGTTGTCATTAACTTCAATAATTTTGGAAACTATTTGCGCTCGCTCCACTTTAGTAAGGGTTGCAGTTTCAGCAGTAGTTCCCATAACTACTATATAATCGATCCCACCGGAGATTATATGATTAACTATACTTGTTAATGCATCAAAATCTATATTCCCACTGGAATCAAACGGAGTAATCATAGCAACTCCAGAACCTTTTAAAAACTCCACTTATATCTTGTTTAAAATTGTCATATACTTAAGCAATTCTTTTTTAAAAGTATGCTTGTCCTTTGGGTCAAAGTCAAATATAACATCATTAATTCTTGAATCCACACCAACAAAACCAACATTCATTTTGGCTTTGGTTCTGGCACTTATCAATGAATAAATAGAATTACTTTTGTTGTAATAATTAATCAAAAGATCATATTCTGACTGACAAAAATTTAATAAATCTCCTTTAAAACTGCTCCAATAATTTAATTCAGTTAAATTTAATGTTTGAGGATGCTCGTCCTCTATTTCACTGGTTTTGTCTAATAACATTAAATTTATTTTAACCTTTGGTAAATTAAGATCAGCTGCTAAATCCAAAAAAAAACGAGCTTCTACTTCTAATTTTGGATCAACTAAAATAGCAACGCTTTTAATTTTAAAATCCTTGTCTAGAGACTTCATGGATAAATTTTTATCCAACTCCCTTTCAAAAATAAAATTGCGCCAAAAATTACGAATCAAAGTTTAAAAAATTTAATGAACAAAAATACCAAAACCATTCAACCAAAATAATTAATTATTGAATTTGTTTAAAAAAACACTAATCTGTTAAATTTCTAACAGTGATAAAAAAGAAGATTCGGACTTTATTTCAATATTTAATTTCTCTGCCTTGGCTTTTTTACTAGGTCCCATACCTTCGCCTGCAACAATAAATGAAGTTTTTGAAGAAATAGAATTTGAAACTTTTCCTCCGTGTTGTTCTATCAATTCTTTAAGTTCATTTCTTGAAATGGATTCAAAAACTCCACTAACCACTATTTTTTTTCCTTCCAAAGCATTTGAGGCTAGAGTTACGCTTTCGTTTTCCATTTGAACTCCTGAGATTGCGAGTCGATTTATTAAATCCAAATTACTCTGATCTTTGAAGAAATTGACTAGACTTTGTGCAATTCGTTCTCCAATATCATCTACAGATACTAATTCTTCTTCACTGGCTGCTATCAAATTTGACATCGAACTGAAGTGGGTAGCTAATCTTTTGGCTACAGTAGCCCCAACAAAACGAATTCCTAATCCGAACAATACTTTTGCAAACGGCTTTTGTTTTGAAGATTCAACTCCTTGGAGTAAGTTATCTACCGACTTTTGGGCCATACGTTCTAAGAGAAGTAAATCATCTGCCTTTAAAGAATATAGATCCGCAGTATTTCGAATTAACCCTTCATGAAATAATAAAGAAACCGTTTCTCCTCCGAGTCCCTCAATATCCATAGCTGTTCTTCCTATATAATGTTGAATTTTACCAATTATTTGAGTCGCACAACCGCTAATATTTGGGCAATAATGTTGAGCTTCACCTTCAATTCTTATTAAAGCTGTATCACAATCAGGGCAAGAATTTATATATTTTATTTTTTGTTCTAAAACACCTCTTTTATTCTTGTTCACTCCAATGATCTTTGGAATTATCTCTCCCCCTTTCTCAACATAAACCTCATCTCCGAGTCTTAAATCTAATTTATCGATTTGATCTGCATTATGTAAGGATGCTCGTTTAACAACAGTGCCTGATAGTAAAACAGGAGTTAAATTTGCTACAGGAGTTATCGCTCCTGTTCTTCCGACTTGATACGTAACTGCTTCTAAAGTTGTTGCTACTTGCTCTGCTTTATATTTATAAGAAATAGCCCACCTTGGAGATTTTGCTGTGAATCCGAGAAGCTCCTGATCTCGTAAATCATTTACTTTAATCACGATTCCATCAATTTCAAAAGGTAAGGTTGCTCTTTTCTCTTCCCAACTGTTTATGTAATCGAGAACATTCTTTATTGAATTTGCCTGAACTAGAGTTTCTGGTACCATAAAACCCCAAGATCTAGCCTGAACTAAAGATTGATAATGCTCTGTAAATCCAAGATTATTTCCAACTAAAGCGTACAATAAACAGGATAATGGTCTTTGTGCTGTTTCCGAACTGTCCTGAAGCTTAAGCGATCCTGATGCAGTATTCCTTGGATTCATAAAAGGTTCTTCTCCATTGGAAATCCGCTTCTTATTTAATGCTTCAAAACCTGCTAAAGGCATGACTATTTCTCCGCGTATTTCAAATTCATCCGGATAATCTCCTTGCAGTTTTAAGGGAACGTTAGGAATTGTCTTTATGTTAGAAGTTACATCATCTCCCTGTATTCCATCTCCTCTAGTAACTGCTCGGACTAAATTACCTTGGGAATAACTTAAATTAATTGAAGCTCCATCATACTTTAATTCACAGGTAAAACTAGGAATTCTACCATCTAAATTCTTTGTGATCCGATCAACCCATTCTTTTATTTCATCTTCAGAGTACGTATTCCCTAAAGAGTACATTCGCTCTTTGTGAACTATGGTTTCAAAGTTTTTAGTGACTTGACCTCCAACACGTTGGGTGGGAGAATTTGAATCATTAAATTCAGGGTACTTTTCTTCTAAATCCTGAAGCTCTTTCATTAGTTGATCGAAATCAAAATCACTAATTAGGTTCTTATCATTAACATAATATTCAAAATTAAGTTGATGTAATTTTGCTCTTAAGTTTTTTATTTTCTCTTTAATTTCAATCATGTTTTTATTTTACTCTTACTTGCTCTAATCATTCTAGGGCGATTAAGAAAATCATTCCTGACTTCAATGGATTCATAAGATTGTTTCAGAAGACTGGTTAGCTCTTCAACAAAAATAGGATTAATTTCAAAATATAAAACGCCGTTTTCATTCAGATTCGTTTCTGCAAATTGAATTATTTTATCATAAAAAAGAAGGGGATTGTCTTCTGGTACAAAAAGAGCTAATTCTGGTTCATAGTCTAAAACGTTAGATTGCATTTCCTCTTTTTGTGAAGGAACTACATACGGGGGGTTAGAAACTACAACATCTAAACCACTGTTCCATAATTCTTTAGAAAGGATGTCTTCTAGATGAAATTTAACAGAAACAGTATTAATTTTAGCATTCTTTATTGCAACATTTAGTGCTTTTTGAGAAACATCCATTGCTGAAACTCGCCAATTAGGCACTCCCTGTTTTAATGAAATTGGGATGCAACCACTTCCTGTTCCAATATCGAGAATTGACTTGTCTTTTTCATGAGACTCGGATTCTAAAATCCATTGGACCAATTCCTCTGTTTCTGGACGAGGAATAAGTACTGATTTATTTACTTCAAGTTCAATATTTAAAAAGTAAGTTCTGCCTAATATATATTGAAGGGGTTCTTGCTGAATCAAACCTCTTAAAGCATTATTAAGTTGATCCTCTTCTTTGCTTTTTAAAATATAATTTGGCTCTAAACCAATTTTAATAGGTTCCCAATCAAAGTAAAACTTCAGTAATCGTTTTAAAAAATCATCACTCTCTTCAATAGAATGAAATGGTTTAAGAGCAGTTCGGAAATAAGATCTATATTCGATTAATTTCATTTAAAGGTCTTTAGTTAGCCAAATATTACAAGAAGTATGACCCGTGGATCCCATTGGTTTTTTAATGTATTGAAATCCTTTTTTCACATATAACTTTTGTGCAGCTTCCATATAAGGGAGCGTTTCAATATAACAAAGTTTAAAACCTTGTTCTTTTGCAAAACTCAAGCAATAATCTATAATTTTATCACCTAATCCTTGACCTCTGGCTTTGGATAAAAAATACATTTTTTGTAATTCACAAACTGAAGGGTCTCCCCCTTTTAAAGGAGCTACTCCTGAGCCACCAAGAAGTTCACCTTGGTTCTCAAGAACAAAATAAGAAGATTTTTCTTGAAGATAACACTGATACATATGATCTAATTCGGGATCTTCGTAAGCTGTTCCAACTTTTGGAACTCCAAGATCAATCAATACTTCGCGGATAACATTTGCTAAAGCTAGATTATCTTTTTCTAAAACTTCTCTAATGATAGCTTGCTTCATTTAATTCTTTAGTATTTTTATACTTTATAAAATTAATACTATTTGACCTGTTATCATGAATAAAAAAGACCAGATTCATATAAAATTCATGCAACGATGTATCGATTTAGCAATGAAAGGTCTAGGTCTAACTTATCCTAACCCTTTAGTTGGGAGTGTTATTGTCTATAAAGAAACGATTATTGGCGAAGGATGGCATCAAAAAAAAGGTGCTCCTCATGCAGAAGTCAATGCTATCCATTCTATAAAAGACAAATCTATTTTAAAGGAGTGTATCTTATATGTAAACTTAGAACCTTGTAACCACTATGGTTCCACTCCCCCATGCAGTGATTTAATTATTAAACATAAAATACCTAAAGTTGTTATTGGTTGTCAAGATCCTTTTGATCTTGTTAATGGTACCGGGATTGAAAAATTGAAAAAAGCTGGAGTTGAAGTTATCGTGGGAGTTTTAGAAGAAGAAGCTACTCTTCTGAACAAACGTTTTTTTACTTTTCATTTAAAAAAAAGGCCTTATATAATATTAAAATGGGCTGAAACTAAAGATGGATTTATCGCACCTTTAAAAGAAAATCGATCTAAAACTGCTCCGTTCTGGCTCACAAACGAAAGTTCTCAAACTAAGAATCATATTTGGAGATCACAAGAGCAGAGTATTTTGGTAGGAATACAAACAATTATTGATGATAATCCAAGTCTAACCACAAGAAAAGTTAGTGGAAATTCTCCTTTGAGACTGGTACTAGATCCAAATGAAAAAATACCTTTAAATTCTGAAGTTTTAATTGATAAATATGAAACCATAGTACTGAGCTCTAACAACAAAAGAAATTTATGCCAGGTCGTTTTTACAGATTACAAAAACATATATGCTGAAATCTGCCAGCTATTATATAAAAAAGAAATTCAGTCAATTATAATAGAAGGAGGAACAAAAACACTTCAAGGGTTTATAGATTATGGATTGTGGGATGAAGCTAGAATATTTGTATCCCCAAAACAGTTGCGTAAAGGGGTAAGCAAACCAAAATTTGAATACATGCCTAAAAAAACTGAACTCATTAAAAATGATATTGTTCAATATTATTTTAAGACTTAAAAATTGAAATAAAACTCTCTGGGCAACGAATCGGTTTACGAGAAACTGAATTTAAAAATGCTAAAGTTGTTTCTCCTGTACAAATAAGCTCATTTTTTTGATTTTTTACTTCGTAAGTAAACTTGATTTTTACCCTTGGAGTTTCACTTAAAAAAATGTTTATTATTAATTTATCATCAAAAAGTGCAGGAGTTTTATAGCTTATTTTGGCATCAATAACAGGCATAATTACACCTTCTTTTTCCATTAAAGCATAAGATACACCTAGAGCAGTAAGCCACTCTAATCTAGCGACTTCAAAATACCTAAAATAATTACTGTGATGCACAATACCCATTTGGTCTGTTTCTCCATATCTAACTAGTAAAGGTTTGGATGCATATTCTAACATATTATATATTATAAATATTTTTTTTGATGAAGCAATAATCTCCGAAAAAAAAACTTCAAAACCTATAGTAAATTGACTTTTTTATTTAAAAAAAAGTGCTAATATTTGTGGTGCGGTAGTAATACATATTATTGCTTCATCAAAAAAATTATTTACTAAACCATTAATGCAAAAAACAGCAGAATCTTCCTGGGGAAAATGTCTTGAATTCATCCAAGACAATATACAACCACAAGCTTACAAAACTTGGTTCGAACCAATCGTTCCAATTAAGCTGACCGACACTGCACTTAGCATACAGGTCCCAAGTAAATTCTTTTACGAATGGTTGGAAGAGCATTATGTAAAACTCCTTAAGATAGCACTCACCCAAGAACTTGGAGAAGATGCCCGTTTGGTTTATATCATAAAAATGGAAAATACGCTTGGCAGCAAGCAACCTTTCACTGAAAGTATTCCAAGTTCTCAACAATCAAGAGTTTTAGCTCAAAATGTTGAAGCACCTTTAAGCTCGCTCAATACAGAATTAAAGAATCCTTTTGTTATTCCTGGTATTAGGAATCTACAAATTGAATCTCAGTTAAATCCCAATTATAATTTTCAAAATTTTCTTGAAGGTGATTCTAATAGATTAGCACGGTCAGCCGGTTATGCAGTAGCTAACAAACCTGGAGGAACATCGTTTAATCCACTTTTAATTTTTGGAAATGTAGGTTTAGGAAAAACACACTTAGCACACGCAATTGGTGTACAAATAAAGGAGAAATACACCGACAAAACCGTTTTATATATCTCTGCTGAAAAATTCACTCAGCAATACATAGAATCTGTTAAGAAAAATACTAGAAATGATTTCATTCATTTCTATCAAATCATTGACGTACTTATTATTGATGACGTTCAATTCTTATCTGGAAAAACGGGGACTCAAGATGTATTCTTCCATATATTCAATCACTTACACCAAAACGGAAAGCAAGTAATTCTCACCTCAGATAAAGCTCCAGTTGACATGCAAGATATAGAACAGCGTTTGCTTTCTAGATTTAAATGGGGATTGTCTGCTGAATTACAACAACCAGATTTTGAAACTCGAATTTCGATATTAAAAAACAAACTTTACCGAGATGGAGTTATTATCGAAGAGCCTATAATTGAATATGTTGCAAAGAATATAAAATCAAATATTCGTGAATTAGAAGGTGCAATTATTTCTTTGATTGCTCAATCATCATTCAATAAAGTTGAAATTACTTTAGAACTTGCTAAAGAAATAGTTGAGAAGTTTGTCAAGAATACCAAGCGAGAAGTCTCAATTGACTATATACAAAAAGTTGTTTCAGAATACTTCCAGATGAATGTAGAAACACTTCAATCAAAAACTAGAAAACGACACATCGTTCAGGCGAGACAACTTGCTATGTATTTTGCTAAAAAATATACCAAAGCTTCATTAGCAAGTATTGGTAGCCAAATTGGTAAACGGGATCATGCTACAGTTCTTCATGCATGCAAAACTGTTGATAATCTTACGTTCACTGACAAGCAATTCAGAAAATACGTTGAAGATCTGAATCAGAAGTTAACGCTGTAAAATTTACTTTTTAATGGAAAAAGGAAATGTACTTATGGTGTGCCTAGGGAACATTTGCCGATCGCCTATAGCTCATGGTATTTTCGAACATTACAGCAAAGATTTATCTGTTAAAGTAGATTCTGCAGGAACCGCTAACTATCATTCTGGTAATGCTCCAGATCCGAGAAGTATAAAAACTGCAGCGAGTCATGGACTAGATATTTCAAATCAAAAAGCGAGACAGTTTGTTTATTCTGATTTTAAAAACTTTGATCATATTTTTGTAATGGATCATCAAAATTTTAAAAATGTTTTAAAACTAGCTAAAACAGAAACTGACCGAAATAAAGTACAACTTTTATTAGGTAATGATGAAGTAGAAGACCCTTATTACGGAGGGGAACACGGGTTTGAAATTATTTATTTCAAAATCGAAAAAGCATGTAAAAAAATACTCGAATCATGGAGATGAAAAATCAAGATAAAGAAAAAGGAGTTTTATATTTAATACCCTCTCCTCTTGGTCAGAATGCTCCAATGGAGGTCCTTCCATTAACAGTAAGAAAGGTAATTGAAGAGTTGACTCACTTTATTGTTGAAAATGAAAAAGACGCAAGAGCTTTCATAAAAAGAATCAGTCCCAAAAAAAACCAAAGTACGCTCAAGCTGTTTCCTTTAAATAAATTTACACTTCCAGAAGAGATTTTAACTTATTTAGACCCCATTGAAGAAGGAATTACAATGGGAATTATTTCTGACGCAGGATGTCCTGGTGTTGCTGATCCGGGTGCAGATATCGTTAAAATGGCACACCGAAAAAAAATAACCATACATCCACTTGTTGGACCATCTTCTATTTTACTTGCGTTAATGGGTTCCGGACTGAATGGACAAAACTTTGCTTTCAATGGTTATCTCCCCATTGACAAAGCCAAAAGACAAAAAGAAATTAAAAAGTTAGAAAAAAAATCTTTTGATTTTAATCAGTCTCAGCTGTTCATAGAAACACCTTATAGAAATGATCAGATGCTTCAAGATCTCTTGAAGTCGCTGGATAGAAACACGGAAGTTTGTATTGCTTGTGATTTAACTTTGCCTACCCAATTCATAAAAACATTATCTGTCAAAGAATGGAAAAAATTGAACTTTTCGTTTCACAAGCGCCCAGCAATCTTTATCATCCATAAGGATCCGTTATCGATATAACTTTTGCTTGTTTATCCACCGATGATACACTCTACTATTTCTTAGATGCTGAATGTATGTTTTAGAAAAGGTATGATAACCCGGTTTATTCGGATTTGCAACAAAATATAAATATTCATGTTTTTCTGCCGCTAAAACAGCTTCTATAGAATTGATATCAGGCATTGAGATTGGACCTGGAGGCAATCCCCTATTTTTATAGGTATTGTAAGGAGATTTTATTTTTAAATCCTTTTTTAAAACTCTTCGAATCAACGTGTCGAAATTTTGAAATTTATCTTTAAGAGCATAAATAACCGTTGGATCTGCTTCAAGTCGCATTCGCTTTTTTAATCGGTTTAGATAAACAGCTGCTACTTTCTTTCTTTCATCAAATTTTGCGGTTTCTTTTTGAACAATAGCCGCTAATGAACTAATTTCTTGTGGGGTGAAATTTATTTTTTTTGCTAGATCTAGACGCTCAGTATTCCAAAAGCGCTGATACTCTTTTAACATTCTAGCTCTAAAATTTTCTGGAGTTGTATTCCAAAATACTTGATAAGAATTTGGCAAGTACATTGCCAAAGCATTTTGTTTTGTGAAACCATTTGTTTTTAAGAATAATGAATCTCTAAATGCGTTTATAAGTGATAAGCTATCTGCATCTATTTGTTCAGCTACCCGACCTGCTAAATCTTCCAAACGTTCTTGATTGTTAAAAACCAATTTTACAGGGGTGTTCTTAACTCGCAGGACATTTACTATTTCATGGTTATTTAAGTCTTTAGTAAGAACATACTTTCCCCCTTTAATATGCTTATTATACCCTTTTTTGATTGCTGCTGTTTCAAAATCCTCAACAGAGACCAATAAAGGCTCTAGTTCGAAAAGCAATTCTTGAAAACTAGTATTATTTTTAATAAAAACATAGGCCTCAGAATTTGAAAATGCGGTATTTGGCATAAAAAATACCTTGTAAAAAGAATAGGTGAAGTACACCCCAACAAACATTCCTATTAAAAGAATTACATTAATAATTTTTTTTCTATACATCTAATATCTTTTGAAAAATAATTTCATCATGAAACTTGTTATCATAATAATTCCAATCTTTTTTAACTCCTGTTTCTATAAAACCTAAAGAAATAAACAAGTTAAGACTTTTTATATTTTCAGTGCCGACCCCAGCATAAAGCTGATGTAAACAATAATCTTTAAGCGCAATATTTTCTAATAATTGTAGACCTATTTTAGAAAAACCTCTGCCTCTATATTCTTTTGAAATTACTAGACCAACAGCAGCGCGAGCATTTTTCTTGTCATAATCAAACAAATCAAAGAATCCTAATTTGTTTGAATCCTTATCTTCTAGAAGAAAACGTTTTTGTCCAGCTACATCTAGTTCTTGATTACAATTGCTAATAAAATCTTTCAATTCAGTTATTGAAAAAGGTTTTATGGTATTAGAATATTTCCATAAAGAAGAATCGTTTTCAATTGATTCTAAAAAATCTAAATCCGAAAGTTCTAGGTTCCTTAAACTAAATTCACGATTCACAACTACAAATTAAGAGTTCCTGAATAAACCAGCTCCGCAGGTCCAGACAAGATTATATTTGAATATCCAGATTTACTTACATCAAACGAAACTTCTAGCACACCTCCAACGACTTTAATTTTTATTTTATTAGAAGAAGTATTTTTGTTTTTATGCATTGCAATTGCAACGGCTGTTGCTCCAGTTCCACAAGAAAGTGTTTCGTCCTCTACTCCTCTTTCGTAGGTTCTAATTGCAAATTGATCCGGATCTATTTGCTCAACAAAGTTAACATTAGAACCGGCTTCGTAATAGGGAGCTCCTGTTCTTATTTTTCGTCCTTTAGTAAAAACATCAACTAATTTTATATTTTGAACTATTTCAACATGATGTGGAGATCCTGTATCTAAAAAGGAATGGGAATCAAAAGTTTGAATTTCTTGGACATCATGCATCTCTAGGGAAACAATTTCATCTTTAATGGATGCTAAATGAATACCATCAATAGCTTCAAATTTTGTTTTAGAAATTATTATTCCAAGCTGCGCAGCAAAAGCTACGGTGCACCTAGCACCATTCCCACAGAGTGTAGATTCTGAACCGTCTGAGTTAAAATAAACCATTTTAAAATCAGAATTCGACGATTCTTCTAGTAAAATTAAACCATCTGCACCAATACCAAAACGTCTATTACAAAGTTTAGACACTAAAACTCTGTCATTATCAGGAAAGGTTTTTGATCTGTTATCTATTAAAATAAAATCGTTCCCCGTACCCTGATATTTGTAAAAAATTTGTTTCATAGAGTTGCAAATTTACATAATATTTTTTGTTAGACAGCCGTGTTAAAAGGACGTTAAACCAATAAAAAGATAAAGTTTTGTTTTATAGTTTTGATTAAAAATAAAATATTATGAAAACAATTTTAAAAATCTCTTTAGTATCATTGATTAGTTCAGGGTTATCTTTAATGTTATTCATTTCATTTTACGAGACCACCCCTAATAGAAAGTTAGAACGAGAAATATCCGCAACTCCTGTAAACTACTCAAGGAATTCGTTTGTTTCAAACACGGAACCTTTTAATTTTGTTGAACCAGCAAATAAAAGCATCGGTGCTGTTGTACATATAAAGAGTATCTCAAATTCAAGAACAAGTGGAAGTTACATGGATTTAATTCTTGGAAATCAAAAAAAATCAAGAATTGGAACCGGATCCGGTGTGATTGTTTCACCAGATGGCTACGTAATGACAAACAATCATGTCATTGAAAATGCTACAACTTTAGAAGTAACCACGAACGATAATAAAAGATATATAGCAACTCTAATTGCTACTGATCCTGTTACAGATATAGCCGTTCTCAAAATAGACACGGACAAGGAACTTGAGTATTTATACTTTGGTGATTCAAATGAAATACAAATCGGAGAATGGGTATTAGCCATCGGAAATCCTTTTAATTTAAATTCTACTGTTACCGCAGGGATTGTCAGCGCTAAATCTAGAGACCTAAACGAAAGAGATTCCAAAAACCAATCATTCATTCAAACAGATGCTGCGGTAAACATGGGGAATAGCGGAGGTGCTCTTGTAAATATGAAGGGTGAACTAATTGGGATAAACACTGCAATCACATCAATTAGCGGTGGATTTGAGGGGTATTCTTTCGCTATTCCAAGCAACATAGCTCTTAAGGTATTTGAAGATTTAGTAGAATATGGAAGTGTTAAAAAAGGTCTTATTGGAATTTATGGAACTCCTGTTACTCCTGATCTAGTTGAACAAGAAAATTTAAAACTCCCAGAAGGAGTCTATATAATACAAATACAAAAAGGAATGGGAGCTGAAAAAGCCGGTTTAGTTGAAAAAGATATCATAACTAAAATTGACGGTATTGAAATAAAAACTTTTTCTGACTTAACAGGTTATGTTGAAAGTAAGCGTCCAGGAGAAGAAGTAATAGTAGAATATTTTAGAGATGGGAAAGTGAAAAAAACTGAGGTTACTCTTGAGGTAATAAACCAAGCTAACTTTCTTAGAATGACACTTGAAAATCTTTCTGTCGAAGAAAAAAGTAACCTCAATATAAAATTTGGTTTAAAGGTTATTGATTCTGGAGATTATCTGTATGAAATTGAACCGAATGCTACACTTTTGAGAATAAATGACAAAAACTTAAATTCAATAGAAGATTTAAGACAGTTTGATTTAGACAATCTCAAAAGCATGGAGTATTTAAGCCCTGAAGGTGAAAAGGAGCGTATTTCATTCAGGCAACGTTATCCTTAAGAGGTTATTAATACATGAAAATCGATATGATTAATTCGAAAAAACTGCATCTTTGTATCTTAAATGATCAAGATGCGTATTGATATAATCACATTATTCCCTCAACTATTAAGAAGTCCCTTTGAAGCTTCTATTGTTAAAAGAGCTATTGATGCAGAAAAAGTCGAAGTTGTATTTCATGACCCAAGAGACTTTACAAACTCTAAGCACAAACAAGTAGATGATGCACCCTTTGGAGGTGGTGCTGGAATGGTTATGATGATCGAACCGATTGATAAGTGTATTTCCATGCTTAAAACAGAACGGACTTACGATGAAATAATATACATGACTCCCGATGGAGAGCAGTTAAATCAAAAAATTGCAAATGAATGCTCTCTAAAAGGAAACGTCATTATACTTTGTGGGCACTACAAAGGTGTAGATCAGCGAGTAAGGGATCATTTTATTACTAGAGAAATTTCTATTGGTGATTTTGTTTTATCAGGGGGTGAATTAGCTGCTGCAGTTTTCTGTGATAGCATAATACGTCTTATTCCTGGAGTTTTAGGAAACGAATCATCTGCATTAAGTGATAGTTATCAAGACAATCTTCTAGCTCCACCAATTTATACGCGACCAGCAAAATACAAGGACTGGGAAGTACCTTCGATTTTAACATCAGGGAATACTCCTGCTGTAGAATTATGGAGAGAGGAACAAGCTTTTGAACGTACACAGAGATTACGTCCTGATTTATTAGATGAATAACAAAAGAAAAACTAGCTACAATGCAATAAACCCTAATTTAGAATGGAATAAAATTAGGCTACAACAAGTACTTTTTATTTTTTTGAAAAAATGAAATAAAAATTAAAAAAAATTGGTACTTTTGCACTCGCAATGTAACCTCTGACGAAAATCGTGCATGTTGCTTGTTAAAATTATAAAGTATACTTAATGGAATCATTAATTAAATTAGTTCAGGATCAATTCATCGAAAAGAAAGAATTTCCTGAATTTTCGGCTGGAGACACGATCACAATCTACTACGAAATCCGTGAAGGCGAAAAAGTGAGAACTCAGTTTTACAGAGGAGTTGTTATCCAAATTAAAGGAACTGGATTATCTAAAACATTTACAATTAGAAAAATGTCTGGTGAAATTGGTGTAGAACGAATCTTCCCAATCAATCTTCCTGCACTTCAGAAAATTGAAGTTAACAAACGTGGAACAGTTCGTAGAGCTCGTATTTATTACTTTAGAGAGCTTAGAGGTAAGAAGGCCCGTATCAAGGAACGTCAATACAAATAAAAAATTAAAGGTCGCTGAAGCGACCTTTTTTATGAACTTAAATTAAACTCTGTAATTTAAATGATATTCATTTAAATTATAATTCAAAAACAAACACATGTCAAAAATTAAAGTTGCTAATCCCGTAGTTGAAATTGATGGGGATGAAATGACTCGTATCATTTGGAAGTTTATTAAAGAACAACTAATTCTTCCTTACCTAGATGTTGAATTACTATATTATGATCTTGGTATCGAAAAACGTGATGAAACAAATGATCAAATTACTGTTGACGCTGCAGAAGCAGTAAAAAAACACAATGTTGGAATCAAATGTGCTACAATTACACCTGACGAAGATCGTGTAGTTGAATTTGATCTTAATAGAATGTATCGCTCTCCAAACGGAACCATCCGTAATATTGTTGGAGGTACTGTATTCAGAGAACCTATCATCATGAGCAACGTACCTCGTTACGTTCAAGGGTGGACTAAACCTATCTGCATCGGAAGACACGCTTTTGGAGACCAATACAAAGCTACAGACACTGTAATTAAAGGCAAAGGTAAACTTACTATGACGTTTACTCCAGAGAACGGAGAGGATGCTCAAACTTGGGAAGTATATGATTTCCAAGAAAGTGGGGTTGCTATGAGTATGTATAACATAGATAGTTCTATTTATGGTTTTGCTCGTTCTTGTATGACTCGTGCTTTGGACAAAGGATGGCCTTTATACTTGTCAACAAAAAATACAATTATGAAAGCCTACGACGGTCGTTTCAAAGATATCTTCCAAGAAGTATTTGAAAACGAATTTAAAGATCGTTTCGATGCAGCTGGAATAACTTATGAGCACAGATTAATCGATGATATGGTTGCTGCTTGCATGAAATGGAACGGTGGTTTTGTTTGGGCTTGTAAAAATTACGATGGTGATGTACAATCAGATACTGTTGCTCAAGGATTTGGTTCTTTAGGACTAATGACTTCTACCCTAGTTACTCCTGACGGAATTACAATGGAAGCGGAAGCAGCACACGGAACTGTAACTCGTCACTACAGACAACACCAAAAAGGAAAAGAAACTTCTACGAACCCGATTGCATCAATTTTTGCTTGGACTCGCGGATTAGCACACAGAGGTAAACTTGATAAAAATCAAGAACTTATCGATTTCTGTACGGCATTAGAACAAGTTTGTGTTGAAACAGTTGAAAGTGGAAAAATGACTAAAGATTTAGCCATTTTGATTCACGGAGATGATATGAAAGATTCAGACTATCTAACTACCCAAGGCTTTTTAGGAGCTCTTAAAGAAAATCTTGACAAGAAACTTTCTTAATTGAATATAAAAAACTCCACAATAGTGGAGTTTTTTTTTGCTTTGTTTTGAAATTATCCCCTACTTTGAATAATGACTTTTAAAAGAATAACAGAGCAAGATTCTCTTCATAATAATTTAGAAGATAAATCTGTACGTGAGTTACTAATTGGAATTCATCAGGAAGACCAAAAAGTTATCGGTGCTGTTAATTTAGTTTTACCTGAAATTGAAAAACTAATTAAATCTGTTGTTTCACAGCTTAAAAAAGGAGGAAGATTATTTTATATTGGAGCAGGAACAAGTGGAAGACTTGGAATCTTAGATGCATCTGAATGCCCTCCAACTTTTGGAAGCGATCCAAATCAAGTTGTGGGTATAATTGCAGGAGGAAAAACAGCCGTATATAAAGCTGTGGAAAATGCAGAAGACAACAAAAATCAAGGATGGGATGATTTAAAAGAATATGGAATATCCTCTAAAGATATTGTCGTTGGTATTGCTGCCTCAGGAACCACACCCTATGTAATAGGTGCTTTAAAAAAAGCACAAGAAAATAAAATTCCAACCGGTAGTATTTGTTGTAATCCAAACAGCCCTTTGTCTGCTGTATCAGATTTATCAATAGAAGTTATAGTAGGACCTGAATTTGTAACAGGAAGTTCAAGAATGAAAGCTGGTACAGCTCAAAAGCTAATTCTAAACATGATTACAACCGCAACCATGATTAGATTAGGACACATTAGGGATAACAAAATGGTCGACATGCAGATGACCAACAAAAAATTAAAACAAAGAGCTATTGGAATACTTAAAGAGCAGTTATCCATCTCAGAAGAAGAAGCTATTAACCTAATTTCAGAAAACAAAAGCATCCGTAAATCAATAGATAAATACAATTCAAATGAATAAAGAAAAAATTTCAAATGGGTTCAAAAAAGTATTCTGGGGGATTTTGTTTTGTTTTATGGGTCCTGTTATTGTGTCTCAGGCTTTTAAAAACGAAGGACATCCAATGTATTGGCCCGTATTAATTGTTGGTTTAATATTGTTAACACTAGCAATAGTATTCGGTTTTAAAGGACTTACCTCTTTAGTAGATGGACTTTTAGATGATAATAAAAAAAAACAGGATTAATGAGACAGGTTATTGCTCGCCTTGTTTCAAGATATTATCTTTACACCTTATAATATTATAATATGATCGCAATTACTCTTCCAGATGGATCTGTTCGTGAATTCGAAAATGAACTAACTGTCTTAGATGTAGCAAAAGATATAAGTGAAGGATTAGCTAGAAATGTTCTTTCAGCAAAATTTAATGACACCATAGTTGAGGCTTCGACAGTTCTTAAGTCAAGTGGTAATTTAACCTTGTATACCTGGAATGACGAAGAAGGTAAAGCAGCATTCTGGCATTCTTCTGCGCATGTTTTAGCTCAGTCTGTTCTAGAACTTTATCCTGATGCTAAATTAACCATTGGCCCTGCTATTGAAAATGGTTTTTATTATGATGTAGATTTTGGAGGGGAATCTTTCTCTGAAAATGATCTTAAAAAGTTAGAAGAACAATTTTTAACATTTGCTCGACAAAAGTTCGAATTCAAAATGCGTGATTCTTCAAAAGCAGAGGCACTAGAATTTTATAAAAAAGAAAACAATCCGTTTAAGGTAGAATTAATTGAAAACCTTGAAGACGGAACGATTACATTCTGTGATCACTCAGATTTTACAGATTTATGTAGAGGAGGACACCTACCCCATACTGGTTTTATCAAAGCAATTAAACTATTAAGTGTTGCTGGTGCCTATTGGAGGGGGGATGAAAACAACCCTCAACTAACTAGAATTTACGGAATATCCTTTCCAAAACAAAAAGAACTTACAGCCTACCTTGAACTTTTAGAAGAAGCTAAAAAAAGAGATCACAGAAAGCTAGGAAAAGAACTAGATTTATTTACTTTTTCACAAAAAGTAGGTCAAGGGTTGCCTTTATGGTTACCTAAAGGAACCGCATTAAGAGAACGTCTTGAAAACTTTTTAAAAGCCGCACAAAAGAAAGCGGGTTACGAACAAGTTATTTCTCCTCATATAGGAAGTAAAGAACTTTACATGACTTCGGGACACTACGAAAAATACGGTGCAGATAGCTTTCAACCCATTGAAACTCCACATGAAGGAGAATCTTTTTTACTTAAACCGATGAACTGCCCCCATCATTGTGAGATTTATAATGCACGTCAGTGGAGCTATAAAGACCTTCCTAAGCGTTATGCTGAATTTGGTACCGTATATAGGTATGAACAAAGTGGAGAGTTACATGGACTTACAAGAGTTCGTGGTTTTACACAAGATGATGCTCATATCTTCTGTATGCCAAATCAATTAGACGAAGAATTTAAAAAAGTTATCGATTTAGTACTTTATGTGTTTGGTTCATTAGGATTTGAAGACTTTACGGCACAAGTTTCTTTAAGAGATCCAAATAATGCAGAAAAATATATTGGATCTGATAAAAATTGGGATCTAGCAGAAAACGCAATAATAAATGCAGCTAAAGAAAAAGAACTTAATTATGTAATTGAATATGGAGAAGCCGCTTTTTACGGACCAAAACTCGATTTCATGGTTAAGGATGCGTTGGGAAGAAAATGGCAACTAGGAACGATTCAAGTAGATTACAACTTACCAGAACGCTTTGAACTTACTTATAAAGGAAGTGATAATGAGCTACACAGACCTGTAATGATACACAGAGCTCCTTTTGGAAGTTTAGAACGCTTTGTAGCAATTTTATTAGAACACACTGGTGGAAATTTCCCTCTATGGTTAACTCCAGAACAGGTAATTATACTGTCTGTTAGTGAGAAATATGAAAAATACGCTGAAAAAGTTTCAAATGAGCTGGAAAATCACGAAATTCGCGCCCTCGTGGACAATAGAAATGAAACTATTGGAAAGAAAATTAGAGACGCACAATTGAGCAAGTTCCCATACATGCTGATTGTAGGAGAAAAAGAAGCAGCAGAGGGAACCGTTTCTGTACGGGAACGTAAACAAGGAGATATAGGCAGCATTAGCATTGCTACCTTCATAAAAAATATAAAAATTGAAATAGATAAGACTGTTTCAAAGTTTGAAGTTTAATTAAAAATAGAAAGTCATAGCAATACGGAGAAAAAGGACCAATCGTCCAGGACGTGTAATTAAAGTAGATCCCCATAAGATCAACCAAAAAATTACCGCACAAGAAATTCGCTTGGTTGGAGATAATGTGGAAATTGGAGTTTATAGCTTACCAAAAGCACTTGCGCTTGCACGTGAACTTGAATTAGACTTAGTTGAAATATCTCCTAATGCAACCCCTCCTGTGTGTAAAATTCTTGAATACAAGAAATTTTTATACGAACAAAAGAAAAGAGACAAAGCGCTAAAATCTAAAGCAACAAAAGTAATCATTAAAGAAATTCGTTTTGGTCCTCAGACCGACGAACATGACTATGAGTTTAAGAAAAAACACGCTATTAAGTTCTTAACAGAAGGTGCTAAGCTTAAAGCGTTTGTATTCTTTAAAGGAAGATCAATTGTTTTTAAAGAACAAGGTCAGATTCTTTTATTACGTTTAGCTCAAGATCTTGAAGATTTAGGGAAGGTTGAACAACTTCCTAAGCTAGAAGGAAAAAGAATGACCATGTTCATTAGCCCAAAGAAAAAATAAAGAGTACTAATTTAATATTTATAGAATGCCTAAAATGAAAACAAAATCCAGTGCCAAAAAGCGTTTCAAGCTTACAGGAACTGGTAAAATCAAAAGAAAGCATGCGTTTAAGAGCCATATCTTAACGAAGAAGTCTAAAAAGCGAAAGCTTAAATTGACTCATTCAGGATTAGTTCATGAAAGCGATGTAAAAAGTATCAAGACGCAACTACGCTTACAATAACGTAGTTCTCTTAGGTTCAAACAAATGTTAACCCTGTTATGGGCACTAAATAAAAAAGTGTAGTTCAATCTACCGCCTTTAACAAAACAGAAAAAAATATGCCAAGATCAGTAAACGCAGTTGCCAAAAGAGCACGCAGAAAAAAAGTCCTTAAACAAGCAAAAGGATACTTCGGTCGCCGTAAAAATGTATGGACGGTTGCCAAAAACGCAGTAGATAAAGCAATGCTTTATGCTTACCGTGATAGAAAAACAAACAAGAGAAACTTCAGATCACTTTGGATTACTCGTATAAATGCTGCAGCACGTCTTCATGGATTGTCTTACAGTCAGTTTATGGGAGCAGTAAAAGCTAATGAAATAGAGCTAAACCGTAAGGTGTTGGCAGATTTAGCTATGAATCATCCTAATGCTTTCAAAGCTGTTGTTGACAAAATAAAATAAACACTCACAATTAGTACTCAAGAAAAAAATCAGCCAATGGCTGATTTTTTTTTGTTTTATTCTAAATAATTTTAAAAAGGCATATCATCGTCGCCATCCCCAAAAGCATCATTTAGGTTTGGAAGCGAACTTGGGTTTATAGGTGATTCATTCATTTTAGATTGAAATTCAAAAGGTGAATCGAAACTTTCTAAATTGTCGAACTTACCTAGATTACCAATAAATTTTAATCGAATATTATCTAAACCACCATTACGGTGCTTTGCAACAATAAATTCTGCCTGCCCCTCAGAAGGTGTTCTTTCATCATCATCCCATTCATCAATCCCATAATATTCAGGTCTGTAAATAAAAGAAACAATATCTGCATCCTGCTCAATTGCACCAGATTCACGAAGATCTGAAAGCAAAGGTCGCTTAGTCCCTCCCCTAGTTTCTACAGCACGAGAGAGCTGTGAAAGAGCAATAACTGGAATATTCAATTCCTTTGCCAAAGCTTTTAGGTTTCTTGAAATTGTTGAAATTTCTTGTTCCCTATTACCTGATTTATTTGAAGTTCCTGCAGTCATTAATTGAAGGTAGTCTACTACAATTAGTTTAATACCGTGTTGAGAAGACAAACGTCTCGCTTTTGCTCTTAAATCAAAAATTGACAAGGATGGAGTGTCATCTATAAACAACGGGGCTCTTTCTAAGTCTCCAACCTTAACATTTAGTTGTTCCCATTCGTGACTTGCTAATTTACCGGTTCTTAATTTTTCTGAGGACAAACCAGTCTCAGATGAAATAAGCCTTGTTATTAGCTGTACGGAAGACATCTCTAGGGAGAAGAAAGCAACAGGTGTTTGTTTAGTTACAGCGATATTTCTTGCCATTGAGAGTGTTAAAGCAGTTTTACCCATACCAGGTCGAGCTGCAATAATGATTAAATCTGAAGGCTGCCAGCCAGATGTTAATGCATCTAACTTTTCAAATCCTGTGGCAACTCCACTTAGACCATCCCGCTTTGCAATTTCTTCGATCCGTTTTTTAGCTTGTATAACAAGATTTTGAGCTGTTTCAGAGGATTTCTTTATGTTTCCTTGTGTAACATCATAAAGTTTTGATTCTGCAACATCTAATAAGTCAAAAACATCTATGGATTCTTTGAAGGCATCTTCAATAATTTCATTTGAAATTTTAATCAAACTCCTTTGGATGAATTTTTGTAAGATGATTCGAGCATGGAACTCAATATGGGCAGAGGTAGATACTTTTTTGGATAACTGAACAAGATAAAAATCACCCCCTACTTTTTCGAGCAACCCCATTTTACGAAGTTGTGCTGAAACCGTAAGTAAATCTATTGGTTCAGAGGTTTCAAAGAGTGCATGAATTGCAGTAAAAATATGTTGATTAGCTTCTTTATAAAAAGCTTCCGGTTGAAGGATATCAATCACCTCGTCAACCCCTTTTTTATCAATAAGCATTGCTCCAATTACCGCCTCTTCCAAATCGACAGCTTGTGGGGGAATTTTACCGCGTTCTAAATTAACAAGGTTCCCAGCAGATATGGCTGGAGCAATAATTGGCTTTCTGTTTTCCATTAATCGAAAGTAAAAATATTTAGATAAAAGTCAATTAAAATAAACCTTATAGATATAACCCAAGTATAAACAAAAGGTAGTTTATAACTATTTTAAATTGTTAATAACAGAAATTTATCCGTCAAAAACACCCATTTCAATAAACTTTGCTCTTCTGGCATTTACCAACTCGGAAGCATCCATTAAATCTAATACCTTAAAAGCTTTAAGGATCTCTTTTTCCACAAATTTAAATGTTTTTTCACGATCATAATGAGCTCCACCAAGTGGTTCTTTTATGATTTTATCGATGAGTTTTGACTTTTTCATGTCTGTAGCTGTAAGCTTGAGGGAATCAGCAGCATTTTCTTTGTACTCCCAACTTCTCCATAAAATTGATGAGCAAGATTCAGGAGATATTACAGAATACCAAGTGTTTTCGAGCATAAAAACACGATCACCCACTCCAATTCCTAGAGCTCCACCAGAAGCTCCTTCTCCTATTATAATCGTTATAACAGGTACTTTAATAGAGAGCATTTCAAAAATATTACGAGCAATTGCTTCTCCTTGGCCGCGTTCTTCTGCTTCAAGTCCAGGATAGGCTCCCGGTGTATCTACAAAGGTAACAATTGGAATGCCGAATTTTTCTGCGGATTTCATTAAGCGTAATGCTTTACGATAACCTTCTGGATTTGCCATTCCGAAGTTCCTATATTTTCGGGTTGTTGTATTATATCCTTTTTGAGTACCTATAAACATGAAAGATTGATTACCAATTTTTCCAAGACCTCCAATCATAGCTTTATCGTCTTTTACGTTTCGATCGCCATGTAATTCTAAAAAAGTATCCCCGCAAATAGCTTTAATGTAGTCTAAAGTGTAGGGTCTAGAAGGGTGTCTTGATAATTGAACTCGCTGCCAAGCAGTTAAGTTTTCGTAAATATCTTTCTTTGTTTCTATTAATTTTTTCTCTAACTGATCACAAGTGTCAGTTACATCTATTTGGCTTTCATTTCCTATAATTTTGCATTTATCAAGTTGATCGATAATATCTTTTAAAGGTAGTTCAAAGTCTAAATATTCCATAATAATTATATTGAGAGCTAAAGTATAAATTTTTAGTAATTGGAGCTAGTTTTTTTTGATTTGCGTGCCTTATAAATACCATTTCCTATTACTGAGGTGAGTATAATAATTACACCAATGTAAAAATTAAAACTCATTATTTCTTTTTCGCCAAAGATATAAATTGAAAAAAGAATAGCATAAATAGGTTCCATATTTAATGAAATCATTATTGTGTACGGGGTCAGCTCTTTCATAATTTCTACAGAGGCAATAAAAGCATAGGCTGTACAAATTGAAGCTAGCAGAAACATCCATAAAGCATCATATCCATTCCATACAAATATATTTTCTGGGATTTCCATTGAAAAAACAAGCCATAAGAGTAAAGCTAGGCTCCCCATTACTAGCTGATAAAATGAGATCGAAGCTGCTTCATTATTTTCGATTAATTTTCCATTGAGCAGCGTAAACAAAACCGATAATAATGTAGACAAAAGAGCAATGTATATCCCTAAAGACGAGTCTCTTTCCGCTCTAAATATCAAACCCAGCCCAATAGTTACCAGTGCTCCAAAAAACACTTCATACCCTCTGATTTTTCTTTTGTAAAAAATGGGCTCCAAAAAAGAAGTCATTAAAGATGCTGATGACAAAACAGAGAGGGTTATTGAAACAGATGAAATTTTTATGGCATAAAAAAACAAAATCCAGTGAACAGAAATAAGCAATCCACCTAAGAGAAAACTAAGGAGTGCCTTGGGTTTAACCAGAAAATAACGTTGTTTAAAAAAAATGAAATATAAACCTATAATTAAAGAGGCTATAATAACTCTGAACAAAACAATTTCAAATGAACTTTTTTGAATTAATGCTCCTAGTATGGAAGTAAATCCCCAAATAAAAATTAAAAAGTGTAAGTGGATGAGACTTTTTGATCTAACGCTTAGCATAACTTAGTAATACGATTGCAAGAATTCCAAATAGACCAAGAGGAAGCCAGGCTCCAATTGCGGGTGACATGTCAGTTTTATCTACCATAACTCCAAATATTTTGTCAAAAAATATAAAAGTAAAACCGGTTATAATTCCAAAAGCAAGATTAACCCCCATTCCTCCTCTTCTTTTAAATGAAGATACAGCAACGGCAATAATAGTAAGTACAAAAACAGAAAGGGGGATACTGTAACGCTTATGTCTGGCTAAAAGATGTAGATCTATCAGTGGAGATCCGCTTCGCTCTTCCTCTGCTATGAAATCGTTTAGTTCCCCTAAAGGCAGTGTTTCTGCTAAATAATTTAAGGGTGCTAAGTCTTGAATTTCAAAATCAAAGAGAGTATCTTTTCGGTTTTCTTGTTCAAATACTTCACCCATCTTGTTTATGGTTCTTTTTCTGTAATTTATAAGCCTAAAATTAGAATCTTTATCGATCCAACGAATCGTCTGAGCAAAGATTTTAAATTTTAATTGCTCTCCTTCAAAATGTTCTAAAGTAAAATTATTTCCTCTTTTTCTTTTTGGGTTATAACTACTTACATAAACATATTCATTGTCATTAATCTGTTTGTAAAGATTAGAGGTTGTTCGGTCATCTTTTTTTCTGCTGATGTATTTATGCTTAAATTCTTTAAACCCTTTGCTTGCCTGAGGGACTATAAACATTCCTGCTAGGAACGCAGTTGTAGAGATTGCTGCAGCTGCAATTAAAAAAGGTCTTAAATATCTATAAAAAGATACTCCTGAACTCAAAATGGCTATAACTTCTGAATTATTAGCAAGTTTGGAAGTAAACCAGATAATGGATAAAAATAAAAAAACAGGATATAGCAGATTCCCAAAATACCAAGTAAAATCTAAATAGTAATCTATAATTGCTTCTAGTGATACTTCTTTCTCTTTAAACTTGTCAATTTTCTCAGAGACATCTACCATTATTCCAATAGGAATGAATAGGAGTAACATAACTGAAAATGTTCCTATGTAGCGTTTAATTATATAGAGGTCAATTTTTTTTAACAAAGCTATAGACGTTTATCCATGTTTTTAACCATTTTTTCTTTCCAACTATAAAAATCTCCAGCAATTATTCGTTTTCTAGCTTCTCGCATCAACCATAAATAGAACCCCAAATTATGTATTGTAGCAATTTGCTTTCCAAGCATTTCATTTACTTTAAAGAGGTGTCTAAGATACGCTTTTGAATAATCTGTATCAACAAAAGTATAACCAGCAGGATCGATCATTGAAAAATCGTCTTCCCATTTTTTGTTTTTAATATTTATTGTACCCTCTGCTGTAAACAACATCCCATTTCTAGCGTTTCGAGTTGGCATAACACAATCAAACATATCAACACCTAGGGCTACATTTTCTAATAAGTTAATAGGAGTTCCAACACCCATTAAATATCTAGGCTTGTCTTCTGGTAATACACTACAAACAACTTCGGTCATTGCATACATTTCTTCAGCAGGCTCACCCACAGAAAGTCCCCCAATAGCATTACCTTCAGCTCCCTTACTTGCAATATATTCAGCTGACTGAAGTCTTAAATCTTTATACGTACTCCCTTGGACTATTGGAAAAAAGGTTTGAGTGTAATCATACAAAAAAGGGCTTTTTTCATTTTGAATTATACAACGCTCTAGCCATCTATGTGTCATATGCATTGATCTTTTTGCATAACTATAATCACAGGGGTAAGGAGTGCATTCATCGAAGGCCATTATTATATTTGCACCTATTTTTCTTTGAATATCAATTACATTTTCAGGAGTAAAAAAATGATAAGAACCATCTACATGCGATTTAAACTTTACTCCTTCTTCTTTGATTTTTCTATTTGCTGAAAGTGAATAAACTTGATATCCTCCTGAATCTGTAAGAATGGGGCGCTTCCAATTCATGAATTTATGTAACCCACCTGCCTTTTCTATGATATCGGTTTGAGGTCTTAAATACAAATGATAGGTGTTTCCAAGTATAATGTCTGGATTAATTTCTTGTTCCAGGTCTCTTTGATGTACACCTTTTACTGTAGCAGCAGTTCCAACAGGCATAAAAATAGGAGTCTCAACTACACCATGATCTGTAGTGATATAACCCGCTCGGGCTTTACTGTTAGTATCAGTTGCAATACGTTCAAATTTCATAAATAAAAAATATTGCCAAAGATAACGAACTTGCCCCTATCAAGGGCCTTCAAATTAAATTTTAGTAAAATGTTAAAGAAGACGTTAATAAGTATTCGATTTATGTTTGTTGATGGTTTACAAAGATGTATTTTTGCATTAAATATCAATTGAATTCATGCAAACACAATACTCATTAGAACAAATTGTTTCTCAAGTACGAAGAGACATCCTAAGAATGGTACATAAAGTTAATTCAGGTCATCCTGGAGGTTCTTTAGGCTGTACAGAATTTTTAGTTTGTCTTTATAACGAAGTAATGGACCTTAAAGAAGGGTTTGATATGGACGGGATAAATGAAGATGTATTCTTCCTTTCTAACGGTCACATTTCTCCTGTTTTTTATAGTGTTTTAGCTCATAGAGGTTATTTCCCAGTTGAGGAATTAAATACGTTTAGATTAATAAATTCAAGATTACAAGGGCATCCAACAACTCATGAAGGTCTTCCTGGGATCCGAATGGCTTCTGGTTCTCTTGGCCAGGGTCTTTCTGTAGCTCTTGGAGCTGCACAAGCAAAAAAACTCAATAAAGACAGTCATTTAGTTTACACGCTTCTTGGTGACGGCGAACTCCAAGAGGGTCAAAATTGGGAAGCTATAATGTATGCTGCCGGAAAAAAAGTAGACAACATTATTGCTACAATTGATTTAAATGAAAAACAAATCGATGGCCCAACCGATGTTGTTATGCCAATGGGAGATCTTTCTGCTAAATTCATTTCATTCGGTTGGGATGTACTTACTGTAGAAGATGGTAATGATTTATCTCAAATTACTGCCGCTCTTAAAGAAGCAAAATCAAAAACTGGAAAAGGAAAACCAATTTGCATTCTTTTAAAAACAGAAATGGGTAATGGTGTTGACTTTATGATGAATACACACGCATGGCATGGAAAAGCGCCAAATGATGAACAATTAGAAAGTGCTCTAGCCCAGAATCCAGAAACTTTAGGAGATTATTAAAAGCTGCAACAACAGAAATAAAAAACATTATGATAAAATATATAAATCAAGGTTCTAAAGATACACGATCAGGTTTCGGTGCTGGTCTTACAGAGCTAGGAAGAACAAATCCAAATGTAGTTGCCTTGTGTGCAGACTTGATAGGATCCCTAAAAATGGATCAGTTTATTAAAGAAAATCCAGAACGTTTTTTTCAAATAGGTATTGCGGAAGCTAATATGATTGGAATAGCAGCTGGCTTAACAATTGGAGGTAAAATTCCATTTACAGGAACGTTTGCAAACTTTTCTACTGGAAGAGTATACGATCAAATTCGTCAATCAATTGCATACTCAGATAAAAACGTAAAAATATGTGCATCTCACGCAGGTGTTACTCTCGGAGAAGATGGTGCAACCCACCAAATACTAGAAGACATTGGATTAATGAAAATGCTTCCTGGAATGACAGTTATCAATACATGTGATTACAACCAAACTAAAGCAGCTACAATTGCAATTGCTGATTTCGAAGGACCCGTTTACCTTAGATTCGGAAGACCTTCTGTAGCTAATTTTACACCTGTAGATCAGAAGTTTGAGGTAGGAAAAGGAATTTTGTTACAAGAAGGTTCTGATGTTACTATTGTAGCTACTGGACACTTAGTTTGGGAATCCCTTGAAGCTGCCAAAATACTTAATGATCAGGGAATTAAAGCTGAAGTTATTAATATTCACACTATCAAACCTCTTGATGATGAAATTATTTTAAAATCTGTTGCCAAAACGGGTTGTGTTGTTACAGCTGAGGAGCATAATTATTTAGGAGGTTTAGGAGAAAGTGTTGCTCGAGTACTTTCATTAAACCATCCTGTACCTCAAGAGTTTATAGCAACTCAAGACACCTTCGGGGAATCTGGTACACCTGCTCAATTAATGGAAAAGTACGGTTTAAACAAAGATGCTATTGTATCGGCTACTCAAAAAGTTATAAAACGTAAATAAAAGAACATGACTAAGAAATTAACTAAAAGTTTTACCTTAATTGCTTTATTTATATCCTCTTTGAACTATGCTCAATTTGAGTTTGGTGTTAAAGCAGGGTTAAATTATGACTCTTTAGGAGATGTTAATTACACTGAGTTTTCTGAAACAAATCTGTCAGCTGGATCTCAAACTGGGTATCATATTGGAATTTATAGCAAAATAGATTTACTCTTATTTTATTTACGTCCTGAAATCCAATTTACAAAAATCAATAGTGGTGTTCAAAACACAGATATTGGAATTAGTAAAATAGAAGCTCCTGTTTTATTAGGTTATAAAATTCTTGGTCCCTTAAGCGTTTTTGCAGGTCCAAGTTTTCAGTATATACTTGATGAAGATGTTGAAGGAATTGAACTCACTGAAGTCGAAGAAAATTTCACTATTGGTTTACAAATAGGAACCCGTTTGAACTTGGGAAGATTTGGTTTAGGAATTAGATATGAACGTGGATTTACAGACAACGACATTAAAATCCTTGGTATTAATGGTGTTGATATTGACCAAGGTAGAATTGATGCACGTCCAAACCAATTTATTGTTAGTGCGTCCTATGAATTAAAAAGCAGGTCGAAAGATTAAGTCAAGTCGACTTAATCATTAGATTTAAGAGGCACTAACACTGTTTTTTTTTATTCTTTCTCTTCATCCCATTTGAAAAGTTTTTCCAATAACAAATATTTATTTGTCTGGATTTTTGAGAAGAGAATATTTTAAAAAAAGAATTAAAATTCTAACTATCAGAATCTAAATAATCTGGAATACCGTCGTTGTCACTATCATCAATAACACCATCACCATCTACATCTAACTCCAACACCGTTAGGATTCCATCCCCATCGTCATCAAAATCATTTAGATTGAAGACACCGTCACCATCTGTATCGTCATTTAAAGGGTTTCCATCACCGTCAGGATCTTCGTTAATAGACAAAACTCCATCGTTATCGTGGTCATTTTGTTTGGTTGTATAAACAGAAACCGAAAAAACAAGAGGAGAATAAGAAGGTAAAGAAAGACCTTGAGATGTGGAATAATAACCAATACCAGAAGGCAGGAAGATCATACCCTGTCCATAATCTTGAAAAACCGTTAAATTATCATCCGTTTGTGTAAAAGTTCCTGGAGCAAAGAATTGCAACCCATATCGAAAACCAGTAATAACAGCAGTATTATCAAACCAAATTGGACTACTAAGTCGTTGGTCAAAAATGGTTCCGTCTAATAAGTTTCCTTTATATGTTAGATATTCAGAATCAACTATTGTAGGTTTATCATCTACCCGATACCCTTGTTTAGCAACAAGATAATATAACGTATGATTCACTATTGTATTGTCAGTGTTTGTAACAGGCACAGATATTTGTTGAACCTGATCAATCATTGGAATTTTATCAGCATTGTCCCCTGCAATGGTATCTATAACAATAGGAACATTATCACCAGACAATTCAAATTCTTCGTAGTTATAAAAGTGGGTTGTTAAATACTCCACTATTAATGCATCATCTATTAAAAACTGTTCTGCATAATCTCTTACCTCAACAGGTTCATTTACATTATTATCAACTGAATTACAAGAGCTTAATGAAATTATAAGCACTAATATAGGTATGTATAATTTGATATAACGAAGCATAGGGTCTATTTTGGTGCGCAAGATACAATTTTACTTTATTTTTGAAATAAATTTAACGTAGTTTTAAAGAATGAGAATCGATCAATATTTATGGGCAGTACGTTACTTCAAATCGAGAAGTATTGCTTCTAAAGCCTGTAAAAAAGGACAGGTGAAAGTAAACAACCAGATTGTAAAACCCTCAAGAGAAGTTTATCCAACTGACAAGATAATAGTTCGAAAAGATCAAATAAATTTATCTATTGAAGTTTTAGATATACCTAAAAGCAGAATTGGTGCAAAACTTGTAGATATTTATCGAGTTAACACAACGCCAAAAGATGCTTTTAAACAAAATGAATTACAGAATCTAGCTCAAGACTATTACAGACAAAAAGGAGAAGGGAGACCAACTAAAAAAGATCGAAGAGAATTAGATGATTATACTGAAGACCCCAATTAGTATTATTAGAAACTAAAATCCTTTTTTTAAAGGATTTTGAAGTTAAGTTGATTTAAGAGATTAAAACTTTATAACTTTGTATTATCCTAAGAATTTGCTTTAATAAAACATCCTATGACAAAAGATGCAACCCTTATCGTTGATGGCTTAACCATAAACCTCAGTACAAGAAGAATTGCTTATCAGATTTACGAAGCAAACTTTAATCATAAAACACTTTATGTGGTTGGTATTTCAAAAAGCGGAGTTTTATTTGCTAAGAATATAATTTCTGTTCTGAAAGAAATTACGGATTTAGAAATTAATTTTATTCAATTAGAAATTAATAAGAAAGACCCCCATTTACCTATTAAAACATCAGAAGAAGTAGAAGTCTTAAAAGGTCAATCGGTGGTCTTAATTGATGATGTTTTGAACACTGGAAGTACATTAATATATGCAGCTAAACATTTACTAGAGGTTCCATTAAAACAATTAAAAACAGCTGTTTTAGTAAATCGAAATCACAAAAATTATCCAATAAAAGCAGACTATAAAGGAATTTCATTATCAACATCAATTAATGAGCATATTGCTGTTAATCTAGATAAAGGATCAGAAGGAGTTTTCTTAAAATAAGTTTTTGATTTTTAAAGCTAGTTCCTCAGGAGTATCTGAGTCAACCGAGACCGAATGATCAGCTTTGCTATAAAAAGGTAATCTTTCGAATAAATGCTTACCTATGTATTCTAATAAAACTTCTTCATTGTTTATGTGACTTATCATAGGTCGTTTATTTCGTTCTTTAAATAATCGATCAGCAAGAGTTTTTATGGATGCTTTTAAATATACACTATGAGCATTTGAATTAGTTATTAAATCCATAGAATCGTAATAACAAGGAGTTCCTCCTCCTAAAGAAAGTACAATAGGATCTTTCTGAAGTAAAAATTTTTCTAAATAAGTACGCTCTTTTTTCCTAAAATAAAGTTCACCCTTACTTTCAAAAATGGATTTTACAGACATTTTCTCCTGTTTTTCTATATAAGAATCAAGGTCAACATATGGAATATCAATAGATTGAGAAAGCTCCTTCCCTACTCTAGATTTACCGCATCCCATATAGCCTATTAGTATAAATGTATCCAACAAAATTTTATTTTAAAAATCAAATGTAAATTTAGCGATTTAGAATATGAAATATTAATATTTGCACGTATATTTGCAGCCTTAAAATACTAAAAAGATCTGGTAGCTCAGCTGGTAGAGCATCTCCCTTTTAAGGAGAGGGTCCTGGGTTCGAACCCCAGCCAGATCACAATTATTCTTTTAAGATCTGGTAGCTCAGCTGGTAGAGCATCTCCCTTTTAAGGAGAGGGTCCTGGGTTCGAACCCCAGCCAGATCACTTCAGCGCACGTGGCGGAATTGGTAGACGCGCTAGCTTGAGGGGCTAGTGGGATTTTTCCCGTGGAAGTTCGAGTCTTCTCGTGCGCACTCGTTGTTTCCCTTATTTATGAATGCTTTTACTTTTTATTTTCGTATTTTTGTTTAAACTTTTTTAAAAAAGTTTAAACCAATGGATCGTATAAAGAGCAGTTTTAGTATAAAAAACCTTGAACACATTTCAGGGATTAAAGCGCATACCATAAGAATTTGGGAAAAGCGTTACAACTTACTTTCCCCAGAAAGAACCGATACGAACATTAGAAGATATTCCTTAGACAGTCTTCGTAAGTTGCTAAATGTCAATTTACTATACAGTAATGGTGTTAAGATTTCTAAAATAGCTAAACTTAATACTGATGAAATCTCACAACTAGTTCGCCAAATTTCTTTAGAGTCAAAATCAGAACAAACCTCAATTAATACGTTCAAACTTGCTATGGTCAATTTTGATATCTCACTCTTTGATTTGACTTTCGATGAGCTTATTAATGAAAAGGATTTAGAATTTGTTTATATGAAGGTTTTCGTTCCCCTGATGATGGAACTTGGTATTTTATGGCAAACCAATACAATTAGCCCCTCACACGAGCACTTCATTACAAATTTAATTAAACAAAAAATTCACGTTCAAACAGATCTTATTCAAGCAAAAAAAGAAAATAGAACGGACGACCCTTGGTTTATTTTATTTTTACCTGAAAATGAAATTCATGAATTAAGTTTATTATTCCTAAACCAACTCATCTTGTCTAAAGGATTTAAAACCATATTTTTAGGGCAGTCTTTACCTAGTGATAGCTTATCAACTTTTTTGAATTTTAATACTAAAATTCACTTTGTAACTTTTTGTACAGTTGAACCAAACCCGGATAAAATGAATGAGTTTGTTGAAGATTTCAATGAACAAATTTTACTAAAAAGCGATTCTACACTTTCAATCTTTGGAAATAGAACAAAAGACATTACGCTTGAAATATTACCTAGCAAAGTATACACATTTACAGGGCTTGATAAATTTAAAGCTGATTTTTTGAATCGGAACAGTATTCTATGATTTTTTATATAAATTTGTTAAAATACAAGAAGTAAGAAAATGAAAACTATATTTGATAAATTATCAAACGAATGCAGTAAATTAGTTACTTTATCTTACAGCACCTCGTTTTCGTTGGCTACTAAAATGTTAGACGTTTCCATACGGAAGGATATTTACAACATCTATGGTTTTGTTCGTTTTGCAGACGAAATTGTTGATAGCTTTCATTTGTATAAAAAAGAAGAACTTTTAGATCGATTTGAAAATGATCTATACCATGCCTTAGATCATAAAATAAGCTTAAATCCAATCTTAAATTCCTTTCAAAACACTTTCCATTCCTACCAACTTGATATAGAGCATGTAAAAGCTTTTATGAAAAGTATGCGCTGGGATTTACACAAAAAAAAATATCTTACAAAAAAAGATTACAAAGAATACATCTATGGTTCAGCAGATGTTGTTGGTTTAATGTGTTTGAAAGTATTTGTTAAAGGAAATCTAGCTCTATATAATGAACTTAAAGAATCTGCGATGTCTCTGGGTTCAGGATTTCAAAAAGTAAATTTTTTAAGAGATCTTAAAGCAGATCAAGAGGGATTAGAACGCTCTTATTTTCCGGGTACGGATTTAAAAAACTTCAATGAACTTTCAAAAAACCTAATTATCAAGGAAATAGAAAATGATTTTGAAGCTGGAATGAAAGGGATTCTGAAACTACCAAAAGAAGCTCAGTTTGGAGTTTACACTGCGTATAAATACTACGACCAATTACTACTAAAATTAAAGAAAATCCCTTCCTGCGATATAAAAGAATCCAGAGTACGTGTTCCTAATTATCAAAAACTAACTGTTCTCGCTCAATCTTACTTAAATTATCGATTAAACTTACTTTAGAATGACAACCTTATTTTGGATATTGATTTATCTTTTTACATTCATATTTATGGAATTTATGGCTTGGTTTTCTCATAAATACATAATGCACGGTTTCTTATGGAGCTTACACAAAGATCACCACAAAAAAGATCATGACACCTGGTTCGAAAGAAACGACTTGTTTTTTATTTTTTATGCAATTGTAAGCATGTCTCTTGTAATTTTATGGGGAGAATATGGGTTTTGGGCAGGATTACCAATGGCGCTTGGAATCTTTACTTATGGATTGAGCTATTTTATCGTTCATGATATATTCATCCATCAACGATTTAAAATATTTAAAAAAACTAATTCTAGGTATGCAAAAGGCTTAAGAAGAGCACATAAAATGCATCACAAAAGCATTCATAAAGAAGATGGCGAATGTTTTGGAATGCTATGGGTTCCTTTGAAGTACTTCAAACAATAAAAATTACTTTTTAGACCAGTTATTTGTAAATTCACAAGACTTATAATCTTTACTAATACTCACGTAGGTGTCTTCTATTCTTTGTTTTGTCCACTTCTCTATAGCTCTAAGCTGCTTATCTTTCAGCGCTAATTCTTTAATTCTAATAAAATCTTGAGAATAGTCTGCAACATGCTCTTCAAAACGATTGGTAATCATGATGATTTTATATTTCTTCAACCCGGAACGGTCTGTATCAAGAAGAGAACCCGAGATTTCACCCTCTTTAAGCTTGCTTACCTGATTATATAAATCTGGGTCCATTTTAGTAAGTTCAAATCGTGTGTCACCAGTTACTGGATTTATTATGGTTCCACCACTATTTCGTGTTTCTTTTTCACTAGAAAAATTAAAAGCCGCATCACTAAAAGTAATCTCTTTATCTACTATTCTTTTACGCAGTGAGTCCAAAATAGTTCGCGATTGATTTAATTGTTCTGCATTAACTTTGGGAGTTAAAAGAATGTGTCGAACATCTACTTGTTGCCCTCTAATTTTATCTACAGTTACGATATGCCAACCAAAATCAGACTTAAAAGGTTGTGAAATCTGTCCTTCTTCGAGGCCAAAGGCTGCATCTCTAAACTCCTTGACCATACGAGGTCTTTTTCGGTGTAATGTATATTTACCTCCTGTTGATCTTGAACCTGGGTCCTGAGAATATAAAATTGCTTTAGAAGCAAAGCTTAAACCTTTCTCCTCAACATCATTTTTAAAATCTTTAAGCCTATTAATAACTCGTTGAGTCTCTTCACCAGAAACCGCAGGTTCAATTACTATTTGAGCTAATTCAATTTCAGTTCCAAACACAGGAAGTTCGTCCTCAGGGATTGACTCAAAAAAACTTCTTACCTCTTCCGGTGTTATTTCTATTTTAGATACAATCTCCGATTGCATTAAAGAAGCTAGTTTTTGTAATTTATTAATCTCAAAAAGTTGCTCTCTAAAAGAAAATTCATCTGGTTTGTTATAAAACTCCAATACTTTTTCGATACTCCCTAATTGCTCTGTAAAGTATTCTATACTTTGATCAACATAACTATATACCTCAGAATCACTCACAATAAGGCTGTCTTGTACCGCATGATGTGCATATAGTTTATCTTCCATTAACTTCCCTAACAATTGACATCTCTCAATTCCTTCAGTAGAAATTCCTTGAGATTTCATGTCAACTATTGTTTTATCAATATCAGAATCAAGAATAACGTAATCTCCCACTACAGCAGAAACACCATCAATTTTAATCCGTTTAGATTTATACTTGTTTAACGGTCCTTGAGCTGAAATATTAAAAATTAATGTAAAAGCAAAAAGAAGGAGTAAATAATTTTTAACGGTAAAGTTCAAATTTCTTTGTTCGTATGGCATCTTGTAATATTTCTTTATCAAATTGTCTAATAAAATCTAATTTCCTTTTGTTGAATACAATTTTTCGTATTGTATTTTCTATGGATACAAGCGGTGCAATTTCGTTTCGCAACAAGTAATCATCAACAAAAAACAAATATACTTCTAATGAATCCTCTATGAGAAAAAATTGTGATTTTTTTAAGTACTCTTCAAAGTTATTTTCTTCAATAACTGCTAAGGTTTTAATTAGATCTCTTTTTGACAACCATACAGAATCTCTTATTTCATAAGAATTGAACTGAAATGAAAGTGAATCCAAGAATCTGACATCCTCTTCATTAAAACGTATTAGTTTTTCTTTAATTTCAAGAATATCAATATTTTCTAAGGGTAACGCTACGTACCTGATCTTCAGGAGGGTTTCATTTAAAAGAAAATTATTTTGATTGTTCTCGTAATACTGTTCAACTTCTTTTTTACTAATTAATGTGTCTATACTCGACTTTACAACAAATTCTTTGTAAGCACTACTCCATAAATCAGATCGGTACGAACTAACTAATTCTTCTAACTTTTCTTGTGATTCAATATCAAGATTAATGACAGCTTGGTTTATAAGCAATTGTTTTCGTGCCCAGTTGTTTATATAGTTTTCTGCTTGAATAATGCTATCACTTTCCGTATTAAAGTTGGTTATGTTATTTTTTAACTCTGAATGGTATAAAAAAGAATTACCTGCTCTGGCAATAACTGCATCATTATTAACCTTGTAAAATTGCTCACAACTTAATGTTGACAAGAGCAGGGTAACGATACTTAAAAGCACAAGTAAATTATGTTTTAAAACATCGTGAAGTTGAAAATCTTTATGCATAATACTTGTTTTTTGTTTTGACGAAAAAAACGAAATTTATTGTGTTTTAGAATGAGTTTTTTGATTCAAAATCTTAATAACTTTATCAAATTACTGTTTATCAGTAATTTATTTGTTTATAAATATTTTTTTATTAACAACTATATATTTAACTTGCATGTATAATTTTTGAGGATGAAACATAGTATTTCTTTTTTACTTCTAATTTTATCCCTCGCTTCCCAGAATGCGTTCTCAAACTCTTCCCCTTTAAATTCAAATTCTCTAAGTGTTAACTCAGAGCAAGAGACTGTTAAAATTTTTTACCGTAATGACACATTTCAAATTCAGGGTCTTACAGGAATTGGAACCATTCAAATTTACACTATTATTGGAAATGAAATTGAAAGATATAATTCAGAGTCTTTAGAAAATTTCAAAAAATCAATTCGACTTGAGTCTGGTAATATGTATATCGTTCGAGTAGAAACTAAATCAATTGTTAAAACATACAAGCTAATAGCTAATTAGCACTGGTTTTCATTCATCTTAACCTACATGAATTAAAATTCACTATTAATTACTAAGATCCTATGGACTGTAGTTTGGAGCTTCTTTGGTAATCTGAATATTATGAGGATGACTTTCTCTAATTCCAGAAGCAGTAAGTTGTACAAACTTTCCTTTCTCTTTGAGCATTTCTACATCAGATGCACCACAATATCCCATCCCAGCTTTTAAACCGCCTATGAATTGGTGAATACTTTCAACAAGCTCCCCTTTATAAGGCACACGTCCTACAATACCCTCAGGAACTAGCTTTTTAATATCATCTTCAATATCTTGAAAGTAGCGATCTTTACTTCCTTTATTCATAGCTTCAACAGAACCCATTCCTCGGTAAGATTTAAACTTTCTACCTTCAAAGATAATTGTTTCTCCAGGGGATTCTTTTGTTCCTGCTAATAAGCTTCCTAGCATAACACAAGAAGCTCCAGCTGCAATTGCCTTTGGAATATCACCTGTGTATCGAATTCCACCGTCGGCGATTATGGGAACCCCACTTCCTTTAATAGCTTTAGCTACCTGTAATACTGCAGACAATTGAGGGTAACCGACACCAGCAATAATTCGAGTTGTACAAATTGAACCCGGGCCAATTCCTACTTTAATAGCATCAGCTCCTAGATCAACTAAATATTTAGCAGCTTCTCCTGTTGCAATATTTCCTACTACAACATCTAATTTCGGAAAACTAGCTTTAACCTCTTTTAAAACAGAAGCCACACCTTTAGTATGTCCGTGAGCTGTATCGATAACAATCGCATCTACTCCTGCTTTAACAAGTGCTGAAGTTCGTTCAACTGCATCTGCAGTGACACCAACAGCAGCTGCAACTCGCAGTCTTCCAAATTCATCTTTGTTCGCTATAGGCTTTGTAGTATGTTTGGTTATATCTCGGAACGTAATCAAACCTACAAGGTTTTGATCGTTATCTATAACAGGTAGTTTTTCAATTTTATGTTTCTGCAAAATTTCCTCTGCATCGGAAAGTGAGGTACCTTCTTTAACCGTGATAAGGTTTTTAGAAGTCATAACCTCAGTAATTGGTCTTTGATCGTTTTTTTCGAAACGCAAATCTCTGTTCGTTACAATTCCGCTTAATTTCCCCTGTGCATCTACAATTGGAATTCCTCCAATTTTGTATTTCTTCATGTTTTCATTAGCATCCGCAACCAAAGCTGTGAGAGGAAGGATAACAGGGTCTAGAATCATACCTGACTCAGATCGTTTCACCATTCTAACTTTAGAAGCTTGCTCTTCAATGGTCATGTTTTTGTGTAAAACACCAATCCCACCTTCTCGTGCCATAGCAATTGCCATTTTACTTTCAGTTACTGTATCCATTGCTGCAGATACAATAGGAATATTCAAAGGGATGTTTTTAGAAAAATAGGAATTGATTTTTACATCACGTGGCAGAACATCAGAATACGCCGGGACTAAAAGTACATCGTCGTATGTTAAGCCTTGTTCTACAAATTTTGGATTGTCTTGAATCATAGCAACTATTTAGAAATTAGTTGCGAGCAAAATTAAGGAATTCTAAGCGTTTTATGTCTATAAACGCCCAGTTTTATTTCAAAAGATCCTTCATAATTACTAAAAAACCCAGTATATAACTCAATGTCATTAATATTCCGGAAAAAATAACTACATATGAAAAGAAGGAATATCCGAGCCAAAGCATATAAATTCCTCCAAAAGTTGTTAAAACGGAGATAAAAGGTTCAATTGTTAGAAATGATTTCAACCAAATAGGCTGATCTGTCCCCCAAACTAAAATGCCTAAAAGAAAAAAAATGAAGGATATCGACAAAATATGGGTGTGGATAATGGTGAGCATTTCACGTTTCCCTTTCTTGAATTTCATGGTAGTTGCCTCCGGGACGTCCTCGTTTCCATTATAATTTTCTACTATTCCTTTAGGGGTTGAACTTTCGGTTACTCTTACAAAATTAATTCCAGTAAAATACCCCACAGACAGCGAAACCAAAAAAGCAACTAAAAAAAACTTTACAGGCTTTGGAAGACGAGTGATAAAATTGTAATCAAACATTAAGGAGCAGTTTCAGCTTCGAACTCTTTAAGAGATTGAAGAAAATGATTGATAGAGGAAGTCATTGATTTAACTGAAATAGTCGCCCCAGAAATAGGTACAATTTCCTCCCCATAACTTAGTTTTGAAGAGCTATCTTTGGATATAAATTGTGACAACCATCTTCTACTTCCAATTTCCCCGCCATAATCTTCTCTGTAAACAAGAACTTTGGCCTTGATAATAACTAAGTCTTTATTTAAAAGAACTAAATATTCAAAGCTATCTGTTTTACTTGGAGCGGTTCCTATGAATGCGTAACCAAGGAAGTCGTTTTGAGTATGAATTTCTAAAAAGGAACTGTTTTGTAAAAAATTACAATTGGGAATTTCAAAGGTGTTTTCTTCTAGTTCAAAAGATTCTACAGCAAATATTTTCTTAATTTCTTTTCGAACTTTTTTTCTAACAATTTTTGCCTCTGTACTGTTTTCGTTAGAAAACAATCCATTTACAAAAAATGCTAAAGTCAAACTTAAAAGTGTTAAAAATTTTATCATCGTTGCAAATATAATTCGGGATATTTAAACTACAAAGTTTATTTAGATTAAGTTTAAATAAACTTTAGAACCACACCCCTACACCCATGTTAAATTGACCGTAAGTTGAATTTAAAATACCTGTGGATTTTCTTTGATAGTCTACCTTAAATACAGATCCAGGAGCTAAATGGTATGAAAAACCAGTAGTCCACTCTTTTCTGTGAAATGCAGGATTTCTTAATAAATCACCTTCAGTTGCTGCATGGGTATCGAAGTCCTCATAACGAATAAAACCTTCTAAACGTTGTCTATTAATAGCAGGCAATAGATTGTATGCTACTTCTAAGTAGTATCCAGAAATTTCTTTTCCAAGATCTTTACCTGTTAGCGTATTGTATTCTCCGGTATCAGATAAATTTGCTTGAATAAATTGAGACCTAGCAGAAAACTGACCTACTCTGTATCGAGCATCAAAACCAAGCATTGAAACTCCAATGGTGCTTCCTAGAGTCCCTGCTTGATCATCAACTGCTTGTGTTCTTCCAAAATATCCGGAAAGTCCAAGACGCAAACCTGGGATTCCATAATAATCTAGTTTTGAAGAAAAATTAAATTTATCAACTGTAGACTCAGCTCCTTTTTGTCGACCTCCTCTTAAACCTTTTTTACCACTTAACTTACCCCCAGTTCCATCGTGAGATAAGAATCCATTAAAAACATAAGCTTGGTATCTCAATGCAGCAGAATCAATTCTACCTGAAACACCAACACCTATTTCTCTCCACGTAGTTGGAACAATTGCATTATCGAGACTTGGACGTTCAACTCCATTAAATGTTGTTGGTTCATGATATTCATTTACAATTCCCATAGGAACCAACATCAATCCAGCACGCAAATTAAGGCCGGGTGTAAGATTATAATTAATAAATGCTTGTTCAACATAAACCTCCTTAACGTGCTCAAACTCAATTTCAGTTACGAATTGAACTCTTTCATTAAATTTATATCCAAACAAGAGTACCAACCTTTGCACATCTAATTCGCCTGTTAAATTATCTGGCTGATTATATAATATTTCTCCATATCCTCCTAGAGTAACCCCTTGAGGAATTCCAGATAAATTTGATAAAATTCTTTGGTAACCATTTATCTGCAACTGTGGGATTGGAATACTGTCATTTATTGTGTTTTGAATTTGAGTTTGTTGACTGATTCCAGTTGAAAAACTCATTAGTATTAATGCAAATAATATATTTTTCATTATTCTTATTTAGATTGATTAAATATAATGCAAATATATATTACAGATATTAAACAACAAGCCTTATTTAGAATAAATTTAAATAAAAATATTAAGTGACTGATTATAAGAGTATTCAAAATTGATTGGATCAATTTTATGTTCAATTTTTCGTTGATTAAAATAAGTTATCAACTTTTCGGTAGGCAGGTTACCTATTAAATCATCACTAGCCATGGGACATCCACCAAAACCTTTAATGGCAGAATCAAATCGAAAACAACCAGAATCATATGCAGCTTTTATTTTCTTAAAAGCATTTTCAGGTTTTGTATGAAAATGTGCTCCTATTTCTATCCCTGGATATTGAATTAAAGCGGTTTTAAATATTTGACCTATATCCTTAGTTCTAGCTGAACCAATGGTGTCTGATAGTGATATAATTTTAATCCCTTTTTGAACTAAAAGTTCTATCCAATTCATTAAAATTTTTATTGACCAAGGATCTCCATATGGATTACCAAAACCCATAGACAAATAAACTACTAATTTTTTTTCGTTTTTTTTACACAGTGTAATTAATTCATCAATTAACAAAACTGATTGATCTATTGTCTTGTGTGTATTTCGCATTTGAAAGTTCTCTGAAACTGAAAGTGGAAATCCTAAATAAGTTACTTTTTCTTGTTTTACTGCTTCTTCTGCTCCCCTTAAGTTTGCTACTATGACCAATAATTTAGAACTACTTTTCGAAATATCGATCCCTTCAAGAACTTCTGCAGTATCACTCATTTGTGGTATTGCTTTAGGAGAAACAAAACTTCCAACATCCAAAACATCAAAACCTACAGAAAGTAATGACTGTATGTATTTAATTTTTGAGGGGGTCGGAATCCAATGCTTATGACCTTGCATAGCGTCACGAGGACATTCAACAAGTACAGGATTTTTCATAATTCAAAGATACACTTTTGTCTATAACAAAAGATAAATTGCAATCCCAACCAGAAGAATCCCTTGCAAAAAATTAAGACAATAACGAATCTTGGAATTTTTTAAAAAGAATTCGGATAGTTTAGAAGCTGTAAGTGAAACAAAAGTAAATACAAGAGCAGCCTGAAGAATAAAAAGAGTCCCTAAAATCAGGTATTGTTCAGCGTCTGTTAATTTATTATCAAATAAAAAAGCTGGGAAAAAAAACCAGAAAAAAAGAGTAACCTTGGGGTTTAATAAATTCATCAAAAGTCCTTTCATAAAAATATTAAGTCCTTTTTTGTTGCCATTCTTTTGAAATTTTAATTCTTGATTTAAATTTCTAAAAACTTGAAAAGCAATGTATATAAAATACAGAGCACCAATTACTTTAATCACAGAAAATAGATTCGGATATACGGTTATAAACTGTCCCCAGCCCAACACAAGAATTAGAGTATGGAACGTGAGCCCACACACTAAACCAGCCGATAACAACAAGCCTGACCTAGATCCCTTTGAGACGCTCTCACTTATGACTAACAAAATGTCTGGACCTGGAGCAAATGTTAATGCTAGAGAGGCAGCAACAAAAGAAAAAAGAAGTTCCATATATTAAATACTAGGTTTATTTTTTTTTCAAATAAAAGGATTCAAAGTATATTTGCATAAAATAATTTAAGAGCATAATGATAGACCGAATTGAAAATGAAATTGAGACTCTAAAGTTACAATTAATTGACCATCCATTATACAAAATGATGGATAGAAAAGAAGACATTCAAATCTTCATGGAACACCATGTTTATGCGGTTTGGGACTTCATGTCTTTGGTAAAAAAACTACAATTAGACCTCACGACCACTTCTCTACCCTGGGTTCCAAATAAAATGCCCTTTGCAGGAAGATTAATTAACGAAATTGTTTGGGGAGAAGAAACTGACATCAACAAAGATGGTATTGCAATGTCTCATTTTGAAATGTATATGCAATCGATGGATCAAGTAGGTGCTTCGACTGCATCTATATCAAAATTTTTGAATGAAATTGAAAAATTTGATACCATCCAAGATCACATCAACTCAGCTGATCTTCCTGATTTTATAAAAAACTTTCTGCTTTTTACTTTTGATGTAATTGAATCTGACAAAACACACGTTATTGCAGCCGTTTTTACTTTCGGTCGGGAAGATTTAATTCCAGACATGTTTATCGAAATGGTAAAAACAATTAATAACGAACCAAATCTAGATTTAAGCCACTTGATTTATTATCTTGAACGTCATATTGAAGTAGACTCTGGTGAACATGGACCTATGGCTCTAAAAATGATCCAAGAATTGTGTGGTGATGACCCCGTTAAATGGGACGAAGCTTTAGAGGCATCTAAAACTGCACTAAACCATAGAATTTCTTTGTGGAACGGAATTGCTTCTTTAATTAAATAAAAAAAACAAACTACATGAAATCACTTTATTTACTTACATTACTCTTTTGTGCAAGTTTAACATTTGCTCAAAATACGGAATCTGATGCCTATTCAACTTCTATTGAAGCAGAAGACTTGAGACAATTGTTATATGTGTACGCTTCTGATTTCTTTCAAGGAAGAGAAACTGGCGAGTTGGGACAAAAAAGAGCCGTTACTTTTCTTAAAGAATTTTATCAAGCAAGAGGAATCAAAGCTGGTGAAGGAAGTGAAGACTATTTTCAAAAAATGACTCTCAACATCAAAGATAAAGAGGTTCAAACAGAAAATGTAATCGCTATTATCGAAGGTTCTGAAAAACCGGAGGAGTATCTAGTAATTTCTTCTCATTTAGATCACATTGGAATCCATGATGGGGAAATAAATAATGGAGCAGATGATGATGGTTCTGGAACTGTTAGCTTATTAGAAATTGCTGAAGCATTTCAATTAGCCGTTGAAGCCGGAAAAGGACCAAAAAGATCCATTATATTTTTACATGTAACAGGAGAAGAAAAAGGATTACTTGGATCTAAATACTACACCGACAATCCGTTGTATCCATTAGAAAATACCATTGCAAATCTAAATATTGACATGGTAGGAAGAACAGATCCAAAAAGAGTAAACGACAATCCAAATTACATCTACTTAATTGGTTCAGATCGATTGAGTATGGAACTTCATGAAATTTCTGAAGAAGTAAATAAAGCTTCCGTAAACATCGATCTAGATTATACTTACAATGCACACGATGATAAAAATCGTTTTTACTTTAGAAGTGACCACTACAACTTTGCTAAAAACAATATTCCTGTAATTTTTTATTTTAATGGAACTCATGCTGACTACCACAGACCTACCGATACCGTTGAAAAAATTGAATATGACTTAATGGAAACTAGAGCAAGGTTAATTTTCGCAACTGCATGGGAGTTAGCGAATCGCGAGGAACGAATTAAATTAATTGAACAATAAAAATTATGAATTTAATGAAAACCCTACTGATTTGTTTTTCATCTTTTTGTTTCTTTTCCTTTGGTCAAGAACAAGTAAAAACTGAACTAGATCAAGAAATTGAAATAGATTCTATAGAAGCATATAAGGTGAAACGAATATCTGCAGGAATAAAATTAGGAATCCCTAATATTGCAGGATTTTCATTAGAAGGAATTACACCACTACTAGGGAACAGAATTGCACCTTATGTCGATTACAGTTCATTCCCTGTAAATACAGATGAAACAGAAGTTGATCTAAAATACACAGAGTTTGGATCAAACTTTTATTTTGGTGATGAAGGAAAAGGGTTTTACGCTGGAATTGGTTTTGGAACTCTAAACACAGACATAACCTTCAACGACATTCAATTCGAAGAAAATGGAAATCGTGGAAGAGGTACAGGGTCAATAGAAACAAAAATTAATACTACTAATATTAAATTCGGTGTTAAAACTGGGGGACGTATATATTTCCGTTTAGAAGTTGGGTATGGGATTGGAACAATTCCCGAAAATATTACTGTAAACGGTACATTTACCTTTACGGATGAATTTGGAAATACCCAGACCGAATCAGGCTCAGAAATCGAAGAATTTCCTTCTATTCCCGGAGTTAACAAAAACGGTGTTCTTGTAGGAAACTTTGGATTTGGAGTTTCTTTTTAAACTCAATACAAATAAATCGAAAAACGCCTCTAAATCATTAGAGGCGTTTTTGTTTATATAACTTTTAAAAAGACAATCGATCTGTGTTACTCAATAGAGGTATCATCCTCTGACTCTACAACTTCTTCTTGAGTTAAAGAAGCCATTAAACCTCCAGCATCGAAGTAATCACCACCACCGATTATTAAGCCCTCTTTAAAATCAAATGTGTGGTAGGTTACAAGTTCCCATGACTTTCCAGTATCAGTATGAACGCCAGTCCATTTGCCGTAAGTCCTTACACTACCATCAGATAAACCAGTATCTGGAGACACCCCAGGCAACCAGTTATCAGCGGTATACGTTACATCTTCCATGAGATCATGCCACCCTTTGAGATAAGCGCCATATTGTTCTTTATTAAGAATACCTCCTCCATGAAAAGCGGCTTGCCACTGCATATCTTCATGAACAAATGATATTTGAGTATCTAAATCATTCTCAGTACCTTGAAGTCTTAAGGTAGTTTGAGCAGTTTCTAAATTTTTAGCGTAGTCTGGATGTGCTCCTGGCGTACAAGAGATAAAAAAACAAATAAGAAAAATTAAAATTAATTTTTTCATAATAATATAGTTTTAAGGTTAATACACTCAAATATAGTTAATTATATTTAATAATTGTATTTTACAACTAATAATGGTAATGCTTTATAAATAGATTCGAAGAAATGAAAACTGTTTATTGATTTAATTCTTGATGAATTGAAAAACTTAACTTTGAAAGATCCTAAACCTAAAATATGAAAGTATATAATAAAACAGAAACTGTAGAAAAGTTAAAAGCTCTTGATTTAGAATGGGATTACAAAACAAATGAAATTTACAAACGATTTGTATTCGAAAGTTTTAAAAATGCACTGGACTTCATCAATCAAGTTGCTGAAATTGTTGAAGATTTAAACCACCATCCAAAGTGGACTAATTTGTACAATAAAGTCGATGTATCACTTACAACTAATGATTACAAAGGAGTTACAGAAAAAGACTTTGAACTGGCTCTAAAAATGGAAGAAGTATTTTCTAATTCTTCCGACTCATAAATATTATTTTAATTGTTAAAAGGCTGGGATAATAGAATCCCAAGGATCGATAGAGTAAAATAAATAGCAATTGTTTTTGCACCTTCGTAGTTTTTAGAAACACGTTGGCCAAATAAAAGTATTAATAATGCTAACGAACCTATTACTAAACCAAGTTGGCATGTAAGATAGGATGAATTAAAAATAACGTCAAAAATTCCAACGACGCATAAAATTCCAGAAGCTACCTCCAAAATAGTGACTGAGATTAAAGCTATTTTAATTAATGGTTTAGAAAAAACGTTTCCTAATAAGCTATACAAAAAGCTGATATTACCACTGTAATCAATTACTTTATCTAAACCACTTTGGATGTATACAATTGAAAAAAAAGCTAAAACTAATAAGAGAGAAATTTTTTCTGAAATCATAAAATCAAAGTTAAACTTTTTTAAGTAAGTGAAAAGTTTAAGCTAAAAATAATATTGACTATTAAAAGTAGGAACAAAGATTTAGAGGTAACCAAAAAAATAGACAGTATTAACTGTCTTTTATAAGGATATAAGAATTGAATAAAAATTAATATCCAAAAAAGTAATTTATTCCAACACCGATTCCGCGTTTAGAATAAAAACATTCTGTAATAAATTTATCAAACCTAAACATCATGCCTAATTTAGAATAAAATAACAATGAATTCTGTTCTGTTTTTTCATGAAAAACAGGTAAGTGTGATTCACTATCTCGGGCACTATACTCCTTAAACTGATCAAGATTTTCTATACCAGTTCCCACAACTACAAATAGTTTTTCATTCAACATCCAACCTCCTCGAATAGAAAAAATAGTTGAATTGTAAATGAGCTTTCTGAAATTTCCAATCTCTTCGATTTGTTGATCTCGAGTTGAAGTAAAAAGTGTTGCTGAGCGATTATTAATATTTTTAGTAAAATCTAGTCCAACCAAAAAACGGCGATCAAAATCGAAATACATTGCATTAAAAACCAACGAGCCTCCAGGAACTTTGTATTTTACAAGAGTGTTTTGATTAAACCCTATTCCAATAGATACATCTGGAAGTCTTGCAGTTCTTGCGAAAGGATCTTGTCTTTTTTGTGCCTTAACAAGAAAAGAAAAGGTAAACATAAAAAGAAGGATATTAAATCGAATAATAAAATTCAAATTGTAAATTTTTATTTCAAAATCATAAAAGTTATTCAGATTTCAATGTTAACCCTTAGAATTATAACCTGAAAATTAAAAGTAAACTTTAATCAGCAAAAGTGTTTTATTATTTGAGTCAAGTTACCGAATTCTAACTTCTGGCAAAAATATTCTAATTATTATATAAACACTATATAAATGAATCAAAATCCCTGAGCAGAAGTAATAATGCAGTAACTTATACGTTAACTTGAAGTTTGTTTTTTAAAAATAAAAAATTAATATTGCTGTAAGGATTCGGATTATGGACAAACGATTATTAATATTAGAATTTCCTGAAGGTGCTTCAACACTTTATGTAAATGGCAAGACATACACACGTCAAGAATTTTACAAAGCGCAACAATTAGAATTAAGACGTGGAAAATCAGGCCGTTTTGTACGTAAAGTAGTAACGACGTAAAACCAAATGAATATTTCAGGTTTAGAAGTAAAATTTCAAGAAAGTAATGAATAGTTGTACTCTATATTGTACCAAAAAAAAAGAGACAGCCTTAACTGTCTCTTCATAAGGGTGGAAGATCGGTCTCGAACCGACGACCTCCTGAACCACAATCAGGCGCTCTAACCAACTGAGCTACAACCACCATTTGTGCGGCAAATTTAATACTTTTTTTGACCTCGCCAAAGTCTTGAAAAAGAATTTAAAATAAATTATTAAACGACTGAATTCCAGGCACTCTCTCGGCAGTAAATCCCTCTGCAGCTTCTACCCCACTAAGCCTTCCCAAATTTTGAGCTCGATACCGAACACTTTCTAGGAAATTCTGACTACTTATTGGGGTTTGGGGGGCTTTGCTATTTAAATCGAAAAATTGACTGGAGTAAGCTTTTATACATTCCATTTTTTGATTCATATGTGCTGATATATCTACAACAAAATCGGGCTCAATATCTTTCCATTGAATGTAATGATATACATGTTTTGGTCGCCAAGCTTGTTGATTATCATCACCTTTAATTTTAGTTTCAACCTTAGCCAGTCCAGACAAGAAACATGCGTTGCTAACTAACGCACTTCCTTTTGGATGATCTATATGTCGGTCATCAATAGAATTACATAAAACTACATCCGGCTGATGAAGTCTTATGAGCTTGATTACTTCTAATTGATGTTGCTCATCATTTATAAAAAAACCATCTCTAAATCCTAAGTTCTTTCTGAATGAAACACCCAGAATAGAAGCTGCTTTTTTTGCTTCTTCGTCACGAATAACCGCAGAACCTCGTGTACCCAGTTCACCGCGAGTAAGATCTACTATTCCTACCGTCTTTCCTTCTTCTACTGCAGATAATATACTACCTGCACAACCCAATTCTACATCGTCAGGGTGGGATCCAAAAGCTAATATATCTACTTTCATAGTTTAGATTTTATTAATGCTTGATTAATGTCTTCTTTTAAATCATCAAAATGTTCTATACCCACAGAAAACCGAATTAGGTTGTCTTTTATTCCCTGTGCTTTGCGTTCTTCTGAACTTATTAAAGCATGAGAAGTTTTTGTTGGTATTGTTATAGTACTTTCAATTCCCGCAAGACTTACTGCTGGTTTTATCAGGTGTAGATTTTTTTGAAAAAGGTCTAAATCATGAGAACGAGAAAGTTCAAAAGAAAGCATTCCTCCAAATCCATTCATTTGTAAACAAGCTAATTCATGATCCGGATGTGATTTTAATCCAGGGTAATATACTTGATCTACTGATTTACTGCTTTCTAAAAATTTGGATAATTCCAAAGCATTTGCGTTTTGTGCTTTCACGCGAATAGATAAAGTTTTCATACTTCGTTCAAGAAGCCAAACTGTATAATCGCTTAAACTACCTCCTAGATTTTTAGCCACCTGAAAAACTACCTCTATATGTTTTTGTGAACCTACTACGGCTCCTGCTAGAATATCGCTATGACCACCCAAATATTTGGTAGCACTATGAATAACAACATCGATTCCAAAAGATATTGGATTTTGATTTATGGGAGAAGCAAATGTGTTGTCGATCATACTTATTATGTCATTCTTTTTGGCCATCTTAGCAACTGCCTCAAGATTAACTAGCTTCATTAACGGATTACTGGGAGTTTCTATAAAAACAACTTTTGTATTTGGTCGTATTAACTTTTCTAAATTGGAAGCAAGTAGTCCTGGACTAAAAGAATATTCTATCCCAAACTTTTCAAATTCTTCTACAATTAGATTGGTTGTACCTCCATATAAATCAGCCTGAAGAACAATATGATCACCACTTCGTAAATGAGATAAAAGAGCAGTAGAAATTGCTGCCATTCCAGAACCAAATATAATGCCTTGCTCTGCCCCTTCTAAAGCAGCAATTTTCTTAGCTAAACCAACTTGGTTTGGTGTATTGAAATATCTCGGATAACGAGTAACCTCAACCTCGTCATAAGCATAAGCAGTTGCCATGTACAAAGGTGATATTGCTCCTTTATTTTCAAGATCTTTCAACTGTCCTTCATGAACACAAAGAGTTTCTAATTTGTTTTTTTTCATTAAATAATTTTACTTAGTAATCCATTCTATTACTTCAGGATCATCCGGTAAAGTCCTAGGATCTATCATTTTCTCAAGAACTCCCTCTTCATTGATTAAGAATTTTTGAAAATTCCACGTGACTTTAGAATCCATAACTCCGTTTTTATTTTTGTTTGTTAGAAATTCATAAACTGGATGAATGTCTTCCCCAATAACATCAATTTTTGACATCAACGGAAATGTTACACCAAAATTTACTTCGCAGAAGTTTACAATTTCTTCTTCGGTTCCTGGTTCTTGACTTAAAAAATTATTAGCAGGAAAACCTATTATAGTAAAATTATCTTGACGATATTTTTCATATAAAGCCTGTAATTGTTTGTACTGGGGTGTCAATCCACATTTTGAAGCCGTGTTTACAATCATTACTTTTTTACCTTTTAATGACACCAAATCAAAGTCCGCTCCTGAAATGCTTTGAACTGTAAATTGATGGATTGTATTATTCATATTTTAATGTTTTTTGGGTCTAGTAATTAACCCGAGGTTAATATTTAAAGCAGGAAATTAATTGGATTCCTAATCTCTTTTTTAATTAATTTATCTGACGTGAAAGTACACAAAATCTGTCAGGTACAAAAAAAGTAACCAAACGAAAAAGGTTAAGGATTTATAATATTGAATTAAACACTTTGTAACTTTTGTTACCCGAAATCATAATAATTCTGATTAATTTTGAATCAAATTAAACACAAATTAAATGGATTATATTTTAAACCCTTGGCCGTGGTATATAACCGGTCCTTTAATAGCTACAGTAATGTTTTTGCTAGTTTCATTCGGGAAAACTTTTGGAATGTCTTCTAACCTTAGAACCATCTGCTCAATTGGAGGTGCTGGAAAATATGCTTCTTTTTTTGATTTTAACTGGAAAGAGCAACAGTGGAATCTGTGGGTAGCAGTTGGAAGTATTATTGGTGGATTTTTAGCTATTCATTTTCTAAGCAACAGTAATCCTATCGATATAAACCCAAGTACCATAGAGGTGCTTTCTAGTTATGGTTTCAATGATCCTGAAGCAAATTTAGCACCCGCTGAACTCTACTCTTTTGAAGCTCTTAAAAACCCGTTCAACTTGTTCCTACTCGTAATTGGTGGAATATTCATAGGATTTGGAACACGTTATGCTGGTGGATGCACCTCAGGTCACGCTATAACAGGACTTAGCAATCTACAACTTCCTTCTTTAGTAGCCGTTATTGGATTCTTCATAGGAGGTTTACTCATGACTCATATTTTATTCCCACTTATTTTTCTATAATTATGAAAGCATTAAAATTCTTATTTACCGGTATTTTTTTCGGAATTGTACTCACTAAATCACAAGCTATTTCCTGGTATCGTATTGTTGAAATGTTTCGCTTCGAATCCTTTCACATGTATGGTATTATCGGAAGTGCAGTTGTAACCGGAGTTATATTAATACAACTCAGTAAAAAATTAAAATTAAAAACTACTGAAGGTGATTTAATTTCGCTTCCTCAAAAAGCAAAGAAGTATAAGAGTGCACTTTTAGGAGGTACAATATTTGGATTGGGATGGGCTTTAGCAGGCGCATGTCCTGGCCCTATGTTTATATTACTAGGTGCTGGCTATTATTCTATAGCCATCGTATTAGTTTCCTCGATTACAGGAACCTTTATATATGGTTTGGTTGCCGATCGACTTCCCTAAACAAGTTCAGCAGACAAACCCGCTTTTAAAAGTAATGTACAACGGGGTTCTAAATCTTTAAAAGAACCCGTTTTTACCGTACACTTTCCATTATAATGGACTATAAAAGCACATTGTTCGGCTTGTTCAAGAGTATGGTCACAATACCGTATTAGACAGTTAATCACATGATCAAATGTATTAACATCGTCATTATGTAATATAATTTGATGTTCTTTTTCGGTAAGAACATCAAATTCACCTTGCTCTTGCTCTTTTGGATTTATTGGCATCTTATTGCTTAATAAATTTAACAGCTACCCAGTCCTCTTTTTCAAAATGAGTACTATAATCTAGATTAGCTAAATTACAAACATTCTTAATATCTTCAATATCTGATGAATAGAAACCACTTAGTAAGAGGATTCCACTTTTTGAAAGACAAGAAGCATAAACAGGAATATCCTCTAGCAGAACATTTTTGTTAATATTTGCAATTATAAGGTCGTACTTCTGATCTTTTAAAAGACTAGAATCACCCTCGAAAGCAGTTAGGTTTTTACAATCATTTAAACCTGCGTTTTCTATAGTATTCTCATAACACCAAGGTTCAATGTCAATCGCATCGGCTTTAAGTGCTCCTTTTTTTAAGGCTAAGATTGCTAAAACGCCTGTTCCGCACCCCATATCCAAAACGGTAGCTTCATCAAGATCTAAATCAATGATATGTTGTAACATCATGTAGGTAGTTTGATGATGACCCGTACCAAAACTCATTTTAGGCGTTATTATTAATTCATAATCAACTAAAATAGGATCATGAAAATCAGCTCGAACAGCGCATTTTTCTTCAATTATAATAGGCTTAAAATCGGATTCCCAAACTTCATTCCAATTTTTAGGTTCAATAGAATTAACAGTATATTGAATAGAAAAGTCAGGATTTTTTAGAAATGGTATTTGAGAAAATGCAGTCTCATTCCAATCATTTTTTGAAATATAAGCTTCCATTCCAGATTCAGTATCCACAAAGCTTTCAAACCCTATTTGAGCAAGTTCAGCTGTTAAGATTTCTGTAGTTGGCTGAACTGGCTCGAGAGTAAAAATTAATTGAACGTAGGGAGTCGACATTAAATAGACTTAATAATTGTAGTGAAGTCTGCCGCGTTAAGAGCAGCTCCCCCAATTAATCCACCGTCAACATCTTGTTTAGAAAAAATTTCTTGAGCATTTCCAGGCTTAACACTTCCACCGTATAGTATAGAAACCTCATCTGCTAAAGAAGCATCGTATTGATCTTGTATTAAATTTCTAATGAAAGCATGCATTTCTTGAGCTTGATCTGGAGAGGCAGTTTCACCAGTTCCAATTGCCCATACCGGTTCATATGCTAAAATAATTTTAGCCCAAGCTGATGCTTTTAAATGAAAGAGTGCGTTACTAATTTGAGATTTTACAACTTCAAAGTGATTTTCTGATTTACGGTCTTCTAGTTCTTCACCAAAACAAAATATAACATCCATATCATGATCAAGAGCATTATCAACTTTTTTGGCAAGTGTAGCGTAATTCTCTCCATAATACGCTCGTCGTTCTGAATGTCCTAAAATAACTGTCTCAATTCCGATACTAGATAACATCGCTGGTGAAACCTCTCCTGTGAACGCTCCAGATTTAGCTTCATGCATATTTTGTGCAGCAACCTCAATTGAAGAATCTGAAGTTAAGGAAACTGCTTGCGCCAAATGAACGTAGGAAGGTGCAACAATAACACGGGTAGAACCTAAATTACCTTGAGATTTTAAAGATTCTATTAAAGTATTTGTTTCTGAAAGATCATTATTCATCTTCCAATTTCCGGCTACAATTTTAGTGCGCATAATTTTGTTATTTAATTTAATTTAAAAAGGTTTTGCTTGTGGATCGATCACAACATAAAGTAAGTCAACAAAGGTATTAATAATAATGAATAAAGTTGCAATTATTAACACGGAACCCATGACGACAGGGATATCTAAAGTATTCAGGGAATTTACAATCTCTTTACCTAAACCACGCCATCCAAAAACATATTCTACAAACACTGCTCCCGCCAACATGGAAGCAAACCATCCAGATACAGCAGTGATTACCGGGTTTAAAGAATTTTTTATTGCGTGTTTATAAATTATTCTAAGGGGTGACAAACCTTTTGCTCTAGCGGTTGTTATATAATCCTGACTCATTACTTCTATTAAGCCGCTACGAACTAATTGAACTATTACTGCGAGCGGACGAATACCCAAAACAAAAGCTGGTAAAATTAAATTTTTAAGTTGTAGTTGTAGTCCCTCACCAAAATCATCCAGCTCATATAAACTCCCCGTCATATTAAGATTAGTATACTCGTTTAATAGATATCCAAAAATCCATGAAAAGAGAATTGCGCTAAAAAAAGAAGGTAAACTCATACCGACAGTACTAATCAGCTGAATGCTAGAATCAATCCAAGTGCCTTTAAAAATCCCTGAGATAACTCCAAAAACAAACCCTAAAAGAATGGCAATACATATAGAGGAAATTGCCAATAAGAAGGTATTAGGTAATGTCTCTGAAATGATTGATTTAACTTTCTTTCCTTGACGTTGGTAAGATGTTCTCAAATAGGGTGTTTTTAATACGAGACTATAATTTGAAAAAGAGGTAACTAAAAAGCCTCCGTATTTTTGAGCACTATAAAAGGTAAAATCATGGGGATGATTTGAATGAAAAGACACAGGACTTAAGTCATTGAGATAAATGATGTATTGAGTTCCTATTGATTTATCAAAACCATATTTTTTTTTTATTTTTTGTAACTGAATTTCAGTAGCATTTTGATCTAAAACCATTTGAGCTGGATCACCTGGTAATACATTAAAAAGAAAAAAAACAACTGTGGCTACTCCAAAAAGGGTAAGTATTCCGCTGACTATTTTTTTTATCAAAAAAGAAAACATGTCTAGGAGTCCAAATGAATCAGTGCAAAAACTGCATAGTTAATCATATCTTGATAGTTAGCATCAATACCCTCACTAACAATAGTTTTACCTTGATTATCTTCAATTTGTTTTACTCTAAGTAATTTCTGTAGAATCAAATCAGTTAAGGAACTAACTCGCATTTCTCTCCAAGCTTCACCGTAGTCATGATTTTTATCCATCATTAACTTAAAAGTTTGGTTCAAATGCTTTTCATATAATTCAGTAGCTTTTGGAGCATCTAAATCGGGTTGTTCCGCTACTCCAAGCTCTAATTGAATTAATGCCATTATGGAATAATTGATTATACCGATGAATTCACTAACCTGACCTTCTGCAATTTTTTGCTCTTCTAAATCTTGTATACTTCTGATTCTTTGAGCTTTAATGAATATTTGATCTGTAAGTGAAGGAAGTCTAAGAATTCTCCAAGCGGAACCATAATCCTTCATCTTATTGATAAATAACTCTTTACAGGAATTAGTAATCTGTTGATAATGTGCTTGTGTAGATTTCATAGGTATTGCAAATATGTGTAAATTTCGTTTAATTTTTTAAGTCTTTCAAATATTCCTAAAAAAGTTATTCATGAATACCAAACGCAGCATGACAATTAATTGTAGAGGGAACCTAATTGATTTTACAAAACCAAAAATAATGGGGATCCTTAATCTTACTCCCGACTCTTTTTTTGATGGTGGGAATTTTAATTCAATAGACCATGCAACTAAACAATGCGAAAGAATGATTCTTGAAGGCGCTGACTTTATTGACATTGGAGCAGTAAGCTCAAAACCTGGAGCAAACCAAGTGAAGGAAAATGAAGAACTAAATCGCTTACTCCCCGTTTTAGAAAAACTAATTACTGAATTTCCTGAAATGTATTTTTCGATAGATACCTTTAGATCTAAAGTAGCATCCGAAGCTTTAGAACTTGGGGCTTCTATAATAAATGATATTTCTGCAGGTGGTTTTGACTCTGAAATGTTAGCTGTGGTTGGAAGACACAAGGCTCCTTATATTGCAATGCACATGCAAGGAAAACCAAGTGACATGCAGCTGAACCCACAATATAGGAATTTAATGGAAGAACTTATATTTTTCTTTTCTGAAAAAATAAAAGAAGCGCATACTGCTGGGATTAATGATCTTATTATCGACCCTGGTTTTGGTTTTGGAAAAACAAAAGAACATAATTTTGATATTCTAAAGAACCTAGAAGATTTTCAAAATCTTAATACACCAGTACTTGCAGGTATTTCTAGAAAATCTATGATATACAAAACCTTGCAAGTAGATGCAGCCTCGGCATTAAACGGAACTACAGTCTTAAATACCATTGCACTATCCAAAAAAGCACAGATCATTAGAGTTCACGATGTCAAAGAAGCAAAAGAATGTATTGATTTATTAGAGGCACTTCAATAGTTTTTCTAATTTTACAAAAAACGAGACTCCATTGGAAGGTTTAAACTTTTTAGAAATCAGTTTTATTGATGTAACCGATATTATATTGGTTGCGATTCTACTCTACTATTTATACAAATTAGTAAAAGGAACGGTTGCTATTAATATATTCCTTGGGATTGTAATTATATATCTAATTTGGGTGCTGACAGACGCACTTAATATGGACGTCTTAAGTAATATCCTCGGGAAATTTATAAGCGTAGGATTTTTTGCTCTTATTGTAGTATTTCAACAAGAAATTAGAAAATTTTTGCTTCTCCTTGGATCTACAAATTATACCAGCAGAAAAAGTCTTTTTCGATATTTTAACTTTTTAGGCCAAGAAGACGGCGTTATAAAACTAGATCTTGCAACACTTACCAATGCTTGTGAGAAAATGGCAAGTGAAAAAACTGGAGCTATAATTGTAATTGAACGGTCAAATTCTTTAGACTTTTTAAAAAACACCGGAGATAGAACTCTGATAGAGCTATCTTCACAAATATTAGAAACCATTTTTTTTAAAAATAGCCCCTTACACGATGGAGCAATAATTATAAAAGACAATATAATTACTGCAACAAGAGTGGTTCTTCCAGTTTCAGATTCAGAAATGATACCAAAAAAGTACGGCTTACGACACAGAGCAGGAGCTGGTATTTCTGAAAAAACAGATGCTTTGGTTATAGTCGTTTCTGAACAAAGAGGCCAAATAACCTACATTAAAGACGGAGAATTTATAAACTTTACCTCTGTAGATAAACTGAAAAGGATGCTCAGCGAGGAACTATCTTTTTAGACTAGGGTCTCAGAAAACTGAACTTGATGTAATTTCTGATAATATCCTTCTTTCTTACTTAAGAGCTCTTTGTGAGTTCCTATTTCTACAATTTCACCTTTATCCATGACAACAATACGATCAGCGTTTTGAATCGTAGCCAATCTATGGGCTATAATTAATGAAGTTTTGTTTTGGGTTATGGTTTCTGTTGCATTTTGAATTAATTCTTCGGAATAAGAGTCAATTGAAGAAGTTGCTTCGTCTAAGACTAAAATAGTAGGCTTTGATAAATAAGCACGAAGAAAAGCAATTAATTGGCGTTGCCCAGCAGAAAGCATAACACCTCGCTCTTTAACATTATACTGATAGCCACCCGGCAATGAATTTATAAAATCGTGGACCCCAATTTCTTTTGCAGCTGCTTCAACTTGATTTAAACTAATACTAGGATTGTATAGTGCAATGTTGTTATAAATCGTATCTGCAAATAAAAAAACATCTTGTAACACAACTGCTACGTGCCTTCTAAGATCTTCCAATGAATAGTCTCTAATCGAAATCCCGTCTATTTTTATATCTCCAGAATTGAATTCATAGAATCGAGACAACAAATTAATAATAGTGGACTTACCGGCTCCAGTAGCACCAACAATTGCAACTGTCTCTCCAGGATATACTTTTAGATCAATTCCCCTTAGAACCTCTTCTCCTTCAATGTATGAAAAGTGAAGTTTCTCTAAATTAATTTCTCCCTTAATCTCTTCAACCTCGATCGTTCCATTATCTTCGATTTGACTCTCTTTTTCTAGAATTGCAAATACACGATTTGCTGCTACCATTCCCATTTGTAGAGTATTAAACTTATCTGCAATTTGACGTAAGGGTCTAAAAAGCATTTGGGAAAGTTGAATGAATAAAAATATAATACCTAGTGTAATTTTTCCTTGGGCAATTACATTTAACCCTCCATACCAGACCAAAAGCCCAATAGTTACAGAAGTTGAAAGTTCTGCAATCGGAAAGAAAATAGAGTTAAACCATACGGTTTTAAGCCATGCTTTTTTGTGCTTAGAGTTAATTTCCATGAAGGTTTTCTGTTCAATAACCTCACGATTAAAAAGCTGGACAATCTTCATTCCTGAAATGCGTTCTTGAACAAAAGTGTTTAAATTAGCTACCTGCTTTCTTACTTCCTCAAAAGCTTTCTTCATGGATTTTTGAAAAACCCAAGTTGCGTACAGTATTACAGGTAAAACAGAAAAAACAATGAGAGACAACTGCCAATTAACATAAAGCATTACTCCTATTACGACACCCATTTTTAATAAATCGGCTATGATCATAAACAAGCCTTGACTAAAAATACTAGCAATAGTTTCAATATCACTAACCGAACGAGTAACTAATCGTCCTACGGCAGAAGTATCGTAATAAGCCATTTTAAAACGAATTAGTTTTTGAAATAACTCAACTCGCAGGTCCTTTACAATCATCTGACCAAGCCAATTTGCATAATAAATGAATATAAATTGAAAAAAGACTTCCAAAAATAAAGTGAGCAACATCAGTATAGAAAAAAACTGTAAGCCTTCGTAATCTTTAGGAGTAATGTAATCATCAACAACTACTTTCAATAAATAGGGACTGAGCGTAGAGAATACAGAAAGTAAAATAGCAGAAAAAAGTACAAAATAATAAGTTAACCTATACGGATTAGAATAATCCATTAGTCTACCAAACAATTTTAAATCGAATACTTTACCGTTAACTTTTGCCATTAATTTATATAAATATTATTGGGGTATTGAATATCGGTAAGATACAACCCATGTGCCGGAACAGAAAATCCAGCATTACTTCTTTGCTTACTTTTTATAATTTCAGCTACTTCTGCAACAGACGTTTTATTAGTACCTACATCTAAGAGCGTTCCTACAATTGCACGGACCATATTTCGCAAAAAACGATTGGCTGTTATGGTAAAAACATACCCTCCCTCCTTTTTGACCCACTCTGCGTGAGAAATTTCACAGAAAAAAGTTTTTACATCTGTATTGGTTTTTGAAAAAGCTTCAAAATCTTTAAACGTTTTAATTAAGTCAGCAGCTTCATTCATTTTACTTAAATCTAAAGAATCTATAAAAACATAAGAAAGCCCATTAGAAAAAGGATTTTTTTGAACATCAATGTGATACTCATAGGTTCTAATTAGTGCGTCGAAACGTGCATGAGCATCCTCTTTTACTTTCTGAATGGAATGAATTACAATTTCTTTTTTGAGATACTGATTGAGCAAATACACCAAATTATCATAAACCTTTTGTGGAATATCGGCATCAAAATGAGCAACCATGAGTTTTGCATGAACCCCAGTATCTGTCCTTCCCGCTCCTGTAATCTTTAATGGAGTTCGCAATACGGTGGTAAGCGCCTCTTCTAGAACCTCTTGAACACTAATTGAGTTGGGTTGACATTGCCATCCATGAAAAGGGGTTCCATTGTACGCTAAACTCATAAAATACCTCACCCTACAAAGATATTAGATTTTATAGGATGAATAAATTTAAAAGAGAAAACCTTAGTTTAAATTAATAATAATGGTTGGTTAAATGATATTTGACTCAATCTCAGCTATAACCCTCTCCCTTTCTATTTTGTTGTTAGTTAAAAAAACTTCAGCAACTAAAGGCCCTCTATGAATTTGAATTGTGTACGAATCTTTAATTTTAATTACATATAAAAAACCACCCACACAATAGCATGAATAACATTGAAAAAGCCGTTTACGTTATTAAACAATATTCCAGTTGAAATTAAAAATGAACCCGTAAAAAACAGTAATTTAAAATGAGAAGGGTTCTCTTTTTTTATATTCATCCGAGTTATATCAGAATTTAAATTTTATTTAAAACTTGATCTTCAAACAAACGATAATTTATTCCTGTTGAAACTATATCAATAAAAGAGTTGCAAGGGCGTTTTGCAGTATATTGCATTAGAATAAGATTTAGTTTCATAATTGTACATTAAAAACTTTACACCTCGTTGAAAAAAATATTACTTCTTTCGGATACCCATGGATATATAGACAATAGTATTTTAAAGTATGTTAAACAAGCGGACGAAGTTTGGCATGCTGGTGATATCGGAGATCTAAATGTTACTGATACCATTGAAAAACTGAAACCACTAAAAGCGGTCTATGGAAACATAGACGGGCAAGAGGCACGAGTCACTTTTCCAGAGTTTCAACATTTTTATTGTGAAAAAGTTCAAATTTTAATGACACACATAGGTGGAAACCCAGGAAGATACAACCCAAAAGTTAGGGAGGCATTGAGTAAATCATTCCCGAAAATATTCATTTGTGGACATTCTCATATCCTAAAAGTAATGCAGGATAAAAAATACAACCACTTACATATGAATCCAGGTGCTGCAGGAGTTCAAGGGTTTCATAAAATAAGAACCATGCTTCGCTTTGAAATAAATGGAACTAAAATTGAAAATCTTGAAGCAATTGAACTTGGAATAAGGGGATCTGTGAAAGACTAACGCAAACGGTCTACAGAACGAATTAAATCTTCATCTTTTTTAATGTATTTATTAGCTACAATAAGTAAGATCCAACTTACTAAAACAGCGATAAAATGAACAGAAAAAAGACTTTGTAGCTCAAAATTTTCTGAATCGTATATATATAGCTGTGCTATCTCTAATGCAATTGATGCAAAAAGAATAATTCCATTCATTAAAAGTTGCAATGTGCGTTTTGAAAACAATAAAATATTAATAAAAATAACTATTGAAAAAATATAGGGAGCTAGCGTGATTAAAGATGAAAGTTCTTGTAAACTAGGCGTAATAGCAGGAGGGTAAAAGAATTTTACAATCAGTATTAATATGATGTAGCACAATAAAAAAACGGTTTGGATTCTCTGAAGCATTATTTTTTTTTTCAAAATTAAAGATTTTTCGTTGGAGGTTATATTTTTTTCGTAATATTGTTATAACAATCTACTATTCCAGTAGATGTTCTTCAACAAAACATCATACTAAATCCGGATTCTACGGGAGAAGTCAATTTCATAAATAAAGAATGTACGAAATATCAGAATTAAAGAGTAAAAAACTACCTGATTTACAGGTTGTTGCTAAGTCAATTGGAGTAAAAAGAATTACAGGGTTGAAGAAAATGGATTTGATTTATCAAATAATCGACTTCGTTTCAGCAAACCCAGATGCAATTAAAAAAGCTCCCAAAACAACGGAAAGCAAACCCGTTGTTAACGATGAAAAAAATGGGTCTGAACCGAAGCCAAAAACAAACAAGCCGAAACAACAAAAAAATAAAAAAGTAATTTCGGTTGAAAAGGAAACTTCTGAAGAAACAAAATCAGAAACCAATTCTAAGGAAAATTCAAAGCCTGAAAAAGTAAAGCCTCAGGATTCTAAAAAACCCGTTCATAAAGGAAACCCAAATCAAAAACAAAACGGAAACCATAAACAAAATCCAAACCAGAGAAAAAACAATAATCCCAACCAAAAGAAAGGAGATCACAATCATAACAAAGATAAGCGTAATAGATATCGTGAGCCTGATTATGAATTTGAAGGGATCATTGACTCAGAAGGTGTACTGGATATAATGTCTGAGGGTTATGGATTTTTAAGATCATCTGACTACCATTATCTTTCATCTCCAGATGACGTATACGTTTCTCAGTCACAAATACGTTTATTTGGATTAAAAACCGGAGATACCGTATTAGGTACCGTTAGACCGCCAAAAGAAGGAGAAAAATATTTCCCACTTATCAAAGTCAATAAAATTAATGGTCTTGATCCAAAAGTGGTTCGCGATCGTGTTTCATTTGAACATTTGACTCCCCTTTTCCCACAAGAAAAATTCAAATTAGCAGAAAAACAAAGTACGATTTCTACAAGAATTATCGACTTATTCTCTCCGATTGGAAAAGGACAAAGAGGAATGATCGTTTCTCAACCTAAAACGGGTAAGACCATGTTACTTAAAGATATTGCAAATGCAATTGCGGCTAATCATCCTGAAGTCTATCAAATAATCTTATTAATTGATGAACGTCCGGAAGAGGTAACCGATATGCAACGTAATGTAAAAGGAGAGGTAGTTGCTTCAACTTTTGATGAACCAGCAGATAGACATGTAAAAGTTGCTAACATTGTTTTAGAAAAAGCAAAACGCTTAGTAGAATGTGGACACGATGTTGTTATATTATTGGATTCAATAACTCGTTTGGCACGAGCTTATAACACCGTTCAACCTGCATCTGGAAAAATCTTAAGTGGTGGGGTTGATGCGAATGCATTACATAAACCAAAAAGATTCTTTGGTGCAGCTAGAAATATTGAAAAAGGAGGTTCTCTTTCAATCATTGCAACCGCTTTAACTGAAACCGGCTCTAAAATGGATGAAGTAATCTTTGAAGAATTTAAAGGTACTGGAAACATGGAGTTACAATTAGATCGTAAGATTTCTAATAGACGTATTTTCCCTGCAATAGATCTTATTTCTTCTAGTACAAGACGTGATGATATCTTATTAGACGAAAATACAGTACAGCGTATGTGGATTATGCGTAAGTATCTTGCGGATATGAACCCTGTGGAAGCTATGGAATTCATAAATGATAGATTTAAGAGAACTAAAAACAATGAAGAGTTCCTTATTTCTATGAATGCGTAGTTTTTGATAAATTATAAATATAAAAAAGCGCTGTTTGATAACAGCGCTTTTTTTTTGAGCCAATTTACATTAAAAATATCTTGAGTTTAGACCAAAAAAAAGCACTATCTAATGATAGTGCTTTAAATTAAAATTTTCAACTACTAGATAGCAGAAACGTGCTTAGTCAATTTAGACTTAAGGTTTGCAGCTTTGTTAGCATGAATGATGTTTCTTTTAGAAAGTTTATCTACCATAGAAATAACACTTTTTAATAAAACATCAGCCTCTTTACGATCAGTTAATTCTTTTAACTTTTTGATAGCATTACGTGTTGTTTTGTGTTGAAAACGGTTACGTAAACGCTTCTTGTCGTTTGATCTAATTCTTTTTAATGCAGATTTATGATTTGCCATCTAAATGTTGTTTTTTTATGTGTAGCCCGTAGGGGAGTCGAACCCCTCTTTCTAGGATGAAAACCTAACGTCCTAACCGATAGACGAACGGGCCATTTTTTATGGTTGCAAATTTAAAACGAATAAATATATCTCGCAACCCTTTTCGATTAATTTTTATTGATTTTTTTAAAATATTATTTCTGTAAAAAACAGAGTGTTCTCATTTCGTTGATTAATAGGCTTTAGCAAACAAAACCCTTTGTGATGACCGATTCCCACTAAATACACAAGATCCATTTTGTAGTTCAGAATCATAAGGAATACATCGAATAGTTGCTTTTGTAAGCTTTTTTATTTGATCTTCTGTTTCTGATGTCCCATCCCAATGTGCAGAAATAAACCCTCCTTTAGTCTTTAAAACCTCTTTAAACTCATCAAAATCATTTACTTCAGTAACATGATCATTCCTAAAGTCTTTAGCTTTTGTAAAGAGTGTTTCTTGAATTTCTTTAAGTAATTCAGGGATTAATGTTGCGAGTTCATCTTGAGGAACAAATGTTTTTGATAAGGTGTCTCTTCTAGCTAATTCAACCGATTTCTTATCTAAATCTTTGGGCCCAATAGCGATTCTCAGAGGCACTCCTTTTAACTCGTAATCATTAAATTTAAAACCAGGTTTAACATTATCACGATCATCAAATTTTACACTTACTCCAACCTGTTCTAATTCTTGTTTTATTCTATTTGCAACTACCGAAATTTCCGCCAATTGCTCCTCCCCCTTGTAAATAGGCACAATAACAACTTGTATTGGTGCTAAGTTTGGAGGTAAAACTAATCCATTATCGTCAGAATGAGTCATTATTAATGCTCCCATTAAACGAGTTGAAACTCCCCAAGAAGAGGCCCAAACATACTCTAAACCACCTTCTTTGGTTGCGTACTTCACATCAAATGCTTTTGCGAAATTCTGTCCTAGAAAATGTGAGGTTCCAGCCTGCAAAGCTTTACCGTCTTGCATTAATGCTTCAATGCAATACGTCTCCTCTGCTCCTGCAAAACGTTCACTTTCTGACTTTACCCCTTTTATAACAGGAATTGCCATGAAGTTCTCCGCAAAATTTGCATAAACATCATTAATTAAAAGTGTTTCTTCTAATGCTTCTTCCCTAGTTGCATGAGCCGTGTGACCTTCTTGCCATAAAAACTCAGCCGTTCTTAAAAATAAACGGGTGCGCATTTCCCAACGAACTACATTTGCCCATTGGTTTATTTTAATTGGTAAGTCTCTATAGGATTGAATCCAGTTTTTATAGGTATTCCATATGATTGCTTCACTGGTCGGACGAACTACAAGTTCTTCCTCAAGCTTAGCTTCAGGATCAACCATCAACTTTCCTTCTGCATCTGGATTGTTCTTAAGTCGATAATGAGTCACCACTGCACACTCTTTCGCAAAACCCTCAGCATTTTTTTCCTCTGCTTCAAAAAGACTCTTGGGAACAAAAAGAGGAAAATAAGCATTTTGATGACCTGTTTCCTTAAATTTTTTGTCCAACTCAGCTTGCATCTTTTCCCATATAGCAAAACCATAGGGTTTAATTACCATACATCCTCGTACTGCAGAGTTTTCAGCTAAATCAGCTTTATTCACTAATTCGTTATACCACTTAGAATAATCTTCCGAGCGTTTAGTTAGTTTTTTTGACATTTTTTATAATCGTGTTAAACTAGAAATTTCACTAGAGAATTAAAGTACAAAACTAATTATTTTAGTTCTGATTATGCTATTAATATCTGAATGTTATCCGAAATAAATTCCTTCCTATATTCAAGGACCTAGTATGTTTATAGAAAATATTGAAACATAACTTCAAGTATACTTTAACATTTTTTAATTAAAAGATTAAATCAATAGGAATTGAGTAGTGGGAATAGGGTGCTTTTTAAGCAATAATTTTTGTGGCACAGAATTTGAAATAAACATTAATATAAACAATTTCTAAAAGAAATTATTTTAAATTACTTTTGTATAACAACTAAAGCTAATCCTTATGAAAAATCATGTATCACTTTCTACTTTAAGAGTAACATTACTTCTTTCTATTGTATTGATTCTTCATTCGTGCGGTAGCTTTCAGCCGACATCGCAATACGCAACCGATGGGATATATGGGAGTGATCAAAATTCTGTAAAAGCCTCACCATCGGAAGTTGTTTCTAGTAATTCTGCAAACACTCAATTCATAGACCAGGATTCAAATCAATACAACTGGGATGATAATTTAGACGGATTGTATTTCACGGACACAAACAGTTATGTTGGAGGCGCATTAAACACCACTCAAGGAACTTTAGGTCAATGGGGAAGTAATCCGCAAAACACTAATATTTACTACTTAGGAAGCCCGGTTGACTATAATCTAGGGTATTTAAGATTTGATCCATATTTCAATAACGGCTTTATTTTTGGAAATTTTAACAGAGGATTCTTTGGTAATAATGCGAGTTTATATAACCCGTATCGATGGGGATTTTATAATCCACACTTCTCCTCTTTTCCATACGCGTACTTTAACCCATATTTTGGAAATTATTACGGATTTAATGGTTTTAATCGCTTCAATGGATTTAATCAGTTCAACAGAAACGGAAATAGAATCGTTAATAATCGTATCCTTCCTGTAAGAAGAGCTCAATCTAAATCTAGAAGAGGCAAAGACGAAACCAATAGCAATAATGTTAGAGGGACTAGAACTTCTGCAACATCTACAAGAAGAGGAAATATAAATTCTAGAAGCAATAAGGTTGATTTACCAACAGTTATCAGTTCTGGAAGAAATACTACAAATCCTGAGGCGAATAAGGAAGAACGTCTCCGCGAATATGCAAGAAGATATATAACTTCTAGACAAAGTAACAACGCTACGCCTCCTAGAGAAATACGTTCGAATCTCAACAGTAGAGCTAACACAAATGAATCGAACAAAAGAATTCGACCTAGCTCAAGCTCTTCTAGAAGTACAACTAGGAGTTCTGCACCTTCTTTTAACAGTTCAAGATCATCTAGTTCAAACTCTAGCTCAAGAAGTAGTAGTTCTTCTTCGAGATCGAGCTCAAGATCTGTTAGTTCAAATAGAAGGAATTAATTAATTTAAACATACTTAAGAATTTAATATGAATCATTTATATAGAGCCATAGTTTTGCTTTTTTTCACCACCTCTGTCAGCGGTCAAACCCTACAAGACGTTCTAAGATATAGCACTACAAATCAGAATGGAACTGCCCGTTACAACGCTATGGGAGGTGCTTTTGGAGCCCTTGGAGGGGATTTTGGAGCGATTGCAAACAACCCTGCAGCCAGTGCTGTTTTTGAAATAACTGAGTTTGGAATAACTGCAAGTTCCATTAAAAATATAAATAATACAGATTATTTGAACACTAATTATTTTACCGATAATCGTGATTTAGATTTTGATCAAATGGGGTTTGTTTTGGTATTGAAAAATACAGATGACAGCCCTTGGTCAAAAATAAGTTTTGCTTTTAATTTTCAAAAAACAGCAAACTTCAACAACAATTTTGAAGCCGAAGGTTATAATACAAATGGAATTGATGAATATTTTCTAAATAATGCTCAAGGTTTTGCTCTTGAAAATTTTCAATTGATGGATGATGAAAATGATTCCGATTTGTATGGATTTCTGGCGAGTGAATTCGGTTACAGTGCCCAGCAGGGATTTTTAGGGTATCAATCTTATGTGATTGAAGCTGATGAGGATACGCCGATTAACACTTCCTATTATAGCAATGTAGCCCAAGAAGCAGGTGGATTTTTTCATGAATATGTTACGAATAGAACTGGAGGAATAAAAAAATACACCTTTAATGCAGGTGCTGTGCTTAATAACAAACACCATTTTGGATTGAATATTAATTCACATAATTTAGAATATAGAGAATCTACCAACTTCTATGAAAGCAACTACTCTGATGATTCTAGTATCAGTGCTCTGAGGTTTAACAATGAGTTGTACACTTTTGGTAAAGGGGTTTCTTTTCAGTTAGGGGTTATTTCAAAATTAAACAACAATATACGTCTTGGATTAAGTTATGAAAGCCCAACTTTCTTTAGTTTATTAGAAGAAACTAGACAATTCATTGTTACTAATACAGACAGGAACATAACTATAGAACCGAATGTAATAAATGAGTATCCAGCATACAGATTCAATACACCTTCTAAATACAATGGTAGTATTGCATATGTTTTTGGAAAGAAAGGGCTTCTAAGTTTAGATTACACCCAAGTAAATTATGACAAATCAAAATTTAACGAGCCAAATGACACTTATTTGAATAATCAAAATTCACTAATTACCAGTAATTTAGACTCCTCTGGGATTTTAAAAATTGGAGGAGAATATCGTTTTGGAAATTATAGCATAAGAGGAGGTTTTATAGAAGAAGGAGCATCATTGAAAACATTTGACAACAGCCGAACTTCTAAGAGTATAGGCGCTGGAATTAATTTTGGAGGAAGTACATTAGATTTAAGTGTTGTAAGCAGTGAGCGAATAAACCAACAGCAGTTATTTTCAACTGGCTTAATAGACAAAATTGACTTAAAGAAAGAAGTTTTAACGATTGGATTAACCTATTCCTTAAAGTTCTAGATAAAACCTGTTGTCTAAATAACAAGTTGCCTTAAAAAATGTGGCATAAATGTTTATCTTTGCTTTACTTAAATAATCTATGAAAGTTAATAATTCCCTTGAAGAAAAGATCGACATCTATGGTGACGATCATGTTGGTAGTAGTGCAATAACTCCGTTAAGACCTGATGCTTTTGAACTTAGCAACCCTAAAAAAATCGAAATGATTGAAGAAAAGGTTGGTGAAATTCTAGAAATCTTAGGTATGGATTTGACAGATGACAGTATTAAAGGAACTCCAAAAAGAGTTGCTAAAATGTATGTCAACGAAATTTTTAGCGGACTTCATCCAGACAACAAACCAAAAGCATCGACTTTTAATAACAATTACAAATACGGGGAAATCCTTGTAGAAAAGAACATAACTGTTTACTCTACTTGCGAGCATCATTTACTTCCAATAGTGGGAAAAGCACATGTAGCCTATATTTCTAAAGGCACTGTTGTTGGTTTGTCTAAAATGAATAGAATCGTTCAATACTATTCTCAACGCCCACAGGTTCAAGAACGTTTAACGATACAAATTGTTGACGAATTGAAAAAAGTACTTGGTACTGAAGACGTAGCCTGTGTAATTGATGCTAAACATTTGTGTGTTAATTCAAGAGGAATAAAAGATATAAGCAGTAGCACAATCACTTCCGAATTTGGAGGAGCATTTAAAACTAAAGAAACAAAGCGCGAATTTTTGGATTATATCCAACTCGACACAGAATTCTAATGCAGCAACTTTCTGTATACAATTCCTTAAGTGGAAAAAAAGAAGTTTTTAAACCAATTACATCTAATTATGTTGGAATGTATGTTTGTGGACCTACTGTTTACAGCAACGTTCATTTAGGTAATTGCCGAACTTTTATGTCTTTTGATTTAATCTTTAGATACCTTAAGCACTTAGGTTATAAAGTAAGATACGTAAGGAACATAACAGACGCAGGTCACTTAGAAAATGATGCAGATGAAGGTGAAGATCGAATCGCAAAAAAAGCACGTTTAGAGTCTATTGAACCCATGGAAGTAGTTCAACGATATACAGTTGACTTCCATGAAACATTAGCCAAATTTAACAACCTCCCTCCGAGTATAGAGCCAACTGCTACTGGTCATATTATTGAACAAATAGAAATAATAAAGTCCATACTGGACAAAGGATTTGCTTACGAGATCAACGGTTCAGTATATTTTGATGTTCTGAAATACAATGAATCACATAACTACGGAAAACTCAGTGGTCGCAAAATAGAAGATCTAATTCACAACACTAGAAGTCTTGAGGGACAAACTGATAAAAAAAGTCCACAAGATTTTGCCTTATGGAAAAAAGCGGAACCAAAACACATCATGAGATGGCCATCGCCATGGAGTGATGGATTTCCAGGCTGGCACCTAGAGTGTACCGCAATGAGTACAAAATATCTCGGAAATCAATTTGATATTCATGGAGGTGGAATGGATCTTAAATTTCCACACCACGAATGTGAAATTGCTCAGGCAGAATCTATGACTAATGAAGCTCCAGTAAACTACTGGCTTCATGCCAACATGTTAACGCTTAATGGACAAAAAATGGCAAAGTCAACTGGCAATAATATTTTACCCGAAGAAATGTTTTCCGGTGAAAACGAAATTTTCAGTAAAGCTTTTTCTCCTGCTGTTGTTCGATTTTTCTTATTGCAAGCTCATTACAGAAGTATTGTAGATCTAAGTGAGGATGCACTTCTTGCTTCCGAAAAAGGATTTAATAGACTTCAAGAGGGAATTCAAACCCTAAAAAAAATAACTCCCTCTAACAAAACAGAAGGATTTGACTATGAACTTTGGGAAACCAAATGTTATGCTGCAATGAACGATGACTTTAACAGCCCAATACTCATAGCACAACTTTTTGATGCAATTAAATTTATAAATGCTGTTGGTAACGGAGCAGCTTCGTTATCTGCTGTAGATCAAGAGAAATTATTAGATACAATATTAATTTTTGTTGAAGAGGTAATGGGTATTACTCTTAATGAAAATGAAAATAAGTCTTCTATTACAGCAGCTTTAGAGGGTACAATTTCAATGTTAATTGATATCCGAAAAACTGCTCGAGACAATAAAGACTTTGCAACATCTGACAGAATACGGGATGAACTTCTAGCTCTTGGAGTTCAATTAAAAGACGGAAAAGACGGAACTGGCTTTAGTATTTAAAAGAAAGGCCATGAAAAGAATATTAATTCTACCCTTTGTTTTGTTGATAAAATTTTACCGGTCTTTTATATCTCCTTTTACTCCCGCAACTTGCCGTTATAGTCCCACCTGTTCTCAATATGGATTAGAAGCTTTTGAAAAACACGGCCTTTTCAAAGGGTTTTATTTAACTATTAAAAGAATTTTGAGTTGTCATCCTTGGAGTAAAGGCGGATTTGATCCGGTTCCATAAATTAATATTAAGTAATAAATTTTAGGTACTTTTAACCATCAAAATTAATAATATGTTTTTTTTAAAAATACATTGGGCGCCAACAGAAACTTTATTTAAAATTGGGTCTTTCGGGATACACTATTACAGCCTGATGTTTGTTATAGCGTTTTCATTTGGACTTTATCTCATGAAAAAAATATATGAAAAAGAAAAAGTGTCTACGGAATATGTAGAGCCTCTACTTTTTTATGTAGTGATTGCTACTTTGTTAGGAGCTCGTTTGGGGGAGGTCTTTTTTTACAATTGGGGGTACTATCAAAATCATGTTATAGAAATTTTATTACCTATAAAAGAACTTGATAATGGGGATTATAAATTTACAGGTTTCAGAGGATTAGCTAGTCATGGAGCCGCAATTGGGATTTTAATCGGTTTATACTTATATCAGAGAAAATACAACTACAAACCTCTGATATGGATATTAGATCGTTTGGTTATTCCTGTTAGTATAGGAGCAGCATTTGTTCGTGTAGGAAACTTTTTTAATTCAGAGATTGTAGGAAAATATACTGGAAATAACTTTGGAGTTGTGTTCGATAACAGAAGAGAAATAGCCCCAAGGCATCCGGCTCAATTGTATGAAGCTATTGGATATATCGCATTATTCTTTTTACTTAGATATTTGTATAAAAACAAAATTAACCGCCATAATGGTTATTTATTTGGTGTATTCTTTGCTGTGCTTTTCAGTGTTCGATTTTTGGTGGAATTTGTAAAAGTTAGTCAAGGAGGTTTTGAAATATTCGCTCCTATTCTTTCTACGGGTCAATGGTTGAGTATTCCTATGATTCTTTTTGGATTGTTCTTTGTGTTTAGAAAAACTGAATTAAAATAAAGGATTTTCCATGGATACACTCGAAAAACTACGTTTTCCTATTGGTAAATACGAATGGTCGACTGAACCACCATCTGAAGATAAAAAAATCAAACTTTTAGCGACCCTAAAAGAGATTCCTAACTTATTGAGAGAGGAAACTAAAGACTTAACTTTCGAGCAATTACAGACACCCTACCGAAAAGACGGATGGACAATAGCTCAAGTAGTTCATCATCTTGCAGATAGTCATACTCATGCCTACCTAAGATGTAAGCATGCATTACTCGAAAATACTCCAAGCATAAAAGATTATGCAGAAGTAGACTGGGCTAACTTAGAAGATGCTCGTGAGATAGACCTTTCCTCTAGTTTATTAATCCTTGAAGGGATTCATAACCGCTGGATTACATTTTTTAATTCTCTCACAGGAGAACAATTTAAACGTGAATATCTGCATCCAGAGCGTTCTAAAAAATATCCGATTTATGTTGTTATGGAGCTATATACTTGGCACAGCCTCCACCATCTAGAACATATTCGTGTCTTAAAAAATAAAAAAGGCTGGTAACCTTTAATTTTCTTTTATTGAATATTATTTTTAAAAGCGTTAGGAATATCATAAAAAAAAATCACGGCTTACACCGTGATTTTTTTTATTAAAACTTGAAATAAAGTTTTTTATTCCTCTGTCTTATCGTTTTGTGTGTCATACATTACAGGAGTTGCAATGAACACAGAACTATATGTACCAACAATAACTCCCACGATTAATGCAAACATAAACCCTCGGATAGACTCTCCTCCAAAGATGAAGATTGCAAGTAATACCAATAAGGTTGTTAAAGATGTATTTAACGTTCTACTAAGTGTACTGTTTAATGCAGAATTAACTGTAGTGTTTAATTTCCATTTTGGGTGGTCATTAGTAAATTCACGAATACGGTCAAATACAACAACTGTATCATTCAATGAATATCCTATTACAGTTAGTATTGCAGCAATAAATGCTTGATTAATTTCCATACTAAAAGGCATTATAGAATAAGTAAGAGAAAATATCCCTAATACAATTAATACATCATGGAATACAGCTGCTACTGCACCTAGAGAGAATTGCCATTTACGGAAACGCAATAGTATATATAAAAACACAACAATTAAAGACCCTATAACTGCTAAGTATGAATTCTTCTTGATATCATCTGCAATTGTTGGCCCTACTTTAATAGAAGACATAATACCAACTGTTTTATCTTCAGCGCCATTAACAAATTGATCATAAGTTATTCCAGCGGGTAAATAAGCTTGTAAACCTGCGTATAATTTTTCATAAATTTCTACGTCAACTTCTGAACCTTCTTCATCTACTTTAAACTTGGTTGTGATTTTCAATTGATTATCCTCACCAAAAGTTTTTGCTTCGATACTACCAAAAGCATCTGTAAGAACATTTTCTATTTCAGTAGGATTAACAATCTTATCAAATCGGACCGTATATGAACGTCCTCCAACAAAATCAACCCCTTGGTTTAAACCATTAATTGAAAGTGAAATAAGACTTGAAATGATTAAAATACCCGATACGATATAAGCTGTTTTCCTTTTTTCAAGAAAAGAAATACTCATGCTTTGGAAAAGTCCTTTTGTTGCAGAAGTAGCAAATGAAACTACCTTTCCTTTAACAGATCGACCGTCAATTAATAATCTTGTAATGAAAATTGCGGTAAATAAAGAAGTTGCAATACCAATTAATAAAGTAGTTGCGAAACCTTTAATTGGTCCCGTTCCAAACACAAATAAGATTAATGCTGTTAAACCTGTTGTAATGTTTGCATCTAAAATTGAAGATAAAGCGTTGTCAAAACCGTCAGCAACCGCTTTAAGTTGTCCTTTACCTTTCTTCAATTCTTCTCTAATTCTTTCAAAAATTAGTACGTTAGCATCAACAGATATACCTATTGTTAAAACAATCCCTGCAATTCCAGGAAGTGTTAATACAGCTCCAAGACCAGCAAGAATTCCGAAAATCAATAAAATATTCAATACCAATGCAACATCCGCATAAATACCCGATGATCCATAATAGAAAATCATCCAAAGTAAAACTATTAATAAAGCTATACCGAAAGAATATATTCCGCTTTGAATAGCTTCTTTCCCTAAAGACGGTCCTACAATCTCTGATTGAATAATATCAGCAGAAGCTGGTAATTTACCTGCACGTAAAACATTGGCTAAGTCGATTGCTTCGTTAATAGAAAAGTTTCCAGAAATTTCTGAACGACCTCCAGAGATAGCTCCTTTAGAAACTCCGGGAGCAGAATAAACAATGTTATCTAAAACGACAGCAATGTTACTACCCTCTCTTGAAGCTTTTCCTGTCATATTTTCCCAGATACGAGCTCCTTTAGTATCCATTTGCATAGAGACTGCAGGCTGACCTAATTGGTCGTAAGTATTGAATGCGTCAACAATTACACCCCCACTTAGAGGAGGAAGTCCTTCTCTATTTGATTTTAAAATATATAGATCTACAATTTCTGAGTTCTCTTGTTCAATTCCCCAAGCAAATTTAATATAACGATACTGTTGTGGTAATAATCTTCTAACCTCAGGAAGGTCTAAGTAACCCATAACAGTTTGCATATCCTTTTTGGCGAATTGAGCTAAAATTGGCCCTCCTTGATATCCGTAACCTTTAACAAGATCTAAAAGAGGATTACCAACTGCTACAGAAGCAGAATCTTTCGCTTCAACGTCTGCTAATAAATCATCAATTGCAGAGGATTCTGTTTCCTTTTTGTCGTTTTGAACTCCTTTTTCAATTAATAAATTATTTGCTGCATAAAGGAAGTTAGTAAACTGTTCATTTTTATACGTTTCCCAAAATTCTAATTGAGCTGTACTTTGTAATAATTTCTTAACACGTTCAACATCTCTAGCACCTGGAAGCTCAACTAAGATTCTTCCTGAAGTCCCAAGACGTTGGATGTTTGGTTGCGTCACACCAAATTTATCAATACGCTTTCTTAAAACTTCAAAGGCAGAAACAATAGATTCATCAATTTTACGACGAATAATAGGTTGAACTTGCTCATCGGTCATCTCAAAATTTATAACATCACTTAAAGTTCTGTTTGCGAAAATATCAGTATTAGCAAGGGTTACTTCACCCTTGATTGCATCAAAAGCAGTGAAAAAAGATTCAACATATGGAACATCTGTGCTCTTTTGAAGAATATCAGCATCGTCAAGAGCTTTATTGAACGTTGGATTTTTAGTGTAATCCGTTAATCCTTTTAAAATATCTTTTACTGAAATCTGAAGAATTACATTAATCCCTCCTTTCAAGTCAAGACCTTTGTTCAACTCTTTCCCTTTGGCATCATTGTATGAAGTAAATCCATAAAGAGGAAGATTTCCGATTGAATCTAGATAGTTAGTTTCGATTTGTTCTCTTAGCGTAACATAGTCCGCTTGATCTTCAGAAATTCTATTGATCGAGTATGAAGCAGCTTTATCTTCTTGCTCACTTGATATGAAAGTAAACGAAAGTTGATAGATACTTACGATTCCAAAAAGGATTCCAAAAACTTTTATTAGTCCGTTATTCTGCATTAGTTTGATTTTTAAGCGTGTTAAAGGCGAGCAAATATAAAATATAAGCCAAGATTTAACAACTTTATGGGATTGTTTTGTATAGAAAAAAACCGCCAAACAGGCGGTTTTTTATAATTTAGAGTGTTTTTTTACAAATTACTCGCTAAAGCGTCGTTCATGGCACGAACAGCTTGAGCACTTTTTTTGAATTTCTCTTGTTCAGATTCATCTAAATGAATGTCTAAAATTTCTTCTACTCCATTCTTACCTAGAATACAAGGAACTCCGATACAAATATCATTTTCTCCATATTCACCCTCTAATAGAACAGAACAAGGAATCATTCTTTTTTGATCATTAACGATACTATCAACTAAATAAGCTACAGAAGCCCCTGGCGCATACCAAGCAGAAGTTCCTAATAACTTAGTTAATGTTGCACCACCAACCATAGTAGCTGCAGCAACTTCCTCTAATTCTGAAGAAGACAAGTGTTGACTAACTGGAGTTCCATTATAACTAGCTAAACGCGTTAAAGGGATCATGGTTGTATCTCCATGTCCTCCAATAACCATCCCTTGAATATCGTTCGCAGGTTTGTCTAAAGCTTTTGATAAATAGGTTTTAAATCTTGAACTGTCAAGCGCACCACCCATACCAATTATTCTATTTTTTGGCAAACCAGTAGCTTTTAAAGCTAAATAAGTCATCGTATCCATTGGATTAGAAACAACAACGATGATTGTATCTGGAGAATGAGCCAATACACTTTCTGCAACAGATTTTACAATTCCAGCATTGATTCCAATTAATTCCTCACGAGTCATTCCTGGTTTTCTAGGGATCCCAGAAGTAATTACAACAACATCACTACCAGCTGTTTGACTGTAATCGTTTGTTACACCTGTTATTTTGGTATTGAAACCTAAAGTTGTTGCAGTTTGAGTAAGATCAAGTGCTTTACCTTCGGCAAAACCTTCTTTGATATCTAATAATACAACCTCACTCGCAATTCTTTTAATTGCAATGTATTCAGCACATGAAGATCCAACATTTCCGGCTCCTACTATGGTTACTTTCATAATCTAATTTAAATATTAATAAAATTTTATGACTCCCTCTCTTAGGCGTCTATATTTGCATAAATAGCGTTTTTCTCTATAAATTCTCTTCTCGGCGGAACTTCATCACCCATTAGCATTGAGAATACTCGATCTGCTTCTCCACCATTATCTATAGTTACTTGTCGTAATGTTCTAAATTCTGGATTCATTGTTGTATCCCACAATTGTTCTGCATTCATCTCTCCAAGACCTTTGTATCGCTGAACCGATGCTCCTTGTCCGAAAGACTCCATTAATGTTTCACGCTCTTGATCACTCCAAGCATATTGTTTTTTGGCTCCTTTTTTCACTAAGAATAAAGGTGGGGTTGCAATATATACATATCCAGACTCTACCAATTCACGCATATAACGGAAAAAGAAGGTCAAAATAAGAGTTGAAATGTGACTCCCATCTACATCGGCATCACACATGATGACTACTTTATGATAACGAAGTTTAGATAAATTCAAAGCTTTACTGTCTTCTTCTGTACCAATAGTAACTCCGAGAGCAGTATATATATTTCTAATTTCTTCGTTCTCAAAAACCTTGTGTTGCATGGCCTTTTCAACGTTTAAAATCTTACCTCGCAAGGGTAAAATAGCTTGGAAATTTCGATCTCGTCCTTGCTTGGCAGTTCCTCCTGCCGAATCTCCCTCGACTAAGAACACTTCACATGCTGTAGGATCTTGTTCGGAACAATCAGAAAGTTTACCCGGTAAGCCTCCTCCACTCATTACTGTTTTACGTTGAACCATTTCACGGGCTTTACGCGCAGCGTGGCGAGCTTGAGCAGCTAAAATTACTTTTTGAACGATTATCTTAGCATCGTTCGGATGCTCCTCCAAATAGTTTTCAAGCATCTCAGAGACCGCTTGTGAAACAGCTGAAGTAACTTCTCGGTTACCTAATTTTGTTTTAGTCTGTCCTTCGAATTGAGGTTCGCCAACTTTTACTGAAATGATGGCTGTTAATCCCTCGCGAAAGTCATCACCACTAATATCAAATTTTAATTTTTCTAACAATCCGGAACCATCAGCATACTTTTTCAAAGTTGAAGTCAATCCTCTTCTAAAACCAGCTAAATGTGTTCCTCCTTCGTGGGTATTGATATTGTTTACATAAGAATGTAAATTCTCTGAATAGGAGGTATTGTAAATCATTGCAACCTCAACAGGAATTCCATTTTTTTCACCTTCAATCGAAATTACTTCTTTTATGATTGATTCACGAGAAGAATCTAAGAAACGTATGAATTCTTTTAAACCTTCTTCCGAATTAAAAACATCTTTAATAAAAGCTCCTTTCTCATCTTTATTACGACGATCCTCTAGTATGATTGTGATCCCTTTATTCAAATATGAAAGCTCACGCATTCTATTTGCAAGGGTCTCATAATTGTATTCTAATACTTGTTGGAAAATCTCTGGATCAGGCTTAAAAGTAACTGAAGTTCCTCTTTTGTCGGCCGTACCTATTTCTTGTACAGGTGCTTGAGGCTTTCCTCTTTCGTAAACTTGCTCGTATATTTTACCTTCTAGATAAACTGTAGCTGTTAAAATTTCAGATAAAGCATTGACACAAGAAACTCCTACTCCGTGCAAACCACCAGAAACTTTATAAGAATCTTTATCGAATTTACCACCTGCTCCAATCTTAGTCATTACAACCTCAAGGGCAGAAACACCTTCTTTTTTGTGCATTCCAATAGGAATACCTCGACCATTATCTTCGGTTGTAACCGAATTATCTTCATTTATGGTCACTGATATTTGATTACAATGCCCAGCTAAAGCTTCATCAATGGAGTTATCGACTACCTCATAAACCAAATGATGTAAACCTCGAACACCGACATCTCCAATATACATTGAAGGTCGCATTCTAACGTGTTCCATTCCCTCTAAGGCCTGAATACTATCTGCTGAATATTGTTGTTTTTTTTCTTCTTCGCTCATTGCTTAAATTAATTAAGAATTTGAAAATTCTGAGTACTTCCAAATATACGAAAACAGCTTCTGTTTTGTTGGGTAAATACCATTCTAAACCATCGAAGTTATTAACATTTTATGAAAAAAATTGCTAGTGAAGTTACCTAAAAAAACCTCAAACAAATTGAGGTTTTAAAAAGTTTATAATTTGAATATTTAATAAGCGTCCTCGTGTACTTTAGCAACTGCTCGACCGCTTGGATCATTCATGTTTTTGAATGCTTCATCCCACTCTAAAGCAATTGGGGTACTACAAGCCACAGACGGCACAGAAGGCACACACAAAGCAGCTGTTTCGCTTGGGAAATGCTCTTCGAATATGGAGCGGTAATAAAACTCTTCTTTATTTTGGGGAGTTTGTACTGGGAATCTGTGATGGGCATTCTTAATTTGTTCATCTGACACATTTTGCTCGACAACTTCCTTAAGGGTATCGATCCAGTCGTACCCAACTCCATCTGAAAATTGCTCTTTTTGTCTCCATGCAACACTCTCCGGTAAATATTTTTCGAATGCCTTACGAATTACCCATTTCTCCATACGGTCTGAAGTAATCATTTTATCCGATGGATTAATGCGCATTGCTACATCCATAAATTCTTTATCTAAAAAAGGAACTCGACCTTCAATACCCCATGCAGCTAAAGACTTGTTAGCTCGCAAACAGTCGTACTGGTGAAGTTTATCTAATTTACGTACTGTTTCTTCATGAAAATCTTTTGGTGTTGGAGCTTTATGAAAATATAAATAACCTCCAAATAATTCATCTGCACCTTCTCCAGAAAGAACCATTTTTATACCCAATGCCTTTATAGCTCTTGCCATAAGATACATTGGAGTGGAAGCTCTAATTGTTGTAATATCATATGTTTCTAAGTGATATACAACATCTCTTATCGCATCCAAGCCTTCTTGGATTGTGAATTTTATTTCGTGGTGTACTGTATCTATATGTTTAGCAACCTTAGCTGCTGCTGCTAGATCAGGAGAACCTTCTAATCCAACTGCAAAAGAGTGCAACTGGGGCCACCATGCGTCCTGATCTCCCTCAGACTCGATTCGTTTAGCCGCATACACTTTTGCTAATGCAGAAGTAACAGACGAATCTAGTCCCCCAGAAAGCAATACACCATAAGGAACATCACTCATTAACTGACGACGAACTGAAGAAGCCAAAGCGTCATGTAGATCCTCTATACTTGTTTGGTTATCTTTTACAGCATCATATTCCATCCAATCTCTAGAATACCACTGAACTGGAGCATCAGATCCGCTAACCAAATAATGACCAGGAGGAAATAATTCTATTTTAGAACACACTCCTTCCAGCGCTTTAAGTTCGGAAGCAACATAAAAAGTCCCGTTTTGATCCCATCCCATATATAAAGGAATTATTCCCATATGATCTCGGGCAATAAAATATTCATCCGTTAGAGTGTCATATAAAGCAAAACCAAAAATACCATTCATTTCATCTACGAAAGAAGGACCTTTTTCTTGGTAAAGTGCTAAAATAACTTCACAGTCAGATTCTGTTTGGAAATTATATTTCCCTTCAAACTGAGCACGTAACTCTTTGTGGTTATAAATTTCACCATTTGCCGCTAGAATATATCTTCCATCCTCACTAAAAAGAGGTTGATTTCCAGAGGTTGGATCTACAATTGCAAGACGCTCATGCGCCATAACAGCTTTTTCATTAGAGAAAATCCCACTCCAGTCTGGACCACGATGTCTTATGTTTTTAGACATCCCGAGTACTTGAGGACGTAATTCACTTGATGATTGCTTTAATTCAAAGGCACAAACTATACCACACATAATTATTAATTTTAACCAAATGTACTCCTAAATTAACTTAATTAAATCGGAAAAAGACTTTTAGTTAATAAAATTAATATAAATACATTATTTTAAATAAAAAATAAAGTTGTAGGTTTAAAAATACCCCGATTTCAAAAAAAAATCAACAGACGATTTATTTAGGAGCTCTATAGACCATATCTCCGTTTAAGATTGTAGCTAAAACTTCAACATCCGTGATTTCATTAACATCAATTTTCATGATGTCTTTTTTAAGAATAACTAGATCTGCTACTTTTCCTATTTCAATACTTCCTTTTATTTCTTCCTCAAAATTAGCATGAGCGGCCCAGATAGTCATTCCTTTGAGTGCTTCAGGTCTTGTTAAGGCATCTTCCATTTGAAAACCTCCTTCCGGAAGTTGATTTTCTGTAGTTCTAGCTACAGCAGCAAAAAATGTTTTTAAAGGACTTACATGCTCAACAGGGAAATCTGTCCCTAAAGCTACTTTTCCAGACCAATCTAATAAACTCTTGTATGCATAAGCACCTTGAATTCGTTCTTTACCCAAACGTTCATCAGCCCAAAACATATCGCTAGTTGCATGCGTAGGTTGAATAGAGGGGATTATTTTACTCTCAAAAAACTGCCTGTCTTCTTTAGTAACCACCTGAGCGTGTTCTATTCTCCATCGCGGATCTTCATCCGTTGCTAGTGCCTTTTTGTATGCTTTTAAAACTTCATAGTTAGCCGCATCCCCAATTGCATGGGTATTCATTTGAAATCCATTTTTAGCTAAAACATCGGCTAAGGAAATAATTTCATCAACTGGAGTTACATAGGAACCACGATTTCCATGGTCATCCGAATAATCTTCTTTCAATGCTGCACCTCTACTACCTAGAGCACCATCAGCATATACTTTAACAGAACGAATATTCAAACGTTCGGTTTGAACCTTACCCTTCATTAAATAATACTCCAGATTCTGAGGAGTATTACTGATCATTCCATACACTCTAATATTTAAAATATTTTCTTCGTGTAAGCGCTCAATCAATTCAAGTTGTTCTTTATCTAATCCTGCATCATCTACTGTAGTTAAACCGTTTTGGAAACATATTTCTTGAGCAGCTAACAAAGCTTTCTCCTGTTGTTTGACCGTTGGTTTTGGCAAAGCAGCATACACAGGATCCATTGCATTATCGATTAAAACACCCGTTAAAGCACCCTTAACTCGAACCACAACGCCTCCTTCAATTTCAGTTTTATCATCGATTCCAGCTAAATCAAGTACCTTTTGATTTACCAAAAGCGCATGTCCGTCAACCCTTTTAATTGCAATCAGCTCTGTAGGGAATTTTTGATCTAAAATTTCTTTTGTTGGATATTCTTTTACCTCCCAAGTATTCTGATCCCAACCCTGTCCTAAAACCGGAACTCCAGGATGAGCTGCTATATATTCACTTATTTTTTCTACTACTTCATCAAAGCTTTTGGTTCCACTTAAGTCTAATTGTTTTTGTAATAAACCAAAATTATAAAAATGACAATGTGCATCTATAAATCCAGGATAGACAGGAAAACCATTTAAATCAACTACACTTTTAGCATCGTACAAATCTAGAAGATCCTCCCCCCCTACAGCAATAAATTTTCCGTTTTTTACAACCAATGCAGTTACTTTATCAAATTCTTTATTAACAGTATAAATGTCTGCGTTATGGATAATTAAATCAGCATCATTAGAGGTACATCCAATCAAAAAGAGGAAACAAAAACTTAAAAGGGTAGCTTTTTTCATTTAAATAGTTATTAAGAAAACAAATTTAAGCTAAAACAATATTAAGAGAAATAAGAAGGTTTATAAAGTTTAAAACAAAACTTTTAATTCAACATTTAATGCATTTGATATTTTAAACAAGGTCTTGATGGTCGGATTTGTTCTTCCGGCTTCTATTCTCTGAAGCGCACTCTCCTCCATATTTGCTTTGGATGCCAATACAGATCGAGTAATTTTAAACCTCTTACGAAGTAAACGAATTTGTTTACCTACTATTTTTTGAGGCATATCGTCATCATAATTATACACAGTGAATCAATTACATTGCCAATATATATTAAAGTTTATATAATGTGCACAACATTTTTGTTTATTAAATCTTATATCCAATTAATTTTTGGAAAAAAATTTAATAAACTACTGTTTAAGTATTTGTGAATATAAAAGATTAAAAGTTTAAATCGAAATTATATCGAATACCTGTCAAGAATCGTGCACCGTAAACCTTGTATCGTGCCCAATGAAAATTTGGAGCATTTAAAAGATTGTCTCCTTTTAAATAAAAATCCCATCGATCATTTAACTGATAACTTATTTTAACTTCTACATCGTAAAACGAAGGAAGATCTTCTACGAGAAATGGCGCATCTTCTGGGGTCTGAACAAGAAAACGATCTCTGTAAGAGTTTTTACGTTCTCCTAGGTATATAACATTTGTTTGTAAAAAGATCTTATTAAACATTTTAATGTTTGCATTAAAATCAAACTGTAATTCAGGCATATTCCATGCCTCACTGCCGTCTGCAACGGTATAATCTCTCCAATGAGCTCTAAACGCTAGGGAGCCACCATTTTTAAAAGCAGCTAAAACAGATGCATCAAAACCAATTTGTTCAATCTCTTTGTAAATAACCTCAAATGAATTGGCGTATCGAAAAGACACAAGATCATCGTTTGTGTTATCGTATCCGAAACTTCTAAAAACGGGAGCATTATTTGCCTTCTGGTAAAATGCATTCATCTTGAATTCCCATCCAGAAACTAATTTTGTTCGTGTTCCAATCTCTAGATTATAAGGGATTTCAGTATTCTTTATAGTTAAAGCAGGAGCAACAAAAGGATTTCTATCAGAAAAAGATCTAAAGCTATTTTGATTTATAGCTCCGGATAACTTTATAAAAGGAGTGAAATTACCTTTTTTAGGTTTGTAGGAAACATCTAGAAAAGGCAAAAAAAATAGATTATTATCTTCGAAATCATCACCAAAACCAAACACACCCACAGCACCAACCTTGTATTTAAAACGGTTTGCTCCAGAACTAACTGTTAAAGCTAAATTTGAAACTCCTGAAGTAAAAGAACTGGCCTCATTCGTGTAAAAATCTGCTTTGAATTTGTTATTGATATAGTCCACACTTGGTTCTGCATTTATAGCAATAGGACCTAGCATGAGTTGGAATTTTGATTTCAGTTTAAGCTGAAGTTCATTTGTACTGTATCGATCGGTTGTAAGGTGGGTTATCAAAGATGCCTCCCGAAGAATAGTACTGTGCCATTGCCAGTCGGACTGCATCGAAAGATAATTCAACTGCTGCTTTGGATCTATATTATTAAGGATTAAATCGTCAGTTATTGGTTCCCGCAGTCCATGAAAGTTAATACCATTGGATCTAAAGGAAATCTGCGACAAAGAAGCAATGGAATTTGTACCATGACTATATCCTAGATGAAGTAAGGTTGAATTTTGCTTAGTAGAAAGGATTGTTTTTGGTATATCTTTTAAAATTCCATTAAACTGAACCAACCAACTCAATTGCTGCCTCCGATCTAAGTTTATTTGTGCAGAATGATCCAGATTTAGAACATTAAACATACCAAATCCAGAACTTGCTGTTGCATTATACTTTGGACTTACTTTCTTTTTCTGAAGGACTTTTGCTGTTCCTTTGGACGGAATAAAAGTAGACACAACGGGTACTGAAAAAATTGAGTAATTAACATTTCTCTTTTCCTGGCCAATCGAATCGATTACCACTGGTTGATCCCTAATTTTAAATACTTCCGACAAACTAGGTGTATAGGACTTAATCACAGTAACCTCTTGGACCTCTATTTCTCGTTCTTCTTCTTGACCAAAAACAGTAAAGAAACTAAAAAGCAACCCCATTAAAAGGCTTACCTTGAAATGTGTTTTATTAGTTTTCATTTTCTGATTTTAATTTAATAGATGAATTATTTTTCGCTTCGATTGTTTTGATGTTTTCTAAATCAAGCGTTGCTTGTTTTATTATTTCTGGAAATTGAGTGAAATTAGTTAAAATAGACTCAAGAATATAAGAGGCTTGAAAGGCATCATCTAATTGATAAAAATTTTGAGACATTAATAAAAGACTTTTAGATGCCCATTCTGGATAATTCCCAAAATCTTGTGCTATCTTTTCAATTACTTCATTTGAGGCTGCGTATTCATGATTCATATGTTTCTCTTGAGCATCAAAAAAAAGAGCCTCTACTGCTAGTTCAGAATCGGGGGCATCTTCCAGAACTTGATATGCTTTTGCTGCTCGTGGTTTATCTTTGATTACAATAGATGAACGCGCCAATACTTTATATGCATCCCATTTTATTTTCTGTCCCAATTGCTTCAACTCAATTACTCTATCAGCATAAAATATTGCCTCTTTAAAATTCTCCTCTTCAAAATAAAGCTGCATTAAATTAAACAAAGCATAGCGTTTGTTTTCCTGAAATTGAGCAAGTTCATCTAATGTTTTCCAAAAAGGTAATGCTTTTATCTTTTGATTACCATTAACATATGATTGGGTTATTCGAACTAAAGACTGCTCCGTATACTCACTGACAGACTGATCTAGAACCGCCTGATAGCGTTCAACAGCTGATTCCCAATCTTCGTCTTGAAAGTATAATTCTGCCGATAAAAATTTAACCTGCAATTGATTTGCTCCTTGTGGATAGTTTTTTAAGTAACTAGAAAAAGCTTTTTGAGCCGAACTTTTCTTGTTCTCATTAAAAAGTCTTTCGGCTGATGTAAAAGAAGCACGTTCCAATTCATTATCTTCAAGTGTAACTCCTTTGAGCTGTTTTACCCAATCAGAAAAAACATCAACCTCAGCCAAGTCAATTGAAATCTCCTTAGCAGTTTTTAAGGCTTGCTGTGCAATTTCTTCGTTTGGATATTCTTGAACCAATTGCTTGAGCACCGTTAAAGCATCATTTAAAGACTCTGCATTATATAAAATCAATCCTTTATTGAGTAAAGAACGGGAACGGTAGGGACTTTTTGGATAATCAGCAGCAAGTTTGTTGTAAGCATCAATTGCACTTGAATCGCTCTTCTCTCTTGTATATGCAAGTCCCAATTCGAAATAAACATCATCTAATAAAGAAGACTTTGGATAGTCGTTTACAATTTGAATTAATGATTCTATTTTCTTTAAGTTTCGATCTACAAAACCATAACTCAGTGCTTTTTGATAAAGTGCATAGACTCCTTTGCTGAAATCAAGTTGGATTGATTTTTCATAAGCTTCCATCGCCGGCCAATACTTTCCTAATACAAAGTGACTGTCCCCAAGTCTAAGTAAAGCATCTCTTTGGTAGGAACTTGAAATGTTTTTTTGATTAAAATACTGCTCAAATAAAACCTTAGAGGCTTCATAGTTTTTTAGTTTAAAATTGGCATATCCCAAATGATAAGACAAGTGTTCAAAACCAGAAACTTTTGAAGCAAATGGGTGTTTTTCAAATTCACTTAAACCAGCAATCACTGCACTGTAATCATTCAATTCATAAGCAGCTTGAGCCTTCCAAAACAAGCAGTTCGCTGCAATATTTCGGTCTTTCTTTGATTTTAATGATTCATTAAAATATTCAATCGAATCTTCAAACAAACCACTTTTATATAAAGCAATCGCCTTTAAATAATTAACCTTTTGCAAAGCGGTACTGTACTGACTCCCTGACTTTTTCTTTAAAATCTTTAAAGCAGCATTGTAATTTCTAGAATTAACATAAGAATCAATTAATAATTGTTCTATTTCTTCGACTGCTTCGTTCTTAGGATACTGGTCTATAAAAGAAGCTAAAAGTAAAGAAGTGTTCTGATAAGCATTCCCAATCTCATAACTCAATCGAGCATAGTTTAACAGAGCATCTTCAGAAATCAAGGAATCGAAATTCATCGAAGACGCTCTCTTAAAAGCATTTAATGCTTGCGTCTTTTTATTCGTTTTTAAATAACAATCTGCAAGATGATAATAAGCATTCTGAGCAACTGCGTTGTTGCTAGATATGATTTTATTAAACTGATTAATCGCATTGTCATACTCGCCAAGCCTATAGTAAGTGTATCCTAGTTGATAAAAATCTGTATTGGACCATTTCCCCTTCTTACCTTCATAAACTTCTAAATAAGGAAGCGCAGAATTATAATCGTTTAAATTAAAATAACTTTCACCTATTATCTTAGAAAGTTCTGAGGTCTGATTCTCATTTGCGGTTTTTAGACTTTCTCTAGCTAATGCAATTGCTTTTTCGAATCTACCCAATTTAAAATTCATATCTGCCTGAAAATAACCAACCGTTGTTTCGTCTTGAGCAGCAGAAACTTTATTGAAATTTTCTGCAGCAGCATCAAAATCATCTAACTGATATGCAATATAACCGAGATAATAACTAGCATCTGCTTGATATGCAGGAACATCTTCTACTTTTTCGAAATATTCAGCGGCTTGTTTAAAGCGCTTTGAAGCAAACAAAGCATATCCTTTATTAAAAAAATAGGTGTTTCTTCTAGAAGAGGTTACATCCGTTGCCTTAATTTTATTAAACCATTTTAACGCATAATTATACTTCCCATTTTGGAAATAATAACTCGCCAAATCGTAATAAGCAGTTTCTGTAAGATAACTTGTAGGATTATCTATCATAAAAGCAGCTAACTTCTTTTCTGCCCCTTGCTTATTGAGCTTTAAATCTGTTGATATTTTATAAAAGTCTGCAACGGTAACTTCAGACTCAAGGGAAGGATAAAAATCAAATAAATTAAAATACTGGCTCGCTTGACTAAAGTTCTCAGAAGCATAAAAATAAGCAGCCTGTGTATGTGGAATTTTACTCGTGTTAATTTGTGACCAAGTAACTTTAAAAGAGCTTGTTATGAGCGAAAATGTTATAACAAAAATATAATTGGGATTGATTCTTGGCATAGATCAAAGTTAAACTTAAGTTCCTAAAATTAAAACGTTCTAATTCTCTATAAAGTATAAATTATTAACAATTAATTCCTAAAGCCCTAATTTGTTTCTATTTTTACATCTCTAGTAATAAAAAAAAATTTGTTTATAAATTGATTCATCAAAAACACCTATGAAACTTCCTTTAGTTCAATTCAAAAATGCTGCCATCATTCAAAATAAACAAACCATTTTAAATGATGTAAATATTGAAGTTCAGCAGGGGGATTTTGTTTTTTTAATAGGAAAAACTGGAACTGGAAAAAGTAGTTTAATTAAAACCCTATACGCAGATCTTCCGTTGCAACAGGGAACTGCTAAAATATCTGATTTCAACTTGAGTAAAATAAAACAGAAAGACATTCCTTTTCTGAGACGTAAACTTGGCGTGGTTTTCCAAGATTTTAAATTACTTCCTGATCGTTCCGTATTCGACAACTTATCTTTTGTTCTTAAAGCAACTGGATGGAGAGATAAAGAAGAAATTAAAGACCGGATAGAAGAAGTTCTTAGCTCACTAGGTTTGGAGGGGGTTTTAAAAAAATATTCCTTTGAGTTATCGGGTGGAGAACAACAGAGAGTTGCCATAGCACGTGCGTTACTCAATGACCCAGAACTTATTATTGCTGATGAGCCAACAGGTAATTTGGACCCACAAACAAGCCTAGAAATTATGGAAGTTTTTAGAAGTCTCCATCAAAAAGGAATGACCATAATCATGGCTACACACGATTATAATATGATTGTAAAGTTTCCAGGAAAAATATTACGCTGTGATGCAGGTAAGATTTACGAAGTAGTCCAAAAAAACGAAGCCTAAAGATTTCTCAATAGGCTTTTTAGCTATTTAAAACAAAGGGAGTATTAATTACCTGCCCTACGTTTTCTTTCATTTTCATCAAGATAAACCTTACGAAGTCTTAAACTCTTAGGAGTTACTTCTACATATTCATCTCCTTGAATGTATTCTAATGCTTCCTCCAAAGAAAACTTAATTGGCGGTGCTAAACGAACTTTGTCGTCTGTTCCAGAGGAACGTACATTCGATAACTTCTTGGTTTTAGTTACATTAACAACCATATCATCAGCACGAGAATTTTCTCCAATAACTTGACCGGTATAAATTTCTTCGTTTGGAGCAACGAAGAATTTACCACGTTCTTGAAGCTTATCTAGTGAATAAGGAATTGCATTTCCTTTTTCCATTGAAATAAGAGATCCATTGTTACGTCCAGGAATTTCTCCTTTAAACGGCTGAAATTCTTTGAACCTATGATTCATTATCGCCTCTCCAGCAGTAGCTGTAAGCAGTTGATTTCTGAGTCCAATAATCCCTCTAGAAGGCATTAAAAACTCACACACCATACGTTCTCCTTTTGGAGTCATGCTTAGCATTTCTCCTTTTCTTAGGGTCACCATTTCAATTGCTTTACCCGAAACATTTTCAGGAAGATCAATCGTAAGTTCTTCAATTGGTTCATGCTTCTTACCCTCTATTTCTTTGATGATAACTTGCGGCTGACCGATTTGAAGCTCATAACCCTCTCTTCTCATTGTTTCAATCAACACAGATAAGTGAAGAACTCCTCTTCCAAACACCAAAAATTTATCTGCAGAATCTGTACTTTCCAGGCGCATTGCGAGGTTTCTTTCTAATTCTTTTTCTAAACGATCTTTAATGTGTCTTGAGGTTACAAATTTTCCATCTTTTCCAAAAAATGGAGAATCGTTAATCGTAAACATCATACTCATTGTAGGCTCGTCAATTGCAATAGTAGGAAGTGCTTCTGGCTCGAGAGCATCTGCAACCGTATCACCAATTTCAAAATCCTCTAATCCAATGATTGCACAAATATCCCCTGCTTGAACTTCTTCAACCTGCTTTCTTCCCAACCCATCGAATAAATTAAGTTCTTTGATACGTGATTTTGTTATTGTACCTTCTCTATTTACGAGACTAACAGGCATATTAGCCGTTAATATTCCTCTTTGTAAACGACCAATTGCAATACGTCCTGTATAGGCCGAAAAGTCTAATGAAGTAATTAAAAGCTGTGGAGTTCCTTCTTCTATTTTTGGAGCGGGAACGTGTTCTAAAACCATATCCAAAAGAGGCTCAACATTTTCAGTTTGAACATTCCAATCTTCACTCATCCAATTGTTCTTTGCTGAACCATAAACTGTAGGGAAATCTAACTGCCATTCTTCTGCTCCTAATTCGAACATTAAATCAAAAACAGATTCATGAACTTCCTCTGGAGTACAGTTTTCTTTATCTACTTTATTAACTACTACAATTGGTTTTAACTTTAGATCAATTGCTTTTTGAAGTACAAAACGCGTTTGAGGCATCGGTCCTTCGAACGCATCAACCAATAGCAAAACACCATCAGCCATATTCAATACACGCTCAACCTCGCCGCCAAAATCGGCGTGACCAGGGGTATCGATAATATTAATTTTAGTGTCTTTATACATCACAGAAATGTTTTTAGAAAGAATGGTAATCCCACGTTCTCTTTCTAAATCATTATTATCCAGAATTAAATCCCCGGTATTTTGATTGGTTCTGAAAAGCTCGCAATGGTGCATAATCTTATCTACCAAGGTAGTTTTACCGTGGTCTACGTGCGCAATAATTGCAATGTTTTTAATTTTGGACATCTGTATTTGTTTTTTTAATCGCGCAAATATAACTTTATATATCCAGCTTTCTGCTAAAAGTTTAAGGTTTCGAATAACTTGGGTATTCAACTTAAAACTTTACTTTTGCAAAAAACATTTTATGGACTTTTCAAAACTGCCAAATATAAACCATCCTAAAAGTGACCAATTCTTTCTATTAGCCGGACCCTGCGCTATTGAAGGGGAAGAAATGGCATTTGAAATTGCGGAAAAAGTATTGGAAATTACAGATCGTTTGAACATTCCTTTTATTTTTAAAGGGAGTTTTAAAAAGGCCAATAGAAGCAGAATTGACAGTTTTACAGGAATAGGTAATGAAACTGCACTTGAAATTCTTCAGAAAATCGGAAAAACATTCAATATTCCGACTGTAACCGACATTCATGAAGTTGCAGATGCACAAAAAGCAGCTGCTTATGTCGATGTTTTACAAATCCCTGCATTCTTGGTTCGCCAGACGGATCTTGTTGTTGCTGCTGCAAAAACAGGGAAGGTTGTGAATTTGAAAAAAGGTCAATTTATGAGTCCTGAGAGCATGCAATTTGCGGTTCAGAAAGTTAAAGATAGTGGAAATGAAGCTGCTTGGATTACAGATCGTGGAACTCAATTTGGATATACCGACTTGATCGTAGATTTTAGAGGGGTTCCTGCAATGCGTTCCCTTGCTCCTACTGTACTGGATGTTACACATTCTTTACAACAACCCAATCAAGCTTCTGGAGTAACCGGAGGAAGACCAGAACTTATTGAAACGATAGCTCGTGCTGGAATTGTAAACCACATGGATGGCTTATTCATTGAAACACATCCAAAACCTTCGATAGCGAAAAGTGACGGCGCAAACATGTTGTCATTGGATTTATTAGAAGGAATGTTGGGTAGACTAACAGAGATTCGAAAAACTATCAATCAGTTTTAAATAAAAGATATACTTTTACATTGCTTTTGAAAAAGCAATTTCTTTGAAATAATGGGGTCGACTGGTTTTGACAGCGAGATCAATCGAACAGTAAGCATGTCGAGCAATGAATAACAGCTCGTTAAACTTGTATTCAACCTTTAATAGGCGAAAATAACTACGCTCTAGCTGCATAATTAACCGAATCATAGTAAGTTAATGCCAAGTCTCAACTAGGTTGAGAAGCCGGATGTCTCTTGAAAGCCCTTGTTGACGGCGTTCAAACCAGAGGCACCATAAAGGTCAACATCGAAATTTGGAGGTTCCGGTCAAATTTTTCAATAAAGGAACTAAGGAATGTGTGGGCGGTTTCCAGTCAGTACATTTTCGAAAACTAAATGAAAACTAAACATGTAGAAAGCTCTTCTATTGCTTGTATGGACGAGGGTTCGATTCCCTCCGACTCCACAATTTACCCACAAACACTGAGGATTTAGTCCATTAATTTGGCACTATCCTCGGTGTTTTTTCTTCCTATCAAACAACTCCCAAACTAAGTGTCTACAGATCATTAGACTTAATTTAATGAGTTCTTTAATAGATTCTGTAGGGTGTTCCATAGATCATTTACCACATCCTGCTCGGGTTGCTTGATAAAACTGTTCTTCAATTATAATGCTCATAAATTATTCAAGTGTAATTCATTAAAATTAACCAAACTCAAAAAATCATCGTACTTTTAAACAAATTAATTATCCGCTGAGGATTACGAATGTCAAAATTACCCGAAGAATATAAATTTTTAGACCTATCCGATTACGGTCGCTCTCCAGGATCATGGATAGCCAGTAAACTTCAAAACACAGCTTTTACTCCCATTCATGTAACTACCATGTTTATCATTGCTGGATTAATCGCAATTGGATTTATGTTGAATGGATACTTAATTACCGCTGCTTTTTTTATAATATTAAAATCTATTATAGACGCAGCAGACGGGGAATTATCAAGACTTAAAAAAACACCATCGTATGTTGGACGTTATTATGACTCGATTGCAGACTTACTTCTTAATTTTTGTTTCCTATTAACACTTTGGTACATCACCGAGATTTCTTTTCTACATATGATTCTTGCATTTTTAGGAATTCAACTTCAAGGAACCCTTTACAATTATTACTATGTGATTTTACGAAATTCAGTACAAGGGGATTCAACCAGTCGGATTTTTGAAAATTCTAAACCAAAAGCCCTAAAAGGAGAAAGTCAGTCTAAAGTAGATTTATTTTACAATATCTATAATGTCCTATACATCTGTTTTGATAAAGTCATGTATTATATGGACCGTAATGCAAGCTCTAGCAAGCCATTCCCAAAGTGGTTTATGACACTAATATCCTTGTATGGTCTTGGCTTTCAACTCCTTATTATGTCGATTATGTTGACACTAAATCTCACTTACTTCATCATCCCTTTTTTTATTGGATATTCAGCTCTAATTATTGTTTTTGTGATTATTAGGAAGTTGATTCTTTAACCCTAAGATCGATATTTACAAAAAGTGTTTATCAATCCTCAATGCATTGATAATTAATGTACCGTAAAATTTACATCACCTCCAACTCTATTATTTTTAAACTCAAAATAGAGGTCAAATACATTTAAAAGTTGAAGATCAAGAGAGATTTATTTAACACATATTTGTAAATATTTTAGAAAAAATTGGGAAGATTCGAAAGCATCCTTTAAATTGAAGAGCCTTTTGAAACCACTATTAAAGTGTGGAATGGATCAGAATTAGAAATTCTACCTTTCATACCAAGTGAAAATTATATACGCTTAAACCAACTTTAGGTCCTTTTTTTAAAAAATCAGATGGGACTTTTTTTAAAATTATGTGGCTATATAAAATCGATTAGCATGATTAAACTAAAACAAACCATTATGAGTAATTCAGAAAAAAATGCCTTATTTGATTTTAAATTTTATGATTGGGAAAAAAAATTAAAAGACAAACCATTTCTTCGCCAACCTTTTGGTGACAACTGGGAGGAGTATAGCTGGGGAGAGGTTGGACAATATGCACGTAAACTTGCTACTGGTTTACGTTCCTTGGGTTTAAGAGAAAATGCACATATTGGTTTAATATCTAAAAACTGTCGGGAATGGATTATTGCTGATTTAGCAATTATGATGGCTGGGTATATAAGTGTACCTTTCTTTCCTACGCTTAATTCTAAAGAAATAAACACCCTACTCACCTTTGGAGATGTAGACCTTTTATTTGTAGGTAAAGTAGAACATTGGGACGAACAAAAAGAAGGGGTCCCTAAGGGGCTTCCTATGATAGCGTTCCCTTCTTACAGCAATCACTCCAAAATTACGGAGGGTCATCAATGGCATGATTTTATAAATAAATTTGAACCACTAAAGGATCCACACATCCCTAAATTATCTGACACTTGGACTATCATATTCACCTCGGGTACTACGGGTACTCCAAAAGGAGTTGTTTTAGATTATTTAGCAAATAAAAAAACAGAAGCTTTGACTCTTGAGTCCAACCCTATGAAAATCGATTTTAGTGGTAATAATGATTTCTTCTCCTACCTCCCGTTAAATCATATTGCTGAGAGAATTGTGGTTGAATTTGCTTCATTCCGATTCGGAGGAACCATTTCGTTTACAGAAGGCCTAGAGTTTTTTGCCAAAAATCTGTGTGAAGTTCAGCCGACAGTCTTTTTTGCTGTCCCTCGAATATGGACGAAATTCCAAATGGGGATTCTTTCAAAAATTCCACAAAAAAAATTAACTACCCTACTCCGGATTCCAATACTCTCTGGAATACTAAAAAGAAAATTCAAAAAAACTCTTGGATTATCGCGAGCAAGAGCGATTATATCAGGGGCAGCACCAATGCTAGAAATACAAAGGACTTGGTTTAGAGAAATTGGAATTCCAATTACTAATGGATACGGAATGACCGAAAATAGTGCTATTACCTCTCAATTAGATTCTAAAATTATTGACCGTCCAGGGTCTGTTGGACTCGCTCAGCCTGAAGTTGATATCAAAATTGATCATGAAACTTCAGAAATTCTTATGCGTGGACCTTTTGTAATGAAAGGTTATTATAAACAACCAGAATTAACTGCAGAAGTTCTGAAAGAGGGTTGGTTACATACAGGTGATCAAGGATATTTAGATGATGATGGATTCTTATACATTACCGGACGTGTTAAAGATATGTTTAAAACCTCTAAAGGGAAATACATTGAACCTCTTGTCCTAGAGAGTTACTTTGCAGATATAGTTGATTTTGAACAAATTTGCGTTGCAGGTTTGGGTCTACCGCAACCTATTTTATTGGCTGTTCTGTCGGATATTGGAAAAGCAAAATCTAAAGAAGAGCTTACTTTATTTTTAGAAAAACGTTTAGAACAAGAAAATGATAATCTGGATGGGTACAAGAAGATTTCGACTATTATTATAGTAAAAGAAGAATGGAATGTAGAGAATGGACTTACAACTCCTACCCTTAAGATCAAAAGAAATAATGTTGCTAAAAAATATAAAGAAAATTATACTGGATGGTTCCACGACAGCGCAACAGTACTCTTTGAATCCTAATATATTAAACAAAAAATCTTTAAAACATACTATTTAAAGAAAAACAATCAAAAAGTAAAAGTTGCCCCAACAAATAACATATCTATGGGTAAACCGATTTTCCTTACAATAATAAAGTGCTTTTATTTCATTAAATCCGTAGGTTACTATAAATTCAGTCTTCTGAAGTACTTTAACATTATAAAAATCGAGTTCTTTATTAGAAAAATTAAATGGTGCATTTATTATTAAAACAATTATAACTTTATTTCAATTTCCTGTAAAATATCTCTAGAAGAATTTCCGACATTTATAATGTAACTACCCTGTTCAAGAGTCCATTGTTCAATAGATTCGTTCCAGTATCTTAAGTCTTTAATCGCAATAGAAATAACAATATCTTCTTTCTCATTGACTTCTAAAAGTTTTGTTTTAGCAAATCCTTTTAACTCTCTTATTGGTCTATCAATAGAAGAATTTTTCTTCTGGGTATAAACCTGAATTACTTCTTTTCCTGGAACACCCCCTGTATTTATGACAGAAGTAGAAACTTTTATAGAATCATTTTCAACCAATACTTTACCATTTTCAAATTGAAAATTAGTATAACTTAATCCATATCCAAAAGGGTAAGAAACATCAAAAGACCTTTTGTCAAAATGTCGATAACCTATATAAACACCTTCCTCATAGTATGTGTAGTCTTCATCTCTAATTTTGTCTTCTTCTGATCGTTCCTCTGGCGGAAACATCATACCGAAAAACATATCTTGAAGCTCAATTTCAATTCTATTATCTGGGAAATTTGCGTCTGATGCATGATCGGAAAGTTTATTTGGAAAAGTCATAGGTAATTTCCCACTGGGATTTATTTTACCACTTAACACATCTGTAATTGCATTACCACCCTCTTGACCTCCCTGCCAAGATAAAAGTATAGCATCAGGATAGGATTTCCAGCTTTTTGTTTCAATAACCCCACCAATGTTAAGTACAATTATCACTTTTTTATTTACAGAATTAAACACTTCAGAAATCAAAGATATCCTTTGTAACTCTTCTTGAGTTAGCAAAAAACCTCCCTCGAAATAACGGTCTGTAAATTCACCGGAATTCCTGCTCAAAGTAAAAAGCCCTATATCTGCAGTTTTAACAATTTCTTGTAATTGCTTTTTTGTATAATTTATTTCTGGGGGTGAATAATCTGTAAATATTGATTCCATTCCTACAGGCCTTATAAAGCTTTCAAGATTGTTTTTTTTATGTTCTTTAAAAATTTCTGAAGCTGTTTTGTTTATCTTATATCCTGCATTAATTAAACCTTCTTCAATTGAAACTGTATAAGCTTCATTAACATCACCTGATCCTGTACCACCAGAAATTAAATCATAAGAAGGAACTCCTAATAAAGCTATATTTTGTTTGTCTGACAAGGGTAAAGCCATATCGTTTTTAAGTAGTACTATTCCTTCAGAAGCGCCATATCTTGCTAACTCAGCATGATTTTTAAGATCGGGGTTATTAGATCTTTTATAACTCTGCATTTTTTTAGATTTAAAAATCACTGTTAGAATTCGACTAGCAGCAAGATTAATACTATATTTATCTAACAACCCCGAAGCGTGAGCACTAATCAATTCTTCCCATTGAATTTTTGTTCCAGGTTCTATTAGATCATTACCCGACATAATTTGCTTCGCCGGATTTTCGCCTCCAAACCAATCGGTCATGACCATACCCTGAAAACGCCAATCTTCTCGAAGAATATCATGAAGTAATTTTTTACTCTCCGAAGTATAGGTTCCTCCTATCTTATTGTAAGATGACATTACAGCCCATGGCTGAGATCGTTTTATAATGTACTCAAACCCTTTCAAATAAATCTCTCTTAGAGCTCTTTCAGAAACAATTACATCATTAAATTTCCTATTAGTTTCTTGATTATTTGCAACAAAATGTTTCAAAGTGGCACCAACTCCGTTACTCTCTATTCCGTTAATAAAAGCTGCTCCAATATAACCCGAGAGCAAAGGATCCTCGGAATAATATTCAAAGTTTCTTCCACACAGAGGATGGCGGTGTATATTAACACCGGGGCCTAAAATTAAATCTACACCATAATCAATTGCTTCTTCCCCCATAGCATCTCCTATTTGATAAAGTAAATTTTCATTCCATGTAGAAGCTAATTGCGTTGCAATTGGAAAAGCAGTACTGTAATATTTTCTATTTTCATCTTCTCTTTCAGGGTCTATTCTAAGTCCAGCTGGCCCATCAGATAAGTAAAGTGTAGGTAAACCTAAGCGTGGTGTCGCTACTATAGTACCTACAGCGCCCTTTACACCTTCCGGATTAGTTATACCTATAGCTGAGGAAATACCTGAACCCTTGAGTAAATGAATTTTTTCTTGAAGTGTCATTTGTGACAAAACATCTTCGACTCTAACATCAAGAGAAAGTCGGGTGTTTTCATAAGGGTCTAATTTTCCATTAGAATTTCTGTCAAGAAAAGTATAACCATCCTCTTCTAGTTTATTAAATTCTAATTTTTCGGGGTAATCATTTTCAAAAGTTAAAAAAGTAGAGTTGAAATAATTATAACTAATAAAAATAGTAAATAAAAAAGCAAGAAATATAAACCCTAAAACTTTTAATGTAAAACTGATTTTTTTCATGACTATAGTTTATCTAAAGTTATAAATTTAAAAAAACTAATAGCTAAACATTTAAATATAAGGACTTCTCTAATATAAAATCTCAAGTTCTTGCTGCTCTTGAACTTCAATTTTTCCGGGTCAACAGTTCGCATCATTTGAACAAACTCTGCCCGTTCTGAATCATTCCCAGGATAACTAGCAAAGGCATCAATCCAATAACCGTCTACTCCCATTTCGGCAAAACGTTTGATGTAACCTTCACAAAAATCCATCCAAGCTCTATGTTCATTGCCATCAAAATAAGTCGTTACATATTGATTCCAAGCTGCTGCTCCCCCAGAAGACGATCGTTCTGCTGGACTTAGACCGTTTAAATATAAAATCACTTTTTTATTTGCATTCTTAAACGTTCTAATCACTTCAATAATCACCTGTTCATTTTCTAAACTAGGAACAAACTCTTCGTCAATAATTGCATTCGCTGAACCTAAAACAGCAGCAACATTTTCGTTTGTACGCAACGTCCAAAAATGAGATTTAGCATTATTTGTAGCATTTGTAAGTACATGTCCAATGGTTGGATAACTAGCTAAAATTTCTTGGGCTCCAGCAACATAATCATACCCTCTTCCTCCTGCAGATTCTAGACCTACATAATCATCTAAGGTTTCTCCACCCCGAACATACAACCTCACCCCCCATCACCCTTGAAGCGGATATAAGGGCTCTATAGTTGGCAGATCAGACTTTGAATCCTTAGAACAGGAGGTTAGAGCTAAAAGGAAATATAAAATGATTTTTTTCAAAAAATAAAAATTTTAGTGTTGGAACTTTTCAAAGTTAAACTTAATTAAAAAAAATGAACACTCAGCCAATGCCCTAGTAATATAATTAAGATCCCTAAGACTCCTTGAATGAAAGTTCCAAAAGTATGATGTTTATAAGCAGTTTTTATGTCTAATCCACCCATTTGAGAAACAATCCAAAAGTAAGAATCATTTGCGTGGGAAACTGTCATTGAACCAACTCCAATAGATAAAATAACCCATATTTTTCCAATTTCGTAATCTAGCCCCAAAACTCCAAGCAAGGGAAAGGCAATGGAACTTGCCGTAATTATAGCAACAGTAGAAGACCCTTGAGAGGTTTTAAGTATTGCAGCAATTAAAAAAGGAATGAGTAAGCCCCAACCTGTATCGGTTAAACTCTGCTCAACAAATTCTGTTAAAGGAAGCTGCTGAATAATTAATCCTAAAGTACCTCCCATACCGGTAATTACAAGAATAGGAGCAGCGACTAAGATGCCTTTTTGAACCAAATCACTAATCTTGCCAGTACTTTTTTCTAATAACCTAAAAGAAAATAGCATCCCTATCCCTAATGCAAAAACTGGAGAACAAAGAGTTTTCAGTAGTTGATGAAGCCATTTTAGATTTGAGTAAAACTCTATGAACGAAATAAAAGTACCAAATGCCATCAGAACAATAGGAACAACAATCGGAGCTATTGATTTTTTAAAAGAGGGTAAATTCGATAATTCAGATTCTTCTTTTTTTATAGGAATTTTAGTTTCTTCGTAAGGTAATCGTTTCGCTAAAAAATAAGCATAAGAAGCGCCAATAATAATGAGAATGAAAGCTAAAATTCCACCGTAAACAATAAGTGAAAATAAATTTTCCAATTCTAAATTTGCAGCAGCTGCCAAAGGTCCGGGAGTTGGAGGAACCAATACATGAGGAGCAAACAATCCGGTAGATAATGCAACGGTAAGAGCTACCAAGGGTGTTTTTGTTCTTTTAGATAAAGATTTATTTAAGGAGGATAAAATCACAAAAGCTGAATCGCAAAAAACAGGAATTGAAACTAGGTATCCAATACAACTTACAGCATATGGTAAGGGTAAACGTTGCAATCCTTTTAGAAGAACAAGAGCTAGAGTTTGTGTTGCAAGAGAAACTTCTAAAATTACTCCGATAATAGTCCCGAAAATAATCAAGAGACCTATACTTTGAATAGTTTTTCCAAAGCCTTTTCCTAAAATAGAAGGCAATTCAGGTAATGGTATACCGGTTGCTATTGCTAAGAAAATACTTGAACTTAATAAAACTAAAAAAGGGTGTAGTTTAAATCGAGTCGTTCCAAATACGATCCAAATAATTGCAAGTGACAATGCGAGTAAAGAAAGGGTCATTATTAGTGTATGTTTTTATAAAAAGTAAAAACCCTACTTGCTGTTTTTTGCAATAAAGATTTGGTCTTTAATTTTGATTGCTCATGAGACATTGGACTGTTCTGAATATTAAACAATCCACTAAACCCTTCTTTATAAAGCGGCTCTAATGGATCTTCAATTATACCTGCTAAACCTACACAGGGCTTGTTGTACTTTTTGGCTAATCGAGCTACTCCTATTGGAACTTTACCTTTTAGAGACTGCTGATCGATTTTTCCTTCTGCTGTAAAAATCATGTCTGTTTTTCTAATCCTTTCTTCCAAATTAATCATCTTCGCTAGGAGATCAAATCCTGAACTCAACTCTGCTCTAAAAAAGCCATGCATTCCAGCTGCAGTACCTCCAGCTGCTCCCCCACCCGATAATTCATCTATACTATTCCCAAGTTCTTTTTTTATGATTTTTGCAAACTGAGTTAAACTTTCATCTAAAATCATCACATCTTCTTCAGAAGCTCCTTTTTGTGGTCCATAAACGCTGCTGGCACCTTCTGGTCCGAGTAGCATATTTTGAACATCACAGGCAACTACCCATTCAATATGATCTAAGCCCATTGGAAGAACAATGTTTTTTAGATTGATTAATGCTGCTCCCCCTTTTTTTAACTCTTCACCATTTGAATCAATTAATTTACCTCCCAGAGCTTGAAAAATTCCAGCACCCCCATCATTTGTTGCACTACCGCCAATCCCTAAAATGATTTTAGTACAACCATTATTTATAGCGTGATTTATCTGTAAACCTGTGCCAAAGGTAGATGTAAGAGAAGGATTAAGTTCCTCTTTTTTAAGAATAGTAATACCAGATGCTTGAGATAACTCGATCCACGCAGTAGTTTTATTATCAAATAAAAAATAATCAGCATTGATTTTTTTACCCAAAGGATTTACTGTATCACAAGAAACTCTTGAGCCTTTCGCATGATTATCTAAAACGGTAAGTGCACCTTCCCCTCCATCGGAAAAAGGAATACTTTTTATAACTACATTAGAATCAACAGACTCTATTCCTTTTGAAATAGCATCTGCCACATCAGTAGCTGAAAGACTTTCTTTAAAGGAATCAGGAACAATAAGTAGCTGCATAAAAACAAAAATAAGGATTCCTTTATAAAGGTAGAATTTTATAGAAGAAGTAAATACTTTATTTCCGAATAATTAAGAGACTTTTTAATGGTTCTTCGTTAAATTTGTAACATGAGCACACTTGCACAAATATCTGTATTGCCTCACCAACAAGAGGAGAAAGATTTAATTTTAAAATTAGCTCTACAAAAATCTAAAATCCAAGAAAAAAAGGTTCGTGAATGGAGAATTAGAAAAAGGTCAATTGATGCTCGTAGAGCCCCAGTAAAAATAAACCTACAAATTGAGATTTGGCAGAAAGAAGAAAAAAGAGAAACTGATTTTTCTTTCCGTCCAAAACAAGTTTCTGAAAATAAAAAAATTGCGATCATTGGCTTAGGTCCAGCAGGAATATACGCAGCGCTCAGAGCCATAGAAGGTGGCATGAAACCAATAGTTTTTGAACGAGGAAAAGACGTTCGTTCCAGAAGAAGAGATTTAGCGAAAATAACTAAAGAACAAACTGTTAATCCTGAATCCAATTATTGTTTTGGAGAAGGAGGAGCAGGAACCTATTCTGATGGAAAATTGTATACCCGATCTAAAAAAAGAGGAAATGTATTGAAAGCAATGGAATGGCTCGTTCATTTTGGAGCAGACGAAAATATTCTAGTAGATGCACATCCACATATAGGAACAAACAAACTCCCCAAAATAATCAGTTCAATGCGCGAGGCAATAATTAAAGCTGGTGGGGAAGTTCATTTCAATTCAAAACTGACTGATATTAAAATAAAAAACAGTCAAATCAATTCAATTGAAATCAATAATAAAAACTGGATTGAATTCGATAATATTGTCCTAGCAACTGGACATTCAGCTAGAGACATTTATTATCTTCTTCATAAGAAAAAAATTAAAATTGAAGCAAAGCCATTTGCAATAGGTGTTCGAATTGAACATCAACAAATATTAATAGACAGCATTCAATATCATGGAGACGATAATAATCCGTATTTACCCCCTGCTTCTTATAGCTTAGTCGAGCAGGTTGATGGGATGGGAGTATATTCATTTTGTATGTGCCCCGGAGGAATTATTGCTCCATGCGCTACAGAACCCAATGAAGTAGTGACAAACGGCTGGAGTCCTAGCAAACGGAATAACCCTTACTCAAATTCAGGAATTGTTGTAAGTGTTGAACCTAAAGACTTACCTAATTACAGAAAAGAGGATCCCTTTGTTAGTTTAAATTTCCAGAAATCTGTTGAACAAAAATGTTGGGAGGCAGCTGGAAAAACTCAAAAAGTACCCGCACAGCGAATGATGGATTTTATCTCTGGTGAAATTTCTAAAAACTTCCCAAAAACATCCTACCATCCGGGAGTAACTAGCGTAGACTTAAACACTGTTTTACCAAAAATGCTTTCTGAAAGATTAAAAAAAGCGTTTTTAGCTTTTGGAAAAAAAATGAAGGGTTACTACACTAACGAAGCTGTTATTCACGCGCCAGAATCGAGAACTTCTTCTACGGTCTTGATCCCTAGAGACCCTATATCACTTGCTCATCCCGACATCAACGGGCTTTACCCTTGTGGAGAAGGAGCTGGATATGCAGGGGGAATAATGTCTGCAGCAATTGACGGTATAAACTGTGTAGATGCAATATTGAATAAACAATCTGAATCGTAATACTTTATAATTTAAAATCAAAAACTTATATTCGTTACTAATAAAAAACACCCAAATGAATAGACATTTATCATACAGATCAGGGAATCCTGTTTTATCGAAAAGCACTTTTAACAGAGCATCTGATGCTTCTGAAAAAATGACAATTGAAGGAACCGTTAACAAAACTGCAATCAGTTTATTACTCATGGTCGGAACGGGTTATTTAACTTTTGAATCAATGAATCCAGTATTCATGATTTCTTGTGGGATCGGAGGTTTTATAATTGCATTGATTACGATTTTCAAAAAGGAATGGGCTCCAATAACAGTTCCTATTTATGCAATTCTGGAAGGGGGACTCCTTGGAGGAGTTTCATTTTTATACAATACCTTGTATGATGGTATCGTAACGAATGCAATCTATTTGACCGTTGGAATATTATTATCGTTACTAATGGCCTACAGATCTGGATTAATTAAACCAACAGAAAACTTTAAATTAGGTATTGCAGCTGCCACAGGTGGGATTGCCATTGTTTACTTAATTAATTTCATAATTAGTTTCTTTGGCCCAGGAATGGGAATAATGAATATTCAAAATGCTTCTTTAATGAGTATCGGATTTAGCCTTTTAGTTGTAGTTATTGCAGCGCTAAACTTAGTTCTTGACTTTGACTTTATCGAAGAAGGTGCTGAAAAAGGAGCTCCCAAATTCATGGAATGGTATGGTGCATTTGGACTTCTAGTTACTCTTATTTGGCTCTATCTAGAGATTCTTCGACTACTTGCTAAACTAAATTCTAGAAAATAAAATTTAAGAAATTAAAAAGCAGAACTCCGGAAAAAGTTCTGCTTTTGGTATTGTAAAGTGGTTTGGCACCATATTTACACTACAAATGTAATGAAAATTAAATGTAAACTTCTAAAAAAGATCCCGTACCTTTAATTTCAATTTCGCTTATTGCAGCTGGAATATAAACAGTCTGTCCAAAAGGGAAATTATATTCTTTGTTCTCGAAACAAATTTTGAGATTTCCTTTCACACACATCAAAACTATAAAAGACTCTAGGGTATCGTAACTTTTTTTTAAACTGTCATCTAGAGAAATATAGTTGGTAGAAAAAAAGGGAGTTTGGATAATCGAGTTTACTTCATTTAACTTTTTTGAATAAGAAGTTTTTATGTTTTTTCTGGGTTTAAAATCAAGAACATCAACAGCTAAATCAGTATGTAAATCTCTTTTTAATCCTGTAATAAAATCAACACGATTATAATCAAACATAGACACTTATTAATTAGTTTGAAATGTTTTATAAAAAAGCACATTAAATTAAAAGATAAAATATCATCTGAAAACAGAATTATTTATAATTTGCAGCATGTCGTATATAAAGATTTTAATATTATCTATTGTCATAACTTCTTGCTTCAAAGAACAAAAAAACGAGGGAAAAACTCATAATAAAACTGTGATTGTTCAGACCAATAATGAAAAGCACGAACTTATAAAATCTTTATTTTCAAAACATGGAATATTCGAAAATATAACTTTTACATATTATGAAGATGAAAATTACATTCATATTGATGCTTTCAAAAATTCGAATGGTAATATAAAATTTGAATATATCGAAGATTTAATATGGTGGAATAATTCTTCTTACTTCAACTCTTTTCTTTTAAAGAAAATTAAATTAAAATTAAATGAAGAGCATCCATCCAAAAGAAACAAAAAAACAAATACGCCTCATGAAATAAAAATTCAAATTAAAAATAATAATTCAAATAAAAGAAATTGCTAAGAAGTTAAATAATAGTTCTATTAATTTGAATTAAATAAAATATTTGATTGAATTTTTTAAGTTCAAATAACACTCTTTTAAAGGATTAAAATATTTGTATCTTTAATTTTTTAAATTATGTGACCGTATAAATACTTACTATATATACCAGAAAATTGATGGAAAATAAACTTGATGTTCTTCAAAAAAAAATTGGTGCAGAAATAAAAAAGCTAAGGTTAGAAGCAGGCTTTTCAAGCTATGAAGTATTTGCTGACAAAAATGAACTAAGTCGCATACAGTATTTCAAAATGGAAAAAGGAACTAATTTCACTTTGAAAAGTTTAAATCGGGTGTTGGACATCCACGAAATTTCAATTATAAACTTTT